>Ga0209722_1000965_pt1 | contig 27700 bp, 26 predicted proteins | sample BioC12SIPDNA_2_FD_185745 | JGI IMG/M metagenome (GOLD analysis project Ga0209722, IMG submission 185745) | Anaerobic biogas reactor microbial communites from Washington, USA - Biogas_R1_A C12 SIP DNA (SPAdes) (version 2) | ecosystem: Engineered > Bioreactor > Anaerobic > Unclassified | place... | reverse complement strand
GTTCGCCGCGGTCCGGTCGTTCACGCTGATTGAACTGCTGGTCGTAGTCGCGATCATCGCGGTGCTGGTCGCGATTCTGCTGCCGGCGCTGGGTCAGGCCCGGGAGCAGGCGATGCTGACGATCTGTGGTCGGAATCTCCAGCAGATCGGCGTGGCCACGCAGCTTTACGTCGATGAGAACCACGGGTGGCTCTTTGACGCCGACAACTGGCGGGCCGGCCGTCTCACCTGGAGCCGGTTGTTTCTGAGCAACGGTTACCTGCCGGACAAGGACGTTTTTCGCTGTCCCGCCCACAGCGCCGATGCGGACAATCTGCGGAGTTACATCGTCAACGGCTGGATCGCCAACTATCCGCTGCCGTGGGACCAGTTCTCCCGCCAGCGGACGGTCGACCGGGCGGTGGCTGAGGTCGGCCAGGGCGGATCGCCCGCCGTCGTTGGGTTGATGATGGAATGCTGGCGCGGCGGAGGGACGACCCCGTCTTCACCCCGCGAGAACACCATTGATGAGTGGGATGAGAACCTCTGCTATCTGAACTGGCCGTGGAATATCAGCGCCTATGCCCATATGAAGCGGCCGCTCTCGAACGTCCTATTTCTCGACGGGCACATCGAGTGGTTCGACTACGCCTACTATGCCGAGGGCTTGCCGTACATGCCGCAAGACATCTACGACTGGTTCTGGTCCTACCCGTGGCCCTACAACCCGCCGCCGCAGGAGTAGGCTGCGTTACTCGCGGGTCTTGGCGGATTTGGCGGGACGTGGTGTGCCCATGTCGTATTGCAGGTCGAAGCGGTTTTCGTTGTCCTCGTCCCACTGATCGAGGGTCGGCGAGTAGGTGCGGACCTCGATTCGATTTTCCTGCGGGTGGAAGGTCATGATGCGCAGCCATCCGTCGCCGCCGTTGGGGCGAAACTGGTAGTTGGCGACGACCTGGTGGACGGGATTGCCGTGATCGCCGAGGCTGGTGAGGCGGCCGGTACCGTCGCCGGAGATATGGCCGCTGAGGACGAGGAAGAGGTTCGGGTGTTTGCGCACCAGTTTTTCCCAGAGGTCCTCGCCGTCGTTGCCGTTGCACGGGTAGCTGTGGGGGTTGTGCGGGTCGCCGGGGCCGACGCGGGTGTCGTCGGGGTTCATGTAGCAGTGGGTGACGACGATCGTCGGCCGGTCCTTATGCTTGGCGATGACCTGATTGGCCCAGGCGATGGCCTCGTCGCGCGGGCCGAATTCGAGGCAGACGACCAGGAACCTTAGCCGTTTGACGTCCAGGAAGTAAAACGCGTTCTCGTTGCCCGTCTCGAAGTGCCCGCCGTACCAGTGGTGCCTCTGGAATCGCTGAACGCCGACGTACTTGTTGAACGCTGTGGCGTCGCGGACCTGTCCGCCCGGCGGCATGTCGTGGTTGCCCTGGACCGGGAACCAGGGGACGACACCGTCCAGGACGGTCAGGGCGCGATCAGCGGCGGCCCATTGCGTGTCGGAATTGTCGTTGGTGATGTCGCCCTCGGTCACCACGCAGACGATGTTCAGTTCATCCTTGTGGTTTTTGATCCACTGGGTCTGGGCGAGGAATGTGTCGGGGTGGTTCTGGCTGTAGTTCTGCGTATCCGGCAGGACCACGATGGTGAAAGGCTTCGGCTGCGAAGCACAGCCGGCCGCCATCGACAGAAGCACCAGCAGAAGAACCACGCCCATTCGTCTGAATCGATTGTCCACGCCCGTCTCCTTCATGCACCGAACCGTTCACCGCGACAGCACCACAGCCATCGACTCTCGTACTCTCGGCAGAGTTACTTCCGCAGGCTAAGGACTATCCGACCCTTCGTCAAGCACAGACTTGCGCCGGTCGGCATGCACACATCGTACAAAACGCACATTCGGGCGTGGTCGCATCAGCACCGTTTGAGCGCGCCCCGCGGTTGTCGTTGATCGGGGTCCGGACGGCGAGTCGGTTTGTCGCCGCTCGCGAGTGGCGTACGGCACGGGGGAGGCGGGTTTTGCGTATTGAGTTGTCAATCGTCGCATGGTGCGACGCGCGGCCGGGGCCCGGGGCGTCCCGGCACAATAAAGATAGCATGGGACTCGGAAAAGTCAAAAAGGCGGGTTTTGGCGTCGGCGGCAGAAACGGCGCAGGGATTTGCGGCAGGAGTCTCTGGAGGAATGGAAGGGATTTCCCCCGACGCCCGCAGCCGTCACGGTGGGTCAGCCTGGGCCAGGAAGACGAACCGGATGCGTTTTCAAGCGCGGTTGAAGCGGACGACGCCTCCGTCGGCTTCGATGACCAGCACGTTGTCGCCCTCGAAGCGGAATGTGCCGCTCTGGGAGTGGTCGTGCATGGTGAACGTGATCTGGTCGCCGGAGACGCTGTAGGAGCCGGTCATGGTCTGCGGCGAGGGCAGTTTTCCGCCGGAGACGTTGATGGTCAGCGTGCTACCGTCGGCTCCGAACTCGTAGATCATGGTCATGCCGTCGGGCAGCGGGTGGGACTGGCCGTTATGGCTCATCTCGGTCATCTGCCACCGTCCGACGATGGACGGCGCGGCTGGGGCTTCCGCCGTCGGAGGGGGCGTGGGCGTGGGCGAGGCGGCGAGCTCGACCGGCGCCCCCGGAACCGGCGTGGGCGTCGGCATGGTCGTCGTTTCCGGCGTCGGCGTCGGTGCGACGGTGTCCGAGGCGGCGACCTTCTCGATCTCCTTGCGGACCGGCTCGGCTGGGGCGTGAAACTCGGGCACGTCCGGCGGCGCAGGGCGATAGCAGCCGGTCAGGCCGGCGGCAATCAGGACGGCGGCCAGGACCGTTTCAGCGAGGCGCCGGTTCGGTATTCGGGCGATCGGTGTTGGCATTGCGTTCAACAAATCGGACCTCCACGATGGCAAATCGGTTGGGACCCTGCGGGCCGAGGATCAGCAGCGTCCGGCGGGCCGGCACGTAGCGCAGCGGGATCCACGGGCCGTCAAGGATTTGAGGACTCAGGCCGGTCTCGACGTTGGCTGAGAAAAGGTAGTCGGACGTGGCGAGGGCGAAGACGTCGTCGGTCAGCCAGCACGCGGCGATGGCGCCTTGGCGGTGGCGCTGGAGGCGGTTGTCTCGCAGGTCCAGCAGACAGATTCGGTTCTGGCGCGTATCGTAGAAGAGCAGGCGGTCACCGTTTGGCGAAATCGGGTCGGCGACACCGGCCAGGGTCTGGAGCGCAGCGGCGCGATTGCCTAATCCGCAGTCGCCGGCCAGAAGGGTCAACCCGGACGGCCGGGCCAGGACCCATTCGAGGGAGTCGGCGGCGTTCCGGGCGCAAACGACGGCCTCATTGGCGTTGACCGAAACGGGCAGAAGCAGCTCGTCGCCCTTTGGCGCCATCGGTTGCGGCTCGCCTTCGATACGCTGCCGATAGATTCGGAACGGATGATCGAAGTCCACAGCGGAGCAGTAGACGATCTGGTCATCGGACGCGGCGAATCGTGGAAGGCAGTTGAGAGCATGCGGCACGCCGAGCACGGTTTGCCGGCCGGTCGCCAGGTCAAGGTGAATGATGGAACTGCCGGGCGGTTCGTTGGCCACGAACGCCATGCTTCGCCCGGTGGGCGACCAGACGGGCGAGTGGGCCCAGCGGTAGCCTTTAGAGATCGGGCGGCCGGGTTCGCCGCCGGCGGTGGGACGGAGCATGACGGTCAGCGTTCCCTCAGCCGGAGTCGCGTTCGGGTCGCCCAGAAGCGTGCGCGGATCCAGGTCGCCGCCGTCGCTGCGCAGGTGGAGCAGCCATTCGCCGTCGGGGCTGACGGTCGGGAGCTGCAGACCGGTATTCGGTACGGCGCCGATGGTGCGCGGCAGGTGGAAATCGCCGAAGATCCGGACGTGTTCGCGGTTGATGTTCTCGATCCGCTGGGCCGGCGAGGCCTCGCGGGATCGGCCGGCCTGGCAGCCGCTGAGCAGCATCCAGACTGCGCCTGCGAGGATCAGGATGGGTCGGACACGTTTCACAGAGACGACTCCCTGGTGGTCGGTTCGTCGCGGTGGCGGCTGATCTTGCCGGGATGGTTCATTCCCTCCTCAAATCGCTTCAGCGGTTCGGACTCGATTACGTCCCGCGTGGTGCCGGGCCCGATCACGTACGGGGTCAGGAAGATCAGCAATTCGCTGTTGACCGCCCCGAGTTCGCGGTGCTTGAAGAGCTCGCCGAGGATCGGTATGTCGCCCAGACCCGGAACGCGTCGAATAACTTTGGTCTGCTCCTCGCGAAGGATGCCGCTGATCAGGAAGGTTTTGCCGTCCTCGAGGACGACGCGGGTGGTGGTTTCGCGGCGATCGATGATGGCTCCGCCGAAGAGGGTGCGGCCGGGCACGATGCTCGAAACGCTCAGGTTGACGGTCAGGTCGATTTCCTTGCCGTTGCTGATGTGGGGCCGGACGCGGAGGCGGATGCCGACCGGGAAGTATTCGAACGACTGGTTCAGCGCCCCGACGTCGGTGAACTGCGAAACGGAGATGAACGGAATGTCCTGGCCGTCGAAGAACTCGGCTTCGATGTTGTCGGCTGTGAGAATCTTCGGTTCGCTTTTGATCTTCAGGTCGGTGACCCTCCGCAGGAGGCTGATCAGATTGTTGACGTTGACGTCGAGGGCCAGCGTGTGTTCGTTACCCACGGTATCGCGGTATTCGTAGCTCAGCAGGCCGCGGAGGGCGTTTTCGGTGATGATCGGATCGCCCGAGGTGAAGAGCGTCGGGTCGCTGGAGAACCGGTAGCCCAGGCTGATCGTATCGTCGTGGACGATTTCGGCGATGACCGCTTTGACGAGCACCTGATAGCCCGGCTTGTCGAGTTCCTCGACGAAGCGGGAGATGGAGTCGGCGTATTCCTCGGGCGCAGCCACGAGCAGGAGGTTCTGTTCGACGTTTGGGACGATTCGCAGCTTGCCCACCAGGTTGCTCGGCTGGCGAATGTCGGTCTCGTGCGGCGGGTTCTGCCACCAGAACTGCATGGTCCGGAGTGTGGCGTCGTCCTTCTGCTCCTGCGGCTGATTGGTTTTGCGGGCTTCGGGATTGTAGGGCGAGACGAGGTCGGAGAAGCCCTCGAAGGTGCCCTGTCGCGTCCGCCGCAGGATCGAGGTGGGCGTACCGGGCGCGTTGAGGAGGGCGTTGAGCTGTTCGGCGAGGGTTTCGGCGTCGGCGAACTTGAGCTGGATCACGCGCGGCACGCCGGCGTCCTGCGGCTTGTCGATCTCGGCGATCATGTCGTCGATGACCTTGTAGTTCTCAGCGTTCTTGCTGACCACAATGAGTCTGCCGGTTTCGGGATAGGCTTCGAAGCTGAACTGGCCGAAGAGCCGGCCGACCGGTGAGGGCGTTTCGTCGTCGTCGCCCCACCCCCAGCTCCACCACGGGTCGTTCGACGATTCCTTTTTGGTGAAGAGGTTCTCGAGCAGTTCCCTCGTTTTCTCCGGATCGGCGTATTGGAGGGTGTAGATACGCGGCGCCGCCTCTTCGCCGTCGAAAGGCCGGTCGAGTTCCTCGATCTGTTCGGCGATCTTGGCCATCTTCTCGGGCGAGGCGATGATGGTAACGGTATTGGCCCGGGTGTTGGCGGTGACGGTCACCTGATCGCGGTCGCTGCCGCCGCCGCGGGTGAACCAGCGAAAGCGGCGGCTCGTCGAGTCGTCCTGGAAGAGTTCCTTGATGTTCTCAGCGACCTGGCTGGCGTCGCCGTACGTGAGCTTGAAGGTCCGCGTCTCGCGGATGCCGATATCGGCCACGTCGATCTGTTCGAGCCAGTCTTTGATAACCTGGCGGTTCTGGTCGGAACCGACGATCATGATCCGCCGCGAGGTGACGAAGGGGAATATCTTGACGGAGGTGCGCAGGCCCTCGTCGGGATGGCTGGCCAGCATGATGTTGAGCTGGCGGACGAGGTCCTCGACGTCGCTGTACTTGACCTCGACAATCTCGGAGAGGTTGATCTGCGGTTTGGGCTGATCGAGATCGACGAGCCACTGCTGGACCCGCGAGAGCACCGCGGACGGCGCGGCGACGACGATGACCGACCGCCGGGAGTCCGGGATCAGCAGCACCGGGGCCTTTTCGCCCTTGACGGTGATCGCGCCGGGCGACTGGCCCTCGCCCGGTCGCGGACCCGGCTGAGGCTGACCGCCGGAAGGGCCTCCGACGGAGAGGACCGATCGGACCTCGACGCCGAGGTATCCGGCAATCAGTTTCTCGAGGACGGGCACCAGTTCGCTCACGTCGACGTTGTGGACGGGGAAGACCTTGAGTTCGCGGCCGCTGACGTCCGGCTGATCGAGTTCGCCGATGATGCCGGACATGATGCTTAACTGCCCGACGGTGGCGACCACGATGAGTTTGCCGGTGGTCGGCTCGGCGGTGATGTGGCCGAAGCTCGGCAGCAGCGGCTTGAGGATCTCAATGAGCTTCTCGGCGTCGTAGTGGCGGACGTCGAAGATCTTGCGGACGATCTGGTTGCGAGGCCGAATCTCGTCGAGATTGACCTCGGGACCGAGGGTCTTGAGTTGGGCTTTGGCCACCTCGGCGATCGGGATCAGGTGAACGGTCCGCTCGCGTTCCTCGACGGCTACGCCGTATTCGTGCAGGGCGGTGTTGAGGATCTCAAGGGCCTCGATCTTCGGCAGGGGCGTGGGGTTGACCAGCGTGATTTTGATGTCCTTGACAGCGGGAGCGATCAACACGGGCTTGCCCATCTGGTCGGCCAGAAACTTGGCGATCTGGTCCATCGGCGCGTTGTTAAACGAGATCGGGATCGGTTTCTCAGCGGCCGGTTCGCTGGCCGAGGTCGGCTGCGTCTGAGGAGCTGAAGCCGCCTGTGTCTGGGTGGCCGGCGCGTCGGCGAGAACCGACGCCGGACAGAGGCAGACAGCCAGCAGGAGCATAGAGACGCCGATCGGTCGCCAGGGGGTAACGGTCTTGTGCATCGTGGTCACTTCCTTTGTTCGGTCTGTGCCGGTTGGGTTTCCGCAGCGGGTGCGGAGGTCGGTTGGTTCGTCGGCTGCGTGGCCGGTTGGGTCGCCGGCGATGTCGCCGTCGGCGGCGGTGCGGGCGGAGCGCCGGGCCCGTCCTGGCCGGGCGACGGCGGGAACAGCCGCAACGTCTCGGGCTTGCCCTCGTATTCGATCACCACCTCGTATCCGTCGATGGACTTGACGGTCACGCCGTTGGCCGACTGCCCGGCCTCGATTGCCACCACCGCGCCGCCGCGCGCGTTGAACAGGGCGACGTTGCCCAGCACGCCGCAGAGGCTCATGCCGTGGCCTTTCTCGGGCGGCGCGGCAAAGATATTGCGGGCTTTGATCGCGGCGGCGATTTCAATCGGTTTGGGCGGCGCGGCCGGCGCGGGCGTGGGCTCCGCCGCTTGCGTGGCCGGCTGTGTCGCGGACGGCTGGGTGGTCGCCGCCTCGGACACGGCTGGGATGAACGCCCGCCACTGGGCGTGGCGGACGATCTGAAAGACCACGTCGACGGCCATCAGGCCCGCGACGACGGCCACGGCGACGGCGAGGTACCGGCGGTGTCGATCGGTGAGTTTCAGCCGGGCCATCGTTTCGGTCCCTTCTCCGCCGCTTTGACCAACACGGACACGGTCATACGCACGGTCAGATTGCCTCCCTTCTTGGGATCGCCGGACAGGTCCAGGCTCTCGATGCTCAACACGCCGGGAATGCGGTGCAGTTCGGCGATGAACTTAAAGACGTTCTCCCACCCGGCTTCGCCGTCGATCTGGAGCATGGCCAGTGCCAGCGTCGGGTCTTCGTTCCACGACCGCGTGGCCGACCAGGTCGAGTGCTTAAGCTGCAGGCCGCCCCTCTGGACCGCCGCGACCAAGCCGTCGCCGACCACGGTCATCCGCCGGCCGTACTCGTCGGGCGGAGCGAACTCGCCCGCTTTCTCCCGCCACTGGTCCAGCTTGGTCGAAAGGTAGACGCTTTTTTGGCGGTCGAGCAGGAGCTTGGCAACCTTGGCCGCGTTGGCGGCGTGTGTCGCGCGGAGCTCGTCGTACGACGTCAGCGCCGGTTCGATGATCAGCAGATATCCGGCGATTGCGGCCAGCCCGATCGCGCCGAGGGTTAAAGCCCGTTTATCGCGTTGGGTGAGGTTCATCGCGTCGCTCCCGGCCAGTTGGATGGAAACTCCCGCACGCTCGTCACGTGGGCGGTGATGGTGAACGCGCCGCCTTGCCCCGGTTCGCTGCGTTCCGGGTGGACTTGGTCGAAGCGGTCGCCATCAAGCATTGCCTGGGCGAAGGCGAAAACGGCTTTGGCGTCCGGGCAGACCCCGCGAATGACCAGTCGCCGATCGCGGCTGAGCTGGATCGAGGAGAGGATCATGCCCGGCGGCACGTGCGGGCACAGGTCGGCCAGGATCCCTTCGGGATCGATGCGGTACTTCTCGAGCCGCCGCATCGCTTGAACCGACGGGTCAAATTCGGAGAGGATATTGGGATCGTTTTCGGCGTTCTGGATGAAGCGATCCATGCGGCTGTTCTCAGCGGCCAGCGCGCCCACGTGGATCAGCGCCGCGACCGCGATCAGCGCCGCGGCGACCGCGCCGCCGATTCGCAGCGAGAGGAATCGCCGAAAGCCGACCGGCTGAGCGCGGGCGGACCGGCGCGGCCGAACGGCCAAGCGGATCATCGTCTCGTACTCGAAGCGTCCGGCAAAGGCCAGGCCGATCGGCAGGGCCCATTCGGCGAAGACCTCCGCGGCAACCGGCTGGTCCGATTCGTCCACGAGATTGGCGGCGGGCAACGCGGGCTGAAAGGCAACGCCCAGCCGTCGGCCAAGGTCGTCGGCGAGGGCGGACGTGCCCGCCTGTCCGCACCAGAGGATGCGGGTGATCCCGGCGATCGGCGTTTCAGCCTCAACGGCCTGCTGGAGACTACGAGCGAGGCAGTCGCCGGAAAGGTCGCTCACGGCCATTCGTCGGACCGAGGTCACGTGGCCGCCGGCGAGAACGGCGAAAGTCCACTCGCTTCCGTCGGCGACGAGCAGGATCTCGTGACCATCGCCGATCGGTTCCGATATCGCGTGGCGGCGAAGGCCGCCGAAGGCCTCAGCCGTCGTGGTCAGCAGATCCGGAGCGAAGCCCGCACCGGCAAGCTGGCTCACGGCTGACGAGACGACCTGGTTTCGGGCCGCCTCGACCAGCACCTCCACGCCGCCGTCGCCGCCCTTTCGAGTCGTGCGGCGATAGCCCCACTGCACGCCATCGAGCCCGACGGGAAGGTCGGCCTCCAGGCGATGGGCAATCACGGCGCGGAGCCGCTGGTCGTCCATTTCGGGCACGGCGAAGCGGCGACTGATGACGCCCGATCGTCCGACGGCGGCGAGGCGCAAGAGGCTATCCGGCTCATGCGTACTCGGCGATGCCAGAACGGCGCGCTCGGCGGTAAAGACGCCGCCGGCGGTGCGCACGAGGCGGGCACGCCGGCCGTCAAAACGGAGTTCGACCTGGCGGTACTGCCGACCGGTGAGCGTTGTGGCGGATATGGTACTGCTGGTCATGATGCTACGGGCTCTCCTGCCAGTATAGGATTCGCGGCGACCGGCCTCCGCGGTCGACGACGCACTCGATGGCGCCGCGGGCCAGACCCGAAGCCGACCGTCCGACGCTGACGATGCGAAAGACATTGGACCGGATCGTCACGCTGTTTTCGAGCTTGCCGAACGCGCTGCGGTCGATGCCGTCTACGTCGAGCAATTCGCCGACCGATTCGAAGTAACCGATCGCATCGCGCCGGCGGATGACGGCGTCGGCGGTTTCCTCGCTGAGGCTGGGCAGCGTGCGAATCACCACGGCCGGCGCGGTGTTGATGTTGATCCGTCCGGACAGTATTTCGTCGTCGACGAGCGTGATCTGGTCGACGATGGCTTTGAACATCGTCTCGGTAACCGCTGAGTCCTTCTCGGACGGCGAGCGGTCGTGGAAATCCTCATCGGCGCCCGCGGTCTCCGGATGGCGTTTAACCTCGAGAAGATCGACCAGGTGCTCGAACTGCTTCTGCTCGCGGGCCTTGATGATCGACTTGGCCGCCCAGGCCTCGAGGTCCAGCCGCTGGGCCAGCGAGGACTCATCGGCTGTCTTGATGTTAAGCCGCCGGTCGCCGTCGGCGTTGACGTTGCGCTCGTAGCTGTAGACGGTCAGGTACGTCGCCCAACCCTGCGTCAGCCGCCCGTCGCCGTTGTCGGGCGGATCGGAAGCCAGCCCGTCGTCCTCGGCGGCGTCGAGCAGGCCGTTGAGATTGACGTCCTCGCCGTAGAACAGATCCTCGGTCACGTCGCGGACCAACAGCAGTTCGCGAACGGTGCGGAACGGACCGTTGCGGATGTTGTAGGGGTGGGCGAGGGCCAGGTAGTGGCTGCGCTCGATGCCGTCGGCTTCGGGTTCTTCATTGTCGTCGCGCCAGTCGATGATCGCGGAGGCGATCGGCGAGGTCATGTCCGGAAGCTTCATGAGCTGCTCATGGCTCGCCGCGTTCAGGTTGAGCTTGGCGCTTTCGTCGGTCGCGCCGTAGATCGTGAGCATCGCGTCCTGGTCGCCGTGGACGACACTGAACGTCCCGCCCGCCAGTTCGCGGTCCTCGAACGCGGTCGGATTGTCGGCCCAGGAATCGTCGAGGCAGTCCACGTCGGCCAGATCGTCGGTGAGTTCCGCGATCGCCCGCTCGACGCCCGCCCGGGCCAGCCATCGCGCAGCGCAGCGGTCGTTGCGGATCATCGCGACGGCGGTGTTCTGCCGGACCGCGAAGGCCAGGCCGCCCGCGACGAGGGCCAGGACGGCGATCGCCCACAGGACCAGGACGAGCACCATCGCCCGGTCGGGTCGCGTTCTCGGATGATGCGCTCGCCGGTTCACGGATTGCCTCGCGGATTCGGCTGACGGGTCGCGCCGATCGCGACCACGGTGGACAGCGTCAGCACGTCGGGTTTGCGGTCCAGACGCGAGTCATCGGCGACGGCGGCGACGGTCACGCGGACGGCCCGCGGCGGAGCGGGCTGCTCGACCCACTCCCGCTGCCACTGGTCGCCGTCGTAGTACTCGAAACTCAGGTCGATGATGCCCTCAGCCACCACGGTGGCCAACCCGCCGTCCTCCGGCTCGTCGTCCAGTGCGTGGTCGCGGCGGCACAGCAGCGCCGGATACTCCCGTCCCGGAAGCGTCGCCAACGAGAAACTCGTCTCCTGCTGGTCCGACTCCGGGCCCTCGGGCCGACAGCGGCGCTGGTCGATCACCAGCAGGTCGATCCGATCACCCGGCTCGCCGCGATCGCCGGGCCGACCGACCAGCACGGGATCGTCGCCCTGGACGTCGCGCCGAATGTTGCGAAGTGCACTCGTGACGCACTCGATGGCCTGGCGGGCCTGACAGAGCCTCTGGCCGCGCCGATCCACCGATTCGCGGGCGCTGGTGAGCGAACGGACGGCGCTGACGGCTGAGACCACCAGCAGACCCGATATCGTGATCGCCAGCAGCAGCTCGACGAGCGTGAACGCCGTCCGCGTCGACTTTTGGATTCTGGTTGTCTGGATCATCCGCCGCATTCGTCTACCGTTCCTGCGCGACCGGCTGGCGGTCGCTGGGAAGCTCGTCGACACCAAGCTGAACGGCCTCGTAGTCGTTCAGCAGTGTGGCCAGTTTCACCGTGCCGCTGTCGGTGGCGGTCTGCCACGTGACCGCGACCTGCACGTCGAACAGCTCTCCCGCGGTCAGCGACTCGATGGCCACTTCCCACTCGAAGTCCACGTTGCCGCGGGCCTCGACGCCCTTGGCGGGCTGGCCGAGCGTCCAGATGTGCGGGCCAATCATCGCCACCTGGTTCATCAGTTCCTCAGCCAGATAGACCGCCGCCGTCCGGTGCTCGCACCGCTGCTGATTCCGCAGGCCCAGCGTGGCTGACGACATCAGCCCAACCACGCCCACGCCCAGAAGTACCGTGGCGGCCAGGGCCTCGATCAGCGTCAGGCCGCGGACACGCCGTCGGCGAGCGTGTTGTTCACCTTGTGCCCGGTTTATCAACATCACAGTGTTGTCCGTCGAACGACCCGTTGTCCTGGTCGTCAATCTCCAAGATCGAACTGGTCAGCCACCGCCTCAGCGTCGCCGGCCGGTTCGAAGGCCACGCGGCCGCTGTGAGTATGGATCACCAGCAGATAATCGCAGCCGTCGCAGCGAACGCGGATCGACGCGCCGCTGCTCGTGCCGTCGGGATAGAACCGCAGTTGCCGCACGCCGGAACTCCAGAATGTCCCGTCGCCGCCGCGGCAGCCCAGCAGTTCCATGCTCTCGGCGAGGCGTCCGGGCTTGAGGTACGAGGTCCGCAGCAACTCGCCCTGACCGTCCTTCTCGGCCGGTTCGACCACCGCGTAGGCCTTGCGGTCCAGATCGATCTCGACCGCAAGCTCGCGGCCCTCGGCCGCCGCCAACTCGCGGACCGTGCGGACGGTGTGCTTGAACCGCGCCACGGCCTCGCGCATCTGTCCGCTTTCCATCGAGCGGCCCATTCGCGGCACGATCAGCCCGGCCGTCACCGTCAGCAGGACGACCACGACGATCAGTTCGATCAACGTGACCGCGCGGCGTGCGAGTCCTTTGGTTTCTGGACAATTATCTCGCTGCATGGCTTGCGACTCTCAGCGGCGTCGGCCTCACCAGTTGCCGATGTCCTTGTTTTCGTCTTCGCCGCCCTCCTGCCGGTCGGCGCCGAACGTCAGCAGATCGAAGTCCGAGTTGCGCTGACCGGGAAAGACGTAGATGTACTCGACGCCCCACGGGTCGATGATGTCCTTGTCCTTGACGTACGGGCCCTTCCACGCCTCGGCCACGTCGGGCGGCGCCTGGACCAGGGCCCGCATGCCTTCCGACGCTGTGGGAAAACGCCCGCAGTCGGTGTAGAACTCCAGGACCTTGGCCTCGAGCGTCCCGATGTTCTGTTGGGCCACAGCCTGCCGGGCCCCGCCGATCCGGCCGATGAACCGCGGCACGATCAGGGCGGCCAGGATACCGATGATGACCATCACGACAATAAACTCGATCAGGGTGAACGCCCGCTGCATCGTGCGACGGCGTCTGCGATTATTCCGTTCGATCATGGACTAACCTCCAACTCCGACAGTCTGGAATTCGACGATGGCCAGCACCAGGCCGGCCACGATAAAGCCGATGATGCCCGCCAACGCCAGGATCATCAGTACCGGCAGTATGGTCACCACGCGGTCGAGGGTCACTCGCGCCTCGGCCTCGTGAATGTCCGCCGCCTTAAGCAGCATCTCGTGAAGCCGTCCGGTGTTCTCGCCAATCCGCACCATCTGGATCAGCAGCGGGCGGAACAGGCCGCTCCGCTGCAGCGGCCGGGCGATCGACTCGCCGGACTGGATCGAGGCGGCCACACTCTCCATCGCCTGGCGCATCGCCGCGTTCTGGACCGTCTCCTTGGCCGCCGCCAGGGCCTCGGTGATCGTCACGCCGCCGCGGACGAGAATGCCCATGCTCCGGGCGAAACGCGATGACTCGGTCTGGGCGATCAGCCGTCCCCAGATCGGCACGCGAAGCTTGAACCGGTCCCACCTGGGCCGTCCCGGGCCCTGCAAAACCCAATGCCGAAACGCGAAAACGCCCGTCGCGACGGCCGCCAGCAGCAGATACCACCAGTCGCGTACGAAATCGCCCGCGCCCATCATGATCCGCGTCGGCAGCGGCAGCAGCATCGTGTCAGTACCCAGCGACTCGATGATCCGCGGCACGATCACGGCCACGATGATGACCACCGACGCCAATCCGACCAGCAGCAGGATCGACGGGTAGATCGAAGCCGTACGCACCCGGTCGCGCAGATCGTTTTGGCGCTCCAGCATCTCGGCGAGCTGACCGAGCATGGTATCGAGCATGCCGCCGGTCTCGCCCACGCGGACCATCCGGATGTACAGCGGCGAGAATATCCGCGGATGCTCGTTCATGGCGTCCGAGAGGCTGCGGCCGTGTTGAACGTCGCCGGCCAACCGGCCGAGCAGTTCGCGCGACGGCCGGTGGTGCAGTTCCTGCTGCATGACGTCCAACGCGTGCATCAACGTCAATCCGGCCTCGAGCGACGTGGCGAGCTGGCGGGTCAGGATGGCGAGCTGCTTGCTGCCGATCCGCAAACGGTTCGAGCCCGGCGTCTCCGACAGCGCCGCCCGCTGGGACTTGGCGTCAATCCGGGTCACGCAGGCGTCCTGCCGGGCCAGTTCGCGTAGCGCCGCCGTCCGGTCCGGCGCCTCCAGTTCGCCGGAGACCTCTCGTCCGCTTAAGTCCACCGCCTTGTAGACAAACGTCGCCATGCTCTGCTCGTCAGTGTATCCGGTTCATGCCATCGGCGCCTCGGGCGGCGGTCAGTCGGCATGCGGCGTCTGGCCGACCACGTCCTGCGTGACCCGCCAGACCTCTTCCAGCGTGGTGGCGCCGGCCAGGACCTTGCGGTAGCCGTCGTCGCGCAGCGTCACGAAATTCGGCCCGGCGGCCCGGCGAACCTGGCTGCCCGACGGCCGCGTCATGATCACCTCGCGAAGGGTGTCGTCGATCACGATCATCTCGAAAACGCCCACGCGCCCGCGATAGCCGGTGTTGTGGCATTCGCGGCATCCGCGGCCGCGCCGCAGCGTCGCGCCGACAAACTCGCCGGCCCCGTTGCCGACCTTCGAGAGGATCTGCTCCGACGGCTTGTACTCCTCGATGCAGCGCGGACAGATCACCCGCACCAGCCGCTGGGCGATCAGGGCTTCGACCGTGGTCGCCAGCAGGTACGGCTCGATGCCCATGTCGAGCAGCCGGGTGACCGCCCCGGGGGCGTCGTTGGTGTGCAGCGACGAGAAGACCAGGTGGCCGGTCAGGGCGCTGCGGATGGCAATGTCCGCGGTCTCGCCGTCGCGAATCTCGCCGACCATCATGATGTCGGGGTCCTGGCGGAGCATCGAGCGCAGGCCGTTGGCGAAGTTCAGGCCGCGCTTGGGGTTGACCTGCATCTGGTTGATCCCGTCGAGGTGGAATTCCACCGGGTCCTCGATGGTCAGGATTTTCTTGCCTGGGCTGTAGATGTGGTGGAGTGCGGCGTACAGCGTGGTGGTCTTGCCGCTGCCGGTCGGCCCGGTCACCAGCACCACGCCGTGCGGCCGGCGCAGGATACGATCAAGCGTATCGAGCATCTCCGGCCCCATGCCCAGTTCGGAGAGCTTGTGCAGCGTGTGGGACTGATCGAGGATGCGCATCACCACGCTCTCGCCGAACATCGTCGGTACGGTCGAAACGCGGATGTCCACGTTGGCGTCGCTGCCGACGAACTTGATGTGCCCATCCTGCGGCACGAACCGCTCGGCGATGTTCAGGTGGGACATGATCTTGATGCGGCTGATGATCGCCGCCTGCAGGTGCCGCGGCGGCGGCGACATTTCGTGCAGCACGCCGTCGATCCGATACCGGACGCGGAGCTGCTTTTCAAACGGCTCGATGTGGATGTCGCTGGCCCGGTCCTGCAGGGCTTCGAGGATGATCAGGTTGACCAGGTTGATCAGCGAGGGTTCGCGGGCCAGCTCGTGCAGGTGACCGACGGAGTCCCCCCCCTCAACTTCGTCGGCCACCATCTGCTCGGCCAACGAATTCGCCATGCGGGAGGCGGATGTGCCGTAGAACCGTCGGATCGCCTCGGCCAGGTCGTCCGGCCGGGCGTACGATCGCACGATTTCCAGGCCGGTCAGGGCCTCCAGGTCATCGACTGCGGCCAGGTCGAACGGATCAGCCATGGCCAGTTTCAGCCGACCGTCGGTGGCGCTCAGCGGCAACACGCGGTAACGCTGGGCCATCTCCGCCGTCACGTGCCGAAGGGCCTCGGGGCTCACCTCCAGGTCCGCCAGGTTCGCCACCGCCAAGCCGCACTGAACCGCCAGGGCGTGGACCACGTCGGCCTGTTGGACGATGCCCAGTTCGCAAAGGCGCTCGCCGAACCGCCGGCCGTTGCCAGCCGTCGGCCAAGCGACGCCGTCCAACCGTTCACGTGCCAGGTAACCTAGCGAGACCAGGATTTCGCCCAGCCGCTGGGACACAAATACCTCCTAGTTTTTAGACGCCGAAGACGGCCGGAATGTTGCACACTTCCTTCAAAAGTCATGAAAGAAGAATAAATGTTCATTTATAATTATACTTACTTCTATTTATATGGTGGCGAGACTGAATATCCATATTATTCACTTATACTGCAGCATGTGCTTTTATTCCATACCTTTACCGTAACCACCTTTGGGGTTATTCAACGAAACCCACGGACCGGACCGGCCCCCCCAGTCGAGGCGCTGGGTGCCAACCGTGGCTCCTGATTGGCGAGGTTTTCATGGGGCTGATCGAAGTATTCAGCGTGCCGCCTACGGGAGTTCTCCGTCGCTGAACCACACATCATCAACCGTAGGACAAAGCAGCAGGTCCTTGACCCGGAACCGCATGCTGAACATGTCTTGTGATCGTGCCGGATGGAGCACCACGGCCGCATCGGGCAGATCGCAGTAGGACGACGGGGTCGCGATGGCGATGCAGTCCTGGTCCATCGGCAACCGGCCGGAATCCGCGGCGGCTACGAGTCCGGAACGGCCGGTATTCGTCGCGACGATCACGTTCGTCACATGGAAGGCGGCGGCTCGCTCACGCGCCTGTTCCATGACGGCCGTTCGGATCATGGCTCTCTTTCCTTCACTTGCCGGTCGATCCATTGGTCCAGACCGGCGGCCTGGATGGCTCTGATGTTCCGCTCACATCGACTGCCTTCCTGAAACTGCTTCAGATACACGACGCAGGGGAAATCGCCGCACTCGGCGCAGGTGGCGAAGCCTTTGCCGTCCGCACACTGTCGTATCCGGCATTCCAGGGACGCCGCCAATGCGTTGTGAATACCGCCCCAGCAGCCCTCGCATCCCACTTCCTCGGGCGATACGGGCCGTCCGACCTCCTGGGTGAGGTTCGCGGCGACCTGTCGGCGAAAGGCGTCGTCGCCTTTCTTGAGTACCCGAAAATCCGGGCAACCGCCACAGATATTCCCGCATGGTCCGACTTCCGCTCTGCGCATCGTCATGTTCCTTCCTCACCATCATCAGGCATCAGGCGTGCCGCAGACCTTGATGGATCCATGCTACTCCACGCTCACGGCGGCCACAACCCCAACATTGTGATGGGCCTTCCAACGGCAACCGACACGGCGTGACGATGGCATGGCTCGGAAGATGGGTGAAAATACGCAAAATGAACCGACGGCAGGGCCATACGCCGCATCAGGCCCGTGAAGGTCCGATAGAATCCGCCACCAGCCCGTCCGGCGTATCCACCGTCGGATGGCATGGCGGTTGCTCTATCGTGTCTTGAGGGAGGAAAGGAAACTGCGGGTTTCGGCCGACGGGTGGATCAACGGGATGCGTTGGGCATGGCGGTGGGACGGCCGAGACCGGCCTGGGAGGAAGGGATGGAAGAGGCTCGGCGGGGCAGCGCACTGCTGCCCCGCCGAGGCGCGTTTTTACCTGCAATGGCGGCCGACCGGCGTCGGCTGCGAGATGTTATTGGGTCTTGAACGTGAGGACCGCGGTGTCGCTCTTCTTACTGCCGGCAATCGTAAACGTCATCTTATATTTGGTGCCCGGCTGGAGTTGCACGCCTTCGACCATCTCGTTCCGCAGGTTGACCACCTTCAGGTTGTCCGGCGGGGCGCCGAGATTGTACGCCTCGCCGGCCTTCATCAATGTCTCAACCTTCTGATCCACCGGAAAGACCGCGAAGATCGCCTGTGCACCATCCGCCTCGAAAATGTTGATGATCGTGTTGGTAATCTCGCCGTACTTGGCGGGATCCTTCAGTTCGAACGAGAAAACCGGTGCGACGCTGACCGGTTCGCCGATCTCAAGAATCCCGTCGTCTCCCTTGACCGCTTTCTTGAACATGCTCTTGCCGGCCGCGTGGCCGTCAAGACTCACCTGCGGCACGCTGTCTTTCTTGGTCATGCTCAGGCCGCTTTTGTCGCAGCCGCCGGCAAGGACCAGACCGCAAAGGACCGCCAGACCGAGGACCAGGCGCGAGGAAATCCGCAACATTCGTCACCTCCATGTTGGAAAAGAAAACCCTTACCCGTCGGCAGGCATTCTACCGGCTGATGACCGGCGGGTCAATCGGCAGCGGCGCATTGCCACTGGGAATCCCCAAGCGGTCGGGAAACTCGGTCGGCTGAACCGGCGGACCCAGCCCGAACTGCGGCGAGGTGTAGTACAGTTGCGCCATTCCGCCGTACTCCAGGAACGTCCAGTAGCCCTGGCCGATCCGCAAAGCCAGCATTTGTACCGGCCCCTCGACCGCCGCCTGCTCGATCGGTTCCGCCACTGCGATCTGCGCCGACCACTCGTGAAAGCTCAGCCGCAGGCGTCCCGGATCGCCGGGCGCCAGCGACACCGCGCCGGCTGAGAACGGCAGCGACCCGACCGGCGCGAACTTCGCCCAGGACAGGCGGTGGTTGACCTCGAACGGGTCCAGCAGCGGGATCGGCAGCCGCGACAGTCCCGCCTGCCTCAGTTGCCGGTCGATCACCGTCCGATACGCCTCGGCCCGCGCCCGCGACTTCAACTCGAACGGCACCGGCAGTACGTCAAGCCGCACCGGCGTCGGCCCGGTCGACCAGAGCACGCGAAACTGCGGGGCCAGCACGTCGGTCGGCCGAAGCGGAAAGATCGCTGCGCCCTGCGACCAGTCCTGGCCCGCGGCGACCCGCCCAAGCGCCGCCTCATCGCTGAGGGCCAGGTGGAAGTAGACCGGCGGGATCAGAAAACACGCCGCCGTCACCACGGTGCCAAATCGCAACGAACCTGTCGGACGGTCGCGCGGCGTGCCCGGTTCGTCCGGCTCATCCGCGCCCCACGCCATCGACGGCGGGGCCTCGCAGCGCGGGCACGAAGCGGACTGGCGGTCCTCGTCGAACAGCACCCGCCCGCACGCGTGGCACCAACCGTCGAAATCGAACCGCCGCAGGTGCTTGAGGATGTCCTGCGAAATGCCTTCCGCCAGCAGCGCCAGACCCAGATTGACCACCAGGAACAGCGGCAGCGCCACCAGAGCCGTCGGCAGCGGGATCACCGGCACCACGAAGTATCCGCGCCGCGCCGCCAGCAGGCCGGTCAGAATCGCGTAGGCCAGCACCAGCCAGAAGCGCCGGCGCCGGTGCGAGTCGAAGATGGCCGAGACCGCGATCGGCACGAACCACACCCAGCTCATCACGATCCAGTACGGATCGATCAACGGGTCGGCCAGCGTCCAGAGCCGCGGCTGCTGCACCAGCCAGTAGACGACGACTCCGACCGCCAGTATGCCCGACGCCAGCACCGGCCGTTTGCGGATCAGGTCGTATCGCATCCTTCGTCCAATTCGCCGATCAGTACGCCCCGAACTCCAGGGCGGTCTCGATGAACACGCGGTAGTTCTCGAGCGTTCGCGGCGAGAGCGGCGTGTTGATCGGCGCCGCAGTCGGCATGATCACGTAGCCGCCGCCGGCCTTCGCCTGCTCGAACGCATCCACTACGAACTGCCGCACCTGCTCGGGCCGCCCGTGCTCCAGAAGCTTCAGTTGGATGTTGCCGAACAGGCACACCCGGTCGCCGATGCGCTTCTTGACCTCGCCCAGCGTGATGTCGCCGTCCGGCGGGGCTTCGATCGGATCGAGGGCGTCCGGTTCCGTTTTGATAATCTCGTCGAGCACGCGGGCGATCTTGCCGTGGCTGTGCAGCCGCATCTTCGCGCCGTACTCGTGAAGCAGGTCCGACATCCGCCGCACGTACGGCGTGACAAACATCGCGAAATGTTCCGGCCCCAGGTACGGCGGCGTCGCATACTCCGGTCCGCAAATGCGGAATACCACCGCCGTCCAGTCCACGCCCGCTTTTCGGCCCGCCTCCAGCACCGCCCGCAGATGGGCCATCTGCCGTTCGTGCTCGACGTCCAGCAGATAGCGCATCCGATCGGTCTCGGTCAGCGCGAGGATCAGAAACTGCCCCATCTCGTACAGATCGGCGGCCACGCAGATCGGGTCGGACAGCGACGGCATCATGATTCCCCGATCGCCCAACCGCCGCTGAGTCTCGGCAAAACCGCTCAGGTCCAACTCGGGCAGCTCCCACGAGATCGCAAGGTACCTGTCGAGGTCGTCGATCGTCTTGAGCAGATGTTCGAGCGTCCAGGTGGTGTAGATGTCGTCGTCGATCCGATGCTCGCTCGAAAGGTCGCCTTTGGACGTATGGTACACGGTGCGGATGAATCGGGACGCCCCCTGGCGATGCTCGCGATACTCGACGCAGTCGCCCTCCGGCGAACCGTCGGTCGTGCGCACCGCATCGGCTGGGTTGCTCAGCCGCGGCCCCGGCAGGTACGCCATGTACAGACAGTCCGTCTTCTCCCGCACCAGGTCCATTAGCGGCGCGTAAGACGCCTGCTGATTGTACCAACTGTGTTCGTCGAAACCGACCAGCTCATAGGTGCTGATCGGCACCCGGTCGGTCGGCCCGATCGCCAGGGCCGAGAGCAGCCGCTCGCGTGAAGTCATGTCTATTTCCCGCCTCTGCCGCGTTTCTCGAACATCTGGGTCAGCGCGATGATCCGCACCGCGAGTTTCGACGCCAGAAACTCGGTGACCACCTGCCCGGGCGCCGGCATGGTCTCGACGATATCGGCGCCGACGATGGTCCTCGTGCGGGCAATCTCGGTCAGCAGGTCGTTGACCGCGTACCAGTCCAACCCGCCCGGCTCGGGAGTCCCCGTGCCTGGAGCATAGGCCGGATCGAATCCGTCCATGTCAATCGTCAGGTAAACCTGGTCGGACAGCGCCTCGATCGCCCGGCGGATCGAGCCTTCGCGATCGCGGTGGACCTGCTCGCCGAAGACCACCGTCGCTCCGCTTTTCTTGAGATACCGATGTTCCTCCTGCGAGACGTTGCGGATGCCGACCGAGACCGTCGGTATGCCCATTTCGTGGACCCGCCGGATGATGCACGCGTGCGAGAAGGGGCTGTTCTGCCACGCGGCGCGCATGTCCAGATGGGCGTCGATGTGCAGAACCGAGAGGCCTTTGAACTTCGGCTTGTGGGCCCGGATGATCGGCGAACTGATGCTGTGTTCGCCGCCGAGGGTCAGCAGGAACTTGCCGTCCGCGACGAGTTTTTTCGCCCGGCGGAAGAGGGCGTTCATCGTCGCCTCAGCCGAACTGACGTCCGGCTCGAAGAAGTCGAGCGTGGCCACGCCGGGCTGGTGGATCTCCCGGCCGAGCTGCGGATCGAACAGCTCGGTCTGCCGTGAGGCGGCGATGATCGCCAGCGGCCCTTCGCGGCTCCCGGTCCGGAACGAGACCGTCGCGTCGTACGGCACCGGCCAGACCACGTAGCGCGCCCGGCGATAGTCGGCGTCGGATGCGGGCAATCCCAGAAAGTTCAGCGGAAGCGAATCGGTCATTTCCAAAGGTCCTTGAGTTTGGGGTATTTGTCCAGGAACGCCTGGGCCCGATCCCACTGCTCGCGCAGCCGCGGGCTGCGGCGTCCTTCTTCGATGAATTGGTTGACCAGCGACTCCCGCCGGCCAAAGAGGCGCTTCGGCGGAAGCGGCGGCTGCTTCGACAGCACGTAGCCCGCCAGCAGCGGAAACGTGATCGACGCGCACGAGTAGACCACCGCGTTGTTGACCGCGGCGTCCTTGATCTTGCCCCAGCTCTTGGCCTCCTGCGGCGTCGCCCCCGACAGCCCGCCCCAGTGCGGCGCGTCGGTCGTGAGCTGGATGAAGTAGTCGTGCCCGCCGCTGGCCAGGTCCTTCTGGAACGCCATCCAGATGATCGGCTGGGTCTGAAGGTAGAAATTCTTGGGCGACCCGCCGCCCAATTCGACCACGCCGTTCTTCTCGGCGTTCCAGACGATTGCCGTCGTCTCCATCAGGTCCATCATCGGGTCGATCAGGATTCGGTGCTCATGGATGTACGGCACCACCGCGGCGATCGCCACCGACGAATCCGCGGGCGAACTGGTGTAGACCGGCACGTCGTGCTCGGCCGCCGCGACCAGGAACGATTTCTCCGGATGCGGCGCCACCTGGCCGAACACGCGGCCCAGATGGTGATGCAGCTGCGCCGTCGAGATCGGCGTGTCGGCCGGGATCGTCATCAGCGCGTTGCGGAAAACCTCGTCGGTCACGTCCAGCGACTCGTCTTCCGTGATGAACACGTCGTAAATCCGAGCCACGCCCTCCTCGGCCAACGCGTTGTCGTCAACCGCCCAGTGCCCCTGCACCATCGGCAGATCGAACGGGCGGTGCAGATCGTGGTAGATATTGGCCCCGGTGCTGATGATGAAATCCACGAAGCCGTTTCGGATCAGCTCGATGATCGGCCCGGACATCCCGATCGGCGTCATGGCCCCGGCCATCGTCAGCGCCACCGTCGTCCGGTCCTCCAGCATCCGGCAGTAGATCCGGCACGCATCGGCCAGCCGCCGGGCATTGAAGCCCGAATGCGCGTAGATTTTCTCGATCAGGTCCACGACCTGCTGCCCGCCTTCGACCTTCAGCGGTTCGATCGCCTGGCCCGACAGCAACGCGTCCCTGCCCCCGTGATGTCCGTCCTCCCCGCCCATCATTACACCTCAAGATTACTGGACCGAACCACGCACACTCCGCTCCCTCGCGGTCGCGGCTCTCCGAGGCGACGTCAATCTACTCGTCGTCCGCGGGCACGAACACCGCCGCCGCCACCACCGCCGTCCACAGGCCCGTCTTGTCGCCCTCAGCGGTCTGCACGATCGCCCGGCTCTCGACGATCTGGCCCGACATGCGGTAGATCTCCCGCCGGGAGTCATAGTCGGTATCCGGGTCGAACTCGATGCCCAGCGTGGTCGCCAGCATCGTCGCGGCCATATCCTCAACCAGGTCGCCGCACTTCTTCTCCGTCAGTCCGAACCCGTGGTGCTCCGAAATGTACCCGTAGTTCTGGCCCGACGCCGGCACCGCCAGACCAACGCCCGCGCAGGCCAGCCGGTTCGGCTCATTGGTCCGGCACTCGGCCAGCACCACGTGCGTCACCTGGCCCGGCTGAAGCTTCTTGATGCCCCGGTTCTTGCCCACGATCTTGCACCCCGGCGGGAAGATCGAACTGACCTTCACCAGGTTCAGATGCGCGATCCCGGCGTTTCGCAGCGCCGCCTCGAAGGCCTGCAGGCTCGTCTTGTCCTTGCCCACGCCCTTCGTAAAGAACATCATCTTCGGCACACGGCTATTGCTCATTCTTTTTTCGTCCTCGCACGATCGACTTGCCCGTCCGCCTGACCCTTGCGCAGGCGGTTAGCGTATTCTATTAGAGTTACTCCCTCCAAGCAAGAAAAGCTTACACCAATCATACGCGGCCGTGCCTAAGTTTTCAGTCCCGCAGCCCGGTAACCTCGTCGCCAACGCCTGCTTCAGGAGGCCGACCGCTCCCCCTCCTGCCACCGTCTCGCCATCGCCACCCGCTCGTGGATCGGCGGATGATCGTAGTAGAAGATCACCACCCAGCGCGACGGGCTCGGGTCGGCCAGGTTCTGTTCGGCGAGGGCGTCAAACGCCCGGATGAACGGCTCGGCCGAGCCGGTCCGTTCCAGGGCATAGCGGTCGCTTTGACGCTCGAAGTGGCGGCTGATCGCGTTGAGACCCGGTCGCAGCAGGAACGAGAACAGCGACATGACCAGCGCCACCACCGGCAGCCGGACGATCGATTCGGCCACCGCTTGGCCCGAGGCGCCGGCGAAACCGTCGAGCAGGACGTACAGCAGGGCAAACAGCATCCCGCTAGCCAGGGCGTGGACGACCAGCAGCTTCGGAAAGTGCCGCCGCACGTGGTGGCCCAGTTCATGGGTGTAAACCACGTCCAGTTCCTCCGGGCCCAGCTTGTCCAGGATGGTATCGCCCAGCAGCACCCGCCGGGTCCGGCCCAGGCCGGCCAGCATGGCGTTGCCCTTCCGCGTCGTTTTGCTCAACTCCAACCGGTAGACCCCTTCCACCGAAATCCCCGTCCCCTCCGAAAGCTGCCGAAACCGCTCCAGCAGGCTTTCATCCTCCAGCCGCTCGCTCGGATAGAACAGCGGCAGGATGACCACCGGAAACACCTGCGCCAGCAATACCGTCAGCAGCATCCACGCCAGCCACGACCAAAACGCCCAGTACGGCACGTACCACACCGCCGTATAGAGCCCAGCCACCAGAACTCCCAAAAGCACGCCCCACAACACCACCGCCTTGGTATGCCGCCACAGCCACTGGCCGAGACTCTCGGTGCTCAGATCGTACCGGTGCTCCAACCGGTATCCGCCGAGGTAGTCCAGCACGAACAGCGCGGCCTGATACGAAAAGTACAGGATCGCCCCGAACACCAGCAGCAGGGCGTACCGGTTGTTCAGACCAAGTCGATCCACGACGACCGCCGCCAGGTAGACCCACACGACCAGAAACAAGATCGTGCAGACCTCCTCGAGCACGCCGAGCTGCAACTGGCTCTGCTGATATGCCTTGGCCCGAACCTGTTTACGCCCATCATCCGTTTGGTTCTGTTCCATGCACTTCTCGCTTTTCCCTCGGCGTTTGCGCGCTCGCGTCCGCCGGCCCTCAGTCCAGAAGCTCCCGGTACAGCCGGTCGATATCATCCACCAGACGCTCCGGCGAAAACCGCTCGACCACCGCGCGACGGTCCGCCTCGCCGACCGCGGGCAACGCGTCCCGTTCCAACAGCTCCCGCAGCGTCTCGGCATAGGCGTCCGCCGTATTGGGCGACACCACCCGGCCCGTCGCCGGACCAATCACGTCGGGTACGCCGCCGACCGCCGGCCCGATCACGTACCGTCCCGCCGCCTGGGCCTCCAGAAGGGTGACCGGCGTACCCTCATTGTCGCTGGTCAACACCGCCAGATCAACCTCGCGGTAGAACGCCGGCAGGTCCTCCACCAGACCCGCCAGGTGCACCCGCGACGAAAGGCCCAACTCCGCGATCCGCCGGCGAAGCTGCGCCTCCAGCGGGCCGGTCCCGCCGATCAGAACGTGTACGTCGCGCTTCGCCAACAACCCGCCCAGGCTCGCGACCGCCTCGATCAGCCTCGCGTGGTTCTTGACCGGCACCAGCCGGCCCAGCGAACCGATCACCACCGCCGTCTCGGCGATCCCGAACCGCCGCCGCCATGGTCCGCCCGCTGGAAGCGAGAGGAACCGCTCGAGCGGCAAACCCAGTTCGATCACCCGGATATTCTGAGCCGGAGCCAGGGCGAACCGCTGCTCCAGGTCTTGGGCCAGGCGTCGGCTGATCGTCACCAGCCGGTCGGTCATCTTCGCCAGACGCCGCTCAGCCTTCAGGACCGCCCACTGCACCGGCGGCGAAAAGTACCCTTCAAGCACGTGGCCGTGGAACGTGTGAACCAGACGCCTCGCCCCCGCCTCGCGGCCCGCCAGACGCCCCACCAATCCCGCCTTGGCCGTGTGCGTGTGCACCAGGTCCGGACCGAACCGCCGCAGTATCCGCCGCACTTCCACCATCGCTGCGGCGTCGCGAACCGGGTGGATGCTGCGCCGAAGATGCTCGCAGAACACCACCTCGCAGGGATACTCCCGCAGCAGACGGTCGAACGGCGGCTCGTGCGGTTCGCAGCGACCCGCGATCAGCAGAGTCTCGTAGCCGCGGGAGGAAAGCAGGTGCGAAAGCAGGACCGCCTGGTACGCCGGCCCTCCGACGTTCAGCCGCGTGATCACCCTGGCGATCCTGCGGCTCATGTCCCCACCCGGACGTCGCCGGTCAGCACCAGCACCGCCCGACCGACCAGGTAGCCCACCACCGCGCCCAGAAAAATATCGCTGGGCCAGTGGTGCAGGAAGACGAACCGGCTGACCGCGCAGCCGACGGCCAGCACGTAGAAGATCGCGCGGTGCGCCGGAAAGTGACACGCGAACACCGCTGAAATTGCGAACGCGATCGCCGCGTCGCCCGAAATGAACGACTGGTCCTTGTACGCCGCCGGCGAGAAGATCGTGCTCAGGCTCATCTCACCGAACTTCTCCGTGACGTTCTGGAAGCTCTCCGTCCAACGCGTCCCCTGGAACCACTTCGGGCGAACCCGTGGAACCGCTATCTTGCCCAACCACACCGGCACCGCCACCAACGTCGCCGCCAGCAGCAGTTGCATGATGAAACGCCACTTCTCGCTTTTGGTCCCGGCAATCAGACACGCCCAGACCAGCAGCGCCAGCGCTACCACTTCCTTATAGTAGCTGAAGAACCCAAAGACGTGCTCGGCGGTATCGTGCACCTTCTTCGACCGAAACTTCCAGTAGCGAAGCATCGAGTCATCCATGAACTGGGCGATCAGGAACCAGATCGCCAGAACCGCCGCGGCGATCAGGACCAGCTTGCCGATCGTCGTCTTCCAGTCGATGCCGCCGCCTTTGGGGCCGCCTTGCTTCATGGGTCGATCCGGAAAGGTTGGAAATCCGTTGCCAACGGTCTACGGAATGGTCTGTTCGACCTCTTCCGGCCGGAAGTGTTCGCCAAGGTACGTCTTGCGGACCAGCTCATTTCGCACCAGTTCCGGCGGACGTCCCTGGGCCATCAGCTTGCCCTCGTGGATGATGTACGCCCGGTCCGTCGTCCGCAGGGTCTCCCGCACATTGTGGTCGGTCAGCAGGATGGCGATGTTGTGTTCGCGCTGCAGCCGCTTGATCTCCCGCTGGAGATCCTCCACCGCCTTGGGATCCACACCGCTGAACGGTTCGTCCAGCAGGATCAGCGCCGGCTTGATGACCAGGGCCCTCGCGATCTCCAGCTTTCGCTTCTCGCCGCCCGAAAGCGTCCGCGCCTGCTGGCGGCGAAGCTTGAGCAGTCCGAACTGGCCCAGCAGGTGCTCCGCCGTCTCCCGCTGCTGGCGACGCGAAATCCGCAAGGTCTCCAGGATCGCCAGCAGATTCTCCTCCACCGTCAGGCGGGTAAATACCGAGCTTTCCTGCGACAGGTAACCCATCCCCAACTGCACCCGCTTGTACATCGGAAGGTCGGTCACGTCCTGGCCGTTGAAGACCACCCGGCCGCCATCCGGCCGGATCATCCCCACCGCAATCCGGAAGGACGTCGTCTTGCCCGCCCCGTTGGGGCCCAGCAACCCCACGATCTCGCCCTGGCCAACCTGGAACGAGACCTCGTCCACCACCGTCCGCCCCCCGTACCGCTTCACCAGGGCGCGGGCTTCCAATAACACAAGAGGGTCCATCATAGACTTTCCTTGCTTGTCCATCCAACCGACCGCAAACGGCCGGCGCACTGCCGATCGAAACGTGGAATTATACCACCGCCGACGGCCCGCCAAAAGGTTTACTTGATCGGATGATCGGTCCTGAAAGGGTCCGATAAGGAATCAGTCGTCACCCTCGTACAGGTCCACAAGCTGACGGCTTGTGACGAAGCTTATGTTCTCCAGGGCCTCGAGCTCGTCCAGGAAGGCGGTGAATTTCGTCCAGTAGTCGTAGGTATCGCTGTCGCCAGTGTACCAGCCGTGGAACAGAGCCACCAGCGGCCGTCCATTCTGTCGGCACTCCTGAACCGCCGCTGAAAGCAACTCGCCGAACTGCTCGGGAGTGAACTGATGGGCCATCGCACAAGAAATGTCA
>Ga0209722_1000929_pt1 | contig 28510 bp, 28 predicted proteins | sample BioC12SIPDNA_2_FD_185745 | JGI IMG/M metagenome (GOLD analysis project Ga0209722, IMG submission 185745) | Anaerobic biogas reactor microbial communites from Washington, USA - Biogas_R1_A C12 SIP DNA (SPAdes) (version 2) | ecosystem: Engineered > Bioreactor > Anaerobic > Unclassified | place... | reverse complement strand
GCCCTTTTGTCCCAGGTGTGGCGTTCGAGGAAGACCTCGTAGGCCCGGTCGGCCAGGGCCCGGCGATACGCCGGGGCCTCGCAGCGCCGGATGGCCTCGACCCACCGGTCCGGATCGTCGGGGCAGACCAGCACGGCCGTTCGCTCGTCGAGCACCTCCCGCAGCACGGGCAGGTCCGAGGCGATGATGGGCCTTCGCGACGCCATGTACTCGAACAGCTTCAGCGGCGACATGTAGGCGGCGATGTCCGAGCGGCTGTAGGGAACGATCACGCTTCGCTGGGCCGGCAGCAGCAGGACGTCGAACCGCGCGCGGGCCCGATCGAGCCGGCCGGGCGCAAGAAACCCGTGAAACAGGACATTCGACGTCGCCTTGGCCTTCCAGAAGGCGATGTCCGTCTCCGTGCCGCCGACGATGTGAAAGTCGTATTCGCACAGCCGTTCGGCGCACGCCAGGACGATCTCGGCGCCCTTGCCTGGATACAGATGGCCCGTGTAGCCGATCTGGAGCGTCGGGCGGCACGGCGGCCAGGGCATCTCGCCGGCGTCGGCCGGACCGGGCACGGCGGCGGCGTCGTGACAGACGACGGTCTTGTGCGCTACGTTGTATCGGCCGATGTACATGCGTTTGAGGGCTTCGGAGATCACCACCAGCCGCAGCAGACGGGGGCTCTTCAATACGGTCGTTTCCAGATGGCCGATCAAGACATTGTACGGTGCGGCGTGCGCTTCGTAGACCGCCCGAAAGCCCATCCGGACGGCCAGCCACAGGCCGTAGATGTCCCTGGCGTAGATCAGGACCTGCTCTGGATCGTATCGCCGGAGCCGGGCGCCAAGAGCGGGCAGCCCGAAGAGGCTCTGGCCTCTGATCCTCCGACAGGCGACCAGGTCCAGCTCGAAGTTGCTCCGGACACCATAGAATTCGTACGGGTCGTCCTGGCGGCCGCCTTTGAACCGGCGGCCGATCAGCGTCGTCTCGTGGCCGGCCCTGGCGAACGCCTCGCACATCCGCATGACCTGGATGCTGTTGGCGGTGCGCGAAGGAATGTCGGAGCCCGACAGATAGACGATCCTCAATTCAGGCGGTCCTTCTGTCTTTGGCGGCGGATGGTCGGCGCGGCCGTGTCGCGTGCGGCATCGATGGATCCTGGATATGACGCAGCGCCGGTCATTTCACTGCCGCCCCCGAACCGAGTCGCCGCTGAAGACCGTCGTAGATCCTCGACGACCATCGAAATCCGATCCACGCCCCGCACTTGTGCAGCGGCCGCCAGGCGGGCAGGCGGTCCGCCCATCGGTCCGGAGACCTGGAACCGATCGACAGCAGGTATACCGCCGCATGCTTGTGCGGGCTTTGGGCTTCATAGACAACCGTCAGGCCGTTCTCCTGGTACAGCTTCCGCAGACATGTCGGCGTAAATCGCCAGTAGTCCTTCCAGTCGTCGGATTCATGCTGGGCCTGCGCGAAGGGGACGACGACGATCACGATGTCCCGAGACAGCTCGCAGAGATTGGCAAAGGCCTTGCGCACATCGAAGATGTGTTCGAGCGTCGTGTGATTGAAGGCCACGTCGAACCGGCGTTTCAGATTCTGCGGCAGCTCGCCGGTCAGATCGAGTGCGTATTCGTTCGGACGGCCCTGGAAGCCGCGATAGCCGCCGTAGTTCGTATACGAGTAGCCGGCGGCGTTGCTGAAGTAGTCCCTATAGCAGCCGCCTTCCTTGTCCCGGTCGTCCCAGGCGCTGACGTTAACGATGTCACCATCAAAGAGCGGCGCCACGGTCCGCAACTGCTCGTTCGACCACAGCCGGGCCAGCCGGTGCTCTCGATTCGTCAGCCATGAGATCATCCGTTCACCGCCCGGGCTCAATTCGCCTGACAGAGCAGCACGCAGATCGTTCGTTTGTTCTCGTGGACCGAATCGAAGCAGATTCGCGTCCCGGTTCGGTCCCAGCGGGGGTGCAGATCGCATCGTTGCGAGCCGCGATAGCGGAAGGGGCTGTAGAAGCGGCCGGCCTCGCGAAGGAGGCCTTCGCGCATCGAATAGACCAGCAGCGTCTGCTCGCCCGCCCTATCAGGGTAGGTGTCGGTGATCAGCAGATCGCCCGAGGGGCTCAGCGAGGGATGGCCGTCTTCTGCGGGCAGTCCGGCCGGCATCGGGACGCAGGTGAACGTGCGGTCGGGGCCGAAGGTGTATTCATAGTAGCCCGGCGTCCCTTCGTGTGGATAGCGAAAACAGATCAGGCGATCGTCGGCCAGCCAGTTGAAGTGCGAGGCCGTCGCGGCATCGTCCACGATGTGCAGCGAGCCGGCGTCGAAATCGTAGAGCATCAGTCGGTTCATCCGGCGGCCCGGCGGCAGCCACAGATGCAGGAAGACCAGACCCCTGCCATCGGGGGTAAACAGCAGATGGTTGATGTAGTGCGGGCCGTCGGCCATCGACGGCAGCGGCCGCAGTTCGGCGATCTGCCGAAGGCTCAGGAGCATCTCGGTCCGGCCGCTCGCAAGGTCGATTCGCCACAGGCCGTCGTCGGCCCCGCAGGCGTCAGAGGCGGTTTCGTCGGGAATGTTGCTGTAGCCGTAGCCCGGCCGCAGGCGTTCCAGACGAGAGAAGTTCAGGCCGACGCCCCACCGTCCCGCCGGATCGACGGCGTAGACGGGCATGGTGTACGAGGCCTCGACCTCGCGCGTGAAGACGTCCTGGACCACGCAGCCGTAGCGGCCGTCGACGAGCCGGTTGTACAGGACCAGCCGATCCGCGTCGGCGGCAAACCACTGGAGCATGCAGCCCTGCTGCCAGCACCAGGTTTCCGTCCCGCCGAACGGGTGGAAGGTCGGTCGGCCATCGGCCACCTGCGACCATTCGAAATAGCCCAGTCGCAGCGGTCTGCGCAGGGCGGCGGCGGTCCAGTCCCGCACGCAGGTCATGGCCATGGCGAGAATCCTGCTGTTGTCGCCACTGAACGGCGTCTTGTCGTGGTATCCGAACCAGGTGGGCATGCCGTCGGCGCTCATCGAATACAGGCCAGAAGAGACCGCCGGCTCCGGTTGCCCCTGTCCATCGCTTAATCGACGGCGGCACTGCCGCGTCAGCCGAAGGCTGCGGCCGCGCAAGGCCCGCAGACGGGGCAGCACGCCCGTCTTGCGCACAATCGGACGCAACGGTTCCTTAAGATCGCTCAGCCGCATCGACCGCTGCCCTTTGCTCGTTGAGGTGGGTTCTCAGAAAGAAGACCATGATGCCCGACCACACAGCGAAAAAGCCCACATAGGCCAGTGAAGCCCCAACGATTCCAAACCGCCCGATGGCCGGAAACAGCAAGCCGAAATAGACTGCCGTCGCCGCCACGTTGGACACCAACGACCTGCGGGCCAAGCCCATCGCCAGCAGCGAAGGCGTCAGCGCGAAGCTGCACAGGAAGATGACCAGGGCCAGCAGATAGAACACCGTGACCCAATAGGCGTCCTGGTACGCCGGACCCACGGTCCAACGGATGATCCACCGCCCTGCCAACAGAAAGACGAACCAGCCGCCGAAGGCGGCGGCCGCCGTGAACAGCGTCGTCCTCTTGATCAGCGAGACGAAGCGTCCAGCGTCTCGCGCGGCCCACGCCCGGGCCAATTCCGGATAGATCGACTGCGACAGCGGGTCGGAGAACCGTGGCAGCACGCCGGCGAACTGCTTGGCGACCTTGAACAGGCCCAAGGCGGCCGGTGTGGTCAGGGCGGCGATGAAAAGGCCATCGGCCTCGCGCGAGAGCATGCGAACGGTCATCGTCAGGTTCGTCGTCCAAACGTAATCGGCAATTCCCGGGAACCGGCGGCGTATGCCGCGTAACGGCTCGTTGATGACCCCGGTGACATTCTGTTTGCGGAGCACCCACAGCGAGGCGAAGACCTGATACAACTGGCCGACGATGCCGGTAATCAAATAGACCAGGACAAACCCAAACAGCCTCTGATTCGTTAAGAGACACCACGCCACCCCTGCGAGCCGGACGACGCCGCTGAGGATCGCCGTGTAGCTGAGCAGATCGAACCGGTCGAACAGCCGCAGGACGCCGATCGGCGTGCCGCTGAGACTGAAGAGGATCAGCACGCTGTAGAGAACCACCAGAGGCCGGACCGAGGCGTCCCAGCCCAACAGGCCGATCACCGGACCGGCAAGGGCCATCGCAAGGGCCATCCCGACCAGGGCGCTGGCGATATCGAGGGCGAAGCCGAACTTGACAAGCTGCCGCAGGCCCGCGCGGTCGTCGGCGTGCAGGGCCTCACTGCCAAACTTGATGACCGCCTGCCAGGCGTCGAACGTGACCAGCTTGCCGACGGTCAACTGATAAACCAACACCAATGCGAGGATGCCATAGTCCTGCGGACCCAAGGCCCGGGCCGTCAGCACGGCCGCAATCAAGCCCAGGACAGCCCCGACCACATTGGCCGAAAGCAGCTTGCCCGCGTTGACAAACAGCCGGCGAAAGACGTCGTCCTGGAACCAGGCCAGCACCCGGCGGCGATTGTCGGTCAGCCGGTCGGCGAGGATCGTCATTGGTGCACTGTTGCCATCCAACATCCGATGCGATGAGGGCGCCAAGCGCGTCATCGCATCGCCGGAACGGCAAAGCCCCTTGTCTACTGCCACCTGTGAAACTCGGCCTTCAAGGCACCGAGCAGGTCACCGAACGCCGGCAAGTATCGGCGCAGCGAATCATAGACCTTCAGCGCCTCTGCCGCGCTATATGTATGAGCCATTCGATTTCTGTCGGCCAGGATCTCCAGCCACAGGACCTCATCGTCCAGCCACCGCTGCGCAAATGCCTGCCGAAAACACGCCTTGGGAGAATTGCACTCAGACAGGCCAAGATCCCGTGCCAGGGCCTGCACGCTCTTCCATGCCAACTCGAAGCAGAACTCGAAGTACTGAATGCAGCCCGCCTTCTCCAGATCCGTCTCGACAGGAACGGCCAAGGCATCCTTAAGGTTTCCGAACGCCCTTTCGAAATCACCCAGGACCCATCGGCTATCCATCGTACAAGGCCTCCACGGCTTTGAGGGCCTGCCTTCTCCACTCGGGTGCGGCCCGGTTCAGGTCCACCAGGTCGATCCGATAGAGCGTATCGATATCCTCGAGCAGGTCCTCGATCTCGTAAAACGTCCGCAGCGAAATCGGCCTGTCCCCCACGATGGCCACATCGAAATCCGATCGCTCGCGAGCCTTGCCGGTCACCCGCGATCCGAAAAGCAGGACCCTGTAACCCTCCAGTTTCGGCGCAATCTTCTGGAGCTGTTGCCGTATGAGTTCTTTTATGGCGTCCTCTCGTGTCATGGTCCGTTGCTCCAGGCAACCGGGTGCTGCTAACAGAGGCTTGCAGCGGAAGATGTGACCCATTCGAGCCTATCCACAACCCCGGTGAACGTCCATCTTGATTCAACGATCGGTCCCGGCGTCCGCTTGCGGGCAGACTCCGTCCCCGTCGGCTGCGCCGGGGCGCTCCGCTCGGTGGCGTTCCGTCGATCCGGGCCACAGCCCGCCTGTCGTCCGCCGTATCCTGACGGTATTCCGTCAGGCGTTCGACCCGACCTCGGCGACCGGCCTTCGCCCTTTCGAACGCGCGCGGTTCGGCACACCCTCGCCTTGTGACGCAACACAATGGACGTTCGTTTCGGGCTGCGTCACATGTATCGTCGCAGCGTTGCGGTCTTTGACGGCGGCGACATATTCACGCAGAAAGGCCAGGAAGATACCGAAGACGAACGCGACGGTCCCAGCCAGCACGCCCTTGGTGACGGTGCCGCGAGCGACGGGCAGTTCGGGCACGACGGCGTCGTCAAGCACCTGGAGCGTGGGCATGCTCTTGGCCTCTTCGATCTTGGCCAGCTCCGTTTCGCGGACGAGCAGCTCGTAGAGCATCTCCTGGATCTGGGCCTCGTGGGCGGGAGTGCTGTCAATCCGACTGAGGCGTGCCTCGACCTCCTTGAGCCGGCTTTCAAGGAAGATGCGCTTGCTGGTCGCCTCGCCGGTCGAGATTCTCTTGTTCTGACGGTCCAACTCGGCGATATAGGCGTTGGCCATTGCGGCGGCCCGATTGGGGTCGCGGTCGGTGACGGCAACCTTCACTACGCCCTCGGTGGTGGTCTTGATGCTGGTATTGCTCGCCAGCCGGCGACGGGCCCTGGTCCGATTCTCGATATTCTCGTAGGCATTCATCAGGTCGAACTGGTCGACGATGGTGTCGTAGACCTCGCGGCTCGTGAGGATCTCGACGTAGATGCTCGCGATGCTGCCGGTGTCCAGGATGTTGCGGAATATCGAACTGCCCAGTCCACCGAGAGCACCAGCCATTGTTGATTGCTTCTGCAGCACCTGCATCGGCGGAACGATCGTGGCGCTGGCCTGATAGCGACGCGGCTGCAACAGCATCATGCCTACCGTTGCCGCCATCGCCGTAAACGACAGCAGCACAATCATCCAGCGATGCCGCCAGATCACCAGCAGGTAGTCGAACAGGTCGATCTCTTCAACGCCAACCTGTCCGGGGCCCTGTGGGGGCAAGCCACTTTGGTTTTGCTGCTGTGGAGCCAATGTGGGCGTCCTTTCCTCAATCGGCTAAATCGCGAACACCACGCCGGCGGCAACGGCGATCTGGAAGACGATCTGCGTGATGTCCTTGGTGGTCTTGAGCCAGAAGTAACGGTCGAGCCTTCTGGGCACGACGATCGTATCGCCTGGGTCCAGCTCGACGTCCATGAAGTTACCGAAAGACCACTGGTTGAATTCATTGTCCCAGGAAACGAGCTTGCCGCGATTCTGCTGCCTGCTGATGACGGAACCGTCGGCCTTGATGATGCTCACCTGCTTGGTGTCGGCGTCCCTGGTCATCCCGCCGACCCGCCGGAGATAGTAGTTGACCGTGCCTTCGGCCTCGTACAGCAGCGAGGTCTCGTTGAACACCTCGCCGACGACGTGCACGACCCCCGGCGTCCGGGGAACGACCAGTTCGTCTCCATCCTCCAGTTCCAGATCGTACCGTGTTCCGCGAAACTGCTCCAACGCGGCCAGTTTCACGACGACGCGTCCGGTGATCTCGCTCGCCCGAAGTCTGGCGAGCAATTCCTTCTTGGCATCGAGCGCCGCCTGCTGGCCTCTGATCGTCTCGGCATCGAGCGCCGAGCCCATGGCCTGCTCGGCGCCGCCGAACATGGACTCTTCCAGTTGACGAATCATCTGCACCTGCCGTCGACGCTGGGTTTCCCTGGCGCTTTCGCGCGTGAAGACGGCGCCTCTGAGATAGGCCTGCTCCGTATAGCCACCGGCCCGCTCGATGAGTGCGCTGAGGGTCTCGCCCCGCCGAATCGGGTAGCGGCCGGGGAAACGCACCTCTCCAAGGATCTCCACCATCCGATCGAAGTCGAGTTCCGGAACGGGCCGTACGACCAGCGTGTCACGATCGGACAGCAGAATATTATGTTCGGGGTCGCCGGCCAGGGCCTTCTCCAGGTGGATGTCGATCTTCTCCGTGCTGACACCATCCTGGCTGATGTGCCTGCGAGTGACCTCGGCCGCGCGGTGATACGCATCCTTCTTCAGACCGCCGGCGGCATCGACCAGATCCCTGACGCGCATATCCGGCGCCAGCCGGTACTGATTCGGGTCGAATACCATGCCCGTGATCGTGACAGTCTGGTAGTTCCTCTCGTCCCAACGGAAGATGCGAATCGTGTCGAACTCGGCCAGTTCGATATTCTCCGCCGGGTCGCCTGCCAGCAGTCTGCCGGGGTGAAATGGCAGGAACGTCGGATGCAGATCCGGGGGAAGGAGGCGCTCGATCTGACCGTAATCGACGTTCGGCTGAGGCTGGATGACGTCGTATGACGAGACGACATCGCCAAGACGCATGCCGGGCTTCCATTCGTACTTGCCCGGCCGCTCGACGTGTCCTTCAAGATAGACAACATCCCGCTCGCGGACGGCTACCGGGAAGACTTTGACGACGTCGCCGTCGCGGACCATCGTGTCCAGGGCTTGTTGCCTGTCCGGACCGCCGGCCGCGTCGGCGAGATTGAAGTCCACTACGATCCTCCTGCGGTGGTTCTCGACCCGTTCCACCTGCACGCGCTGAAGCCAGCCGGCGAAGGTCACTCCCCCGGCCAGATCAAGAACCTGGCCCAGCGTCGTGGGCCCGGCCATCTCGTAGATCGCCGGACGCTTGACGTTGCCGGCCACACCGGCAATGGAGCCGATCAATGGAATGAAGATCGTGTCCCCATTTTGGAGTCGCACGTCCGTGCTGCGGTCCCCGCCCTGCAGGAAATCGTACAGATCGATCGTCGTCGGCTCGCTTCCACTACGCCGCAACTGGATCGTCCTCAGACTGCCATTTCTGGACGGCCCCCCCGCAGCGACCAGGGCGTGGATCACGGTGGACAATGAGCTGACCGTATAACTGCCGGGGGTGGCCGCCTCACCGACAACGAAGACGCGAATCACGCGGAGCCGATCCATCGCGATCGACATGCGGAAGTCCGTGTACTTGCGGGCCAGTTCGTGCTGGAGATAGCTTTCGAGCTCGCTGAACGTCATTCCCCAGACCCTCAGCGCCCCGACCTGGGGCACGACGATCTGGCCGTTGCGGTCGACCTGGAGGACGAACTGGGCATCGACCCGGCCCCACAGCGTCACGCTGAAGCTGTCGCCGGGCCCAATCACGTAGTCCGGCCCGACGGGTATGTCGCTGACCGGAGCGAAGGTGGAGACGGGTCGTTCGAAGACATCGTATCCGAACTGCTTCAGTTGCGTGGAGACGTTTGGGTCGATCTCGCCGGCGATCAGTCGCTCCATCGCCGACGGCTCGCGCTCAGTGGGCGGATCCGTCGCTGGGGGCTCCTCGAGATCATTGGGCTCAGACGGCACCGATTCCGGCTGCGTCGGCAACGGCTTCCTCAGCAAATCGGACGCCTGCCGCGCATCGACCCTGCTCATGTCGGACAGGATTCGCTCGGCGGGCGGGCTCGGTTCAGCCGAACGAGGGACTTGCTGGGCCCCGGCAGACCCACCGGCCAGAACACACCATCCCAGCGCCGTCAGCGTCAAGGCCCAGAGCCGCCCCGCGGCAAACGATCGGACCGGCGCCTTGTTCGGCGTTCGACACAGGACGGCGACGCCGGCGAGCGTTCGATCTGTCAATCCACTCCGGGACAAGGCCTCACCGGATTCCATTCCAGACTCCTCAATACATCATGACCGCCCGACCACCATGTCGGGGCCTTCCGGCCCCCCGTCTTTGCGATGGCCGGACGTTGCGAAAAGCGTTCGTGGACGCGTTCTACCGAACTCACCCATCCACCGTCGCGCTGAATGCCCCCCGATGGTACGGGGCGAATCGCCGGCGTCAAGACCGTTCCACAATCGCAGATGGTGTCGCGGCGCGCATCGCAACCGAGACAACACTGGCTCCATGGCATTTATCGGACAACAACCCCGCAAATCTTCACTTGTTTGAGAGATTTGTCGGTTATCCCGCTCAGACATTCGCCTTGACGGTTCCCGCCGGATACCCTATGTTTGCGTCCGCTGTAGCAAGGATTCGCTCGAACGACAGTATTGACTGAGGCCATGCGAAGGATTGCGGCGTCTCTCATCTTGATCGCTCTGCCGGCACTGCCGTGTCCGGCCCTCGTATCGACCAATGTCCCCCTCGATCATTGGAGCTATTCGGCGGTCGATAAACTGGCCGCCTATGGCCTGATCGACAGCGCCATGCTGACCGTCAAACCCATATCGCGCATCGAGATGGCCCGGCACATCGCACAGGCCATGCCCAAGCTCCGACGTATGGACGATCCCCCGGAGGTGCTTTCAAGCATCCTCGACCGACTCACGGATGAATTCAAAGGGGATCTGGTCCGGATCGGCGTGCTTGACGGCACGCACGGCGATACGTTCGTCAAACCCGTGGAGGACCCGTATATCCGGTTTCTCCATGCGGACCGCAGGCCCGATCTGGAGAACATCCGGGGCGATACCTTTCGATCGGGCTCCAACTATCGGGCCGGCTTCGCCTCGCGCATCGGGCTCTGGGAGCATGCCGCGTTCTACCTGCACCCCGAGTTTCGCATCGCCTCAGCCGATTCCGACGGCAGCGTCCGGCTGATCGAGGGATACGGCAAAGTGCAGGGCGGGCCGTTCGAGGTGCAGGTTGGAAAGGATTCCCTCTGGTGGGGTCCCGGGTATCGCGGCTCGATCCTCATGAGCAACAACGCCCAACCGCTGACGATGATCAAGGTGACCAACCCGCAACCCATGCAGTTGCCTTGGGTCTTTCGTCACCTGGGACTGTTCCGGGCCCAGTGGTTTCTGGGCGAGTTGGAGGAGGACCGCTACGTTCCCAATGCGCGTCTGTCGGGCGTCCGTCTGAATTTCAAACCCCTGCCCGTCTGGGAGGTGGGGTTCTCCCGCGTGTTCATGTTCGGTGGACGAGGGATGTCGAGTGTGGGCCTGTTCGATTACGGCAAGCTGATGCTGGCCATGAGCAATCAGGAAAAGGACAACCAGATCGCCGGCTTTGACACGGCCGTGCTACTGCCTCTGGCCGATATCCCCTACTGTGGCGGCCTTCCGCTGCGTTCCGTCAAGCTCTACGTGGACGCCGCCGGAGAAGACGAGGCCGGCGGAATGCCCAGCAACTGGGGCGCCCTCGGCGGGATTCAGTTAAACGACCTTTTCAAGACGGGACGAACCGATCTGCGTGTCGAATACGCCGACAATCACGTCTCCGGCAAACCGAACGTCTTCTATGGACACGGCATTTACCAGTCGGGATACACCTACAAAAGTCGGGTGATGGGCCACTTCATGGGGACCGATTCGCGAAGTGTCTTCGTGCAACTGTCGCACTATCTGACGAACGACGTCGCCATCGATCTGTCATACGACCGCCTGACGCACGATCTGTCAAACAACGATCACCCATCCATGGACATCGTGCAATGCGATCTGACCACATTCGCCTGGCCAAACTGGCGGATCGCGGCCGGCTATCGATATGAGGACGGCAAAGGCGCGGGCTACACCGACAACCACATCGTCCAGGTCCAGTTGATCCGCGACTTCTGAGCGTGCCCGTCGCCGACGGGGACAACACGGAGATCGCGCGTAGTGACACCGGCAGGCGCCGAGTCTATCCCGTGATGGCCTTCCAACTGAGATTCAACTCTTCGAGCAATGCGATGACTTCCCGGATCATCTGGGGATCGCGCTGCGTGTTCGCCTGACTCAGACGCCGCCCCATGAACACATAGAGCTTGCGCAGGTTCTCGGCGATCTCCCCACCCGCTTCCATATCCAGCACCGCGTTGAGTTCGTTGATGATGTCCTGCGCGCGATTGATGTACTGCCCCTTGGCCGCGTAGTTCTGCGCCTCCAGCTCCCGGATGGCCAGTTTGAGGAACTTGATCGCCCCGTCGTACAGCATAACGATCAAGCGGCCCTTGCTCTGCGTGCCGACGGCAGCTTCCTGATATGCAGCGATTCCGTTCATGGTAATGTCCTCGTCAAAGACGTCGGCCTCCGGGTCCCTGGAGGCAGCGGGTTCACTGCCAGATGAGGCCCAAGAGGCAGACGGGCCCGACAGAGATTCTCATGGATAGGGAGATGGCTGACATCCTCATCAGCCATCTCCCTCTATGCGCTATGTGATGCGACTGCCGAGAGGATTACCTCAGCAGCGTCAGGGCCATCTGCGGGATCGAGTTGGCCTGCGCCAGCATCGAGGCACCGGCCTGCGACAGCACCTGGTTCCGGGTCAGCGTCGCCATTTCCGTGGCCACGTCGACGTCCGAGATGCGCGACTCGGCGGTCATCAGGTTCTCGGCCTGAATCCCGAGCACCTCGCCGGTGGATTCCAGACGGTTGATCATATACCCGAACTTGGCCCGCGCGGTGTCCTTGGCGTTGATCGCGCTGTTGAGCGCGGTCAAAGCGGATCGCGCGCTGCCGGCCGTAGTGATCGACAGAGCCGTCAGCCCCAGGGACGAGGCATCCAGATTGTCGCCCTTGATGTCGATCTTGTCGGTCTCGTTGCCGAAGTGGATCGATACCGTCGCCGAGTTGTTGAGCATCTTGATACCGTTGAAATCGGTCGCCCCGGCGATACGGGTGATTTCGTCGGCCATCTCGGAGAACTCGTTGTCCATGATGACCCGCTGGGCCGACGAGTACGAGCCCGTGGCGGCCTGCTCGGCAAGCTGCTGCATACGCACCATCAGGTTATCGATGGTCTGCAGAGCACCTTCCATAGTCTGCAGCAGGCTCACGCCGTCCTGGGCGTTACGGGCACCCTGCTGCAAGACCGCGATGTTGGCCCGCATCAACTCGCGGACGGCCATGCCGGCTGCATCGTCGCTGGCGCTGTTGATGCGAAGACCAGACGACAGCCTCTCCACGGATGTGGCCAGGTTGTCGTAGCTCATCCCCAGATACCGGGCGGCGTTCGCGGCCATAAGGTTGTTCTTGATTGCTAACATGTTTCCATCTCCTTTTTGACAAAGACCCCAATTTGGCCCCTATTCGTTTGCTCGCTTATCAACACATCCACTCACAGTCTTTCGACATTCACTGGTCATTATCGTCCAAAGTCACAAGGACTTAAGGCAGCGAAGGCTCCGGAAGTGGCACAAAAGCGCCCAGACCCCTAAAACCCCGGCTGGCGGCACTGATATCGCCGGACCGGTCGCCCGGCCCAGGCACAATTCTTCACGAAAAAGTTCAAGAATCCTCTTCCTGACGGGAGCGAATCCTCGGATCGCACCGTTTGCCTGCAATCCTCCTGGCCCTCGGCGGATTCCCAATCGATCGACGGTCGCGTCGGACGGGTTTTTTCATGCAAACTATCGCTGATGCCGATAATGTTGGAGTTGGGATGCGCGCAGCGGGCATTCGAGCGACTGGGCCGTCCGGACGGCGGCGCCATCCGCGTCCCTCTGGCAACCGGCCTTGCCCGAAACCCGCAAGGCAAGATCACGGGAATGTATACCGCATGATGGAAACAACGACACCGAAGCACGCCAAGGCCCTGCTGGTCTTCAATTGCCACGAACCGTGGGTCTACCAACTCGGCGTGCTGGGGTATCGGCTGGACATCATTGTGGACCTGAAGGGCAAGTACAACTCGGGTTGGGACGAACGCATGCGTCCGCTGCCCGCCAACGCGCGTCTGGTCACCCTGTCCGAGGCGATCCAGTCACCAACGCACTACTACTGCATCATCACGCACAATGTCGCGGACCTTCTCGATGCGCGTCTCCGCCCGGAGCCAAGAATCCTCGTGCTACACCATACCCTGGAAGGGCGTATCCGGGAAGAAGGCGCCACTTGCGACCCGAACCAATTGAAGGACATGCTCCACAAGTATGTCGAACTGGTAGGGGCCCACGTCGTCGCCACCTCGATGTTCAAGGGCGAATCCTGGGGCTTCTTCGACGACATCGTCCACTTTGGTATCGATGCCAACACCTATCTGCCCTACTCCGGAGAAATGGCTCGCGGCCTGCGCATCTGCAACTTCATCCGCTCGCGTCAGCAGATCCTGCGATGGGACTTCCACGAAAGGGCCTTCGAGGGGATTCCGGTGACCTTGGTGGGACACAACCCGGACCTGCCGGGCGTCCAGGCCGCCCGCGACTGGGACGACCTGAAGAGGACGCTCCAGTCGCACCGCTTCTATATCCACACGGCCGATCCACTCCTTGAGGCAGGCCACAACATGGCCAGCGCCGAGGCCATGGCCGCCGGACTGCCGGTGCTCGGGAACCGACACCCCAGCTCACCCATCCGGCATGGCATCAGCGGATTTCTCAGCAACGACGCCAAGGAATTGCAGCACTATGCCAGAATCCTCCTCGAAGACCGGGACCTTGCGGCCCTGATGGGCCGGCAGGCACAAAGGACCGTCGCCGAGAGGTTCTCCCTGACGCGATTCAAGCACTCGTTCACACGATCCATCGAGATCGCCCGACGCAAGTGGTACACTCGAAAGGTCGATCCTTCCGCAATCCCCGGCCCCTCCCGGCCGCCTGTAGCCGTCGGTCGGTAAGGCCCCTGGTCCCTTCTCGTCTACATCAGCATGTTGATCCGGCCATAGGGACCCTCGCCGAGGCCGGACTGTCCGTCCCCAACGGCCGATGGCCCTCGTTGCAGCCATCCGAGGTCGGCCGTCGACGACCGGAAACTGCCCGAGGGATATTGAGGACGATATCCCTGCCGAGCCGACTCCTGCTGCTGTTGCGCCCAGGCGTCCTGCTGGGACTGCTCCCGACCTAAACCCCTGTCAGGTTGATCGGAAACAACAACCTCCAGACGTCGCACCTGAACGCCGGCCTCCTGCAGTCCCCTCAATACCTGGGGCAGCGCCTGCTCGATCTCCCGTCGCGTCTCGTCCCGGGCCACCTCGATCATCCCACGAATCTGATCGCCTGTTTCCTGTACCCGCACCAGGACGCTGCCGAGTTCGGGCGGGTCAAGCCGAATCTGCACCTGCTTGTCGGCCCGAGCGATTGAGGCATGGATGGAACTGAGAATCTGATCGCTGATGTCCTGCACGGCGCTCCGCACCGATCCCGTTTCGGCTCCAGCCGATCCCGAAACCTGGGCCGCCATGCGCCCCACGGCATCGGTAAGACCATACTGCGATGAACTGCCCGGCTCAGCGGAAGGCGGTGAAGCCTCCGTTGCATTCAGGGGCGCCGCTTCTTTTTCTTTGGTCCCCGCCGTGGCTATGGTTGCGGCTGCCTGCGGGGTGTCGCCGGCCTGTCGCGGGAGGCTCTGCCCGTTGTCCCGACTTGCGGTGTCGGTGCTTTCCTCGGATGAGACTGTTGCACGAGCGGCTGCGGCCGGGGTGTCGGCGTCGAGTCCCTTTGGCCCTTCGGCCGGAGGCTGGGCTGGTTGCGGCGCTGCCTGCTGCGTTTTCGCGACCACCTGAGCCTCGGCCGCAACAAGAGGCTCGGCCGGCGTCGCCGCTGGCGCGACCTTGGCCTGCGTCTCCACCGATCCGCCGGTTTGCACCTCGACGGTCGCCGGTGCTGAATCTGCCACAGGCGCCTTGTGGCCTTCCGACGCCGGCATGGCCGTCGCCGGTGGCCCCTCCCGACTGGGCTGGGTGCCGGCCGTCTGATCTGCGACGAGCACCTGTTCGGCGACCTTTGCACCATCTTGCCCTGCGGTTGGGATGCCCGCAATCGAAGCGGAATCCCCCTCTGCCTCGCCCGGCTCAACCGTGGCGGTCAGATGTGTCTGGGGGAGCACCTCACTTGTATCCGACACCACCGGCAGCGTCTCGCTTGACTGCTGATGATCCACGATGGCCGTTGTGTCCGGGGCTTCCTTAGCCACAGGCGTGCCGACAACCTCCGGCTGTGCAACTGCGACGACGTTCTCTTCCAGAGGCAATACGACCGCAACGGATGCCGTCTGTGCCACTGCGGAGTCGATCGTTGGGTCTTGCCATTGTGGCGCATCGCCTTCATCGCGTGGAGCAGATTCGGCAGGCTCACCCTCACTCTCGATGGGCTGCGTCTGAGCAACATCTTCCGACTGAGCAGAATCGCCGAGTGGCTTTTTATGAGACCTGAGTTCATCCCTGAGCTTCACCAGGGGCTCGGCGTCGGCGAACGCCTTTCCGCCCCCCTTGCCCGTGGATTGGGAACCCTTCGGGCAGGCCACCAGAGCCTCGACTGACGTCGCCACAGCCATGTTGCCAACCGCAATCGCTACGTTGCTCATACACCAATTCCTCAAGTCGTGCTCAAATACCTATGCACTGAGTAGCAATCGGCATGCCAGTCTGCAATCCATCGTAGCCACTGATGCGCAACCTACTTCTGTCGAACCGTTTACAGATTTTTCCCAGCCGTAGAAAGAGACGACCTCTTCAATCCCCCTCCCGCCGGCCGGACGATTGTTCCGCCGGCGAGGAAATCCCTTCCGCGACCGGCAGCCGACGGTGCCGCCCCCACGGACGGCGCCGCGCGCGTCCAATTACCCAACCGCGCGTATAGAATCCTGACACACTCCGCAGGGTCCGAGAACACGAAAGAACGGCCTCTCGACGTCGCCCGCCAGCAGATCCGGGGGCCGTCAGCGGCGACTCGGCCGAGAATCGGGACTTGGCACGGTTATTGCACAGCACGTTCACGTCACAGAATGTTCGTACGCACAGCAAGGACGCATAAGATGTCACAGTCGAACAACATCATGGACCTGCTCGAGGCCGGGCTCAAAGCCGAAGGGCTTCGCCAAAGGACGATCGCCAGCAACATGGCCAACATCGAGACGCCGGGATATCGGCGAATCGATGTCAAGTTCGACGAATTGCTGGCCAAGGCCCTGACCTCTTCCACCACAGTCGACCTCGACAAGGTGGAGCCGGAGGTCCATCAACCCAGGAACACCCCGGTCCGGCCCAACGGCAATGACGTCAACATGGAGGCCGAGGTCGGAAACCTCCTGAAGAACTCGTTGCGTCATACCGCTTACGTTCGGCTTCTCCAGAAGAGGTTCACCCAGATCGAAACGGCGATTCGGGTCGGCAGTTGAGCCCTGCGCTCTCCCGGCCGTCGATTCGTCTGGGGCGTATTGAAAGAAAGGATTCGCCACTATGCGAATAAACAACACATTCGGTCCCGTCGATATCGCCGTCTCGGGCATGCGAGCCCAGAGCACGCAGATGGAGGTCATCTCCTCCAACATCGCCAATGCCCGCACCGTCGATAACGGACAGGGCCAGGCCTACCGCCGGCTCCAGGTGCTTTTCGGCACCGACAATGAAGACGACGATGGGATCGCCGGCGTCACAATCAACAACGTCGCCCAGGATATGAGTTCGCTGGAGCGGATTTTCGATCCGGGCAATCCCAAGGCCGATGCCTCAGGCTACGTCAACATGCCCAACGTCCAATTGCCCGTCGAAATGATGAACATGTCGACGGCCACCCGGGCATATCAGGCCAATGCGGCCGTTCTGAAGCGATACCAGAAGATGGTTGAGACTACATTGGAACTGCTCCGGTAACGGAAGGACAACTCGATGATCCAGTTCGATCCCAACGTCAGTTCGATCTTGCCGAATGGCAAATCCCCCATGTCGCAGACCGAAGGTCTCGGCACGAAGGCCGATTTCTCCAAGGCGGTCAAGGCCATGGACAAATACGTCCGTCAGGTCGATGATCTCCAGCAGGCCTCCGACGCCTCCATCGAAGACCTTCTGACAGGCAAGAACAACGATATCACGGCCGTTGTCTCCAGCGTCGCCAAGGCAGATGTCAGCTTCAAGGTCCTGGTCGGCGTTCGGAACAAGCTCATCGAGGCCTACAAGCAAACGATGAACATGTCGATTTAGGCCCGGCCGGAGACAGTGATGTTCTTGGCTGGCCGTCCTAACACGGGTTCAGAGGCCTGATGGAAATCCTGCAAAAAATCGCCGCCGTCTGGCAAAAGGTGAGCCTCATCCAGCGGGCATTGCTGGTCGCCGTCCTGGCGGCCTCGGCCATCATTGGGGCGCTGCTGGTCCAGTGGGCGCGCCGCCCCGACATGCGGATGCTCTACCAGGATCTGACCCCGGGCGAAGCCGCCAAGATCACCGACAAGGTCACCGAGAAAGGAATCGTGTACCTGCTGCGGGACGGCGGCACCACCATCTACGTGCCCCAGGAACACGTCTACCAGCTTCGACTGGACCTGGCCAAGGAAGGTCTGCCGGCCGGGGAACAAAACGGATACAAGCTGTTCGACGACGAGAAGATCGGCATCAGCCCGTTCGTCCAGAACGTCAATCTCAGCCGGGCCCTGCAGGATGAACTGGCCAAGAGCATCCAGATGATCGACGGCGTCGCCCACGCCAGGGTCCACATCGTCAATCCGGAGCAGCGTCTGTTCGCCGCGGAGCAGGGTCAGACCTCCGCCTCCGTCGTCCTGCGATTGAAGCCCGGCTATCGCCTCAGCGGGACCAATATCGCCGCCATCACGCACATGGTCTCCGGAAGCGTCAAGGGCCTCAAGTCGCAGGATGTCACGGTCATCGACAGCCAGGGCAATCTCCTCTCGGGCCAGGACGACTCGAAGCTCGCCACCGGCGCCGGGACCGTTCATGACTACAAGGAACGCGTCGAGCAGGGCCTGGTCAAGAAGGCCGAAGACATGCTCACAATCGTCCTCGGTCCCGGCCGCGCCACCGTCCGCGTCAGCGCCGTCGTCGACATGAACAGCGTCAGCACCGTCACTGAGAGCTACGATCCGTCGGCCAAGGTCGCCACAAAGGAGGAGATCACCAACAACTCAGAGATCGGTGGCGCTGCGGGCCAGCAGGCGGGCGCCGGCAGCACGAAGAAGGACGAGACCATCGTCACGGAATACCAGGTGGGCAAGACGATCAAGCAGCATGTCGTGGTGCCCGGCGAAATTCGCTCGCTCTCAGTGGCCGTGCTCGTCGATTTGTATGCCTCGGACACCGAGGAAGGTGCCCCGGCGGGACAACCGGCCCTGATCATGGAGATCGCCGAGGTCGAGCAGATCGTGCGCACGGCGCTGGGCCTGAAGGATACAGACTCGCTCAAAGTCGCCAACGCCCACTTCCGCCCGCCGACCCAATCCCCGATAGAGGAGGAACCGGTGGCTTGGTCGCATTACCTGGCGCTGGCGCGTCAGTTGTCGCTGGGGATCATGGCCGTCTGTGCCTTGCTCGTCTTCCGCATTTTCGGCCGCGCCCGGAGCAAGGCGGTGGCCGCTGCCGTCGAGGCGCAACAGTTGGCCGAAGGGGGCAGCGTCAGCGCCGGCCTGCTGCCACCGGGATCTCCGGCAGGGGAACCGATCATGCTGCGACGCCAGATCACTCACGCCTTGCGAAACAACCCCGAGCAGGTCCGAGAGATGTTCCTCAACTGGATCGAAGAGAAGGAGTGACGAAAACACCGTGGCACTGACGGGAAAACAGAAAGCTGCTTTGCTCCTGACCAGTCTGGACGTGGCCACTGCCGCCGAACTGCTCAAAGGAGTGGACCCCCGAATGGTCCAGGAACTGGCCGTGGAGTTGAGCTATCTCGACGCGTCGGGCCATCGCAACGCCAAGGCGACTGCGGAGGTCGCCCGGCAGTTCTGCCGATCGCTGGAGAGCGAATCGACCTTTCAGTTCAAGAGCTTCCTGCGTGAGATCCTCAAGAACACCGTGGGCGAGGACAAGGCCAAGCACGTTCAAGAGGAGATCGAGGCCCTTCTTCAGAAGCGCGATCCGTTCATGACGATCCGCTCGGCCGACCAGCAGAAGCTGGCGACCGTGCTCGAAACCGAGCATCCGCAGGCCGTCGCGGTGGTCCTGTCCGAATTGCCCGCCAAGAAGGGCTCGGAGGTCCTCGGGCTGCTGGGCGACGGCATGCGCGTCAGCGCCATCAGCCGCATGACGGCGATCGGAAGCGTCACGCCCGAGGCCAAGGCAAGCATTGCCCAGATGGTGCGCAAGCGTATCGAGGGTCTCGACTCGACGCACCAAATCGCAGGCGGGCAGGTGCCTCCTGAAGAATCGCTCCGTAAGGTCGCCGTCATCGTGCGAAACCTGGACAAGGAGGTCCGCGACGGAGTCCTCGAGGCCATCCAGCAGAAAGACAGCGACGCCGCCGAGAAGGTGATGAACCTCATGGTGATTTGGGACGACATTCCCCAGATCGGTGACCGCTCCCTCCAGCAGGCGCTACGCGGCATCGACGAGCGACAACTGGCGCTGGCGCTGCACGAGAGCCCCGAGGAGATCGCCCAAAAGGTCAAGTCCAACATCTCCGAACGTGCGGCGGCGATGGTAAACGAGGAAACATCCCTGATGTCGGCGCCGAAGAAAGAAGAGATCCGCCTGGCGCGTGAAAGGATCGTCGGCGCCCTGCGGGAACTCAACCGCAACGGCGAGCTGACGTTTGTGGAAGAATAGCATGCCGACCGACACACTGACGATTTGTCTTCCCAGACCGGCGACGAGGTTTCATGTCGTCGAGGAACCTCTCTGCGCGTCGGCGCCGGAGCCAGTGGAAATCGATCGGGAGCAATCCGACCGGGCTCAGGCCGATGCGTCCCGTCTGTCTGAGACACTGCGGCAACAGCACGAGACCCTGTCGCAGTTGGTCGCAACGGTCAACGCTCTCGCCGCTCGGTTGAACGACCTGCATCAACAGACGGTTGCTCACCATCGCAGCGACATTGCCAAACTGGCCGTGGAGATCGCCCGGAAGATCCTGACCCAGAGGATCGACCAAGGCGAATACGACATTCAGACCATCGTCGAGGAAGCTCTGAAACGAGCGCCCGCCAGACAGAATCTCGTGGTCCACCTCCACCCGGAGGACCTGGCGACCTGCCAGCAGTTCCAGCAGGAAAACCCCGACAGCCAGTTCGCGGAGCTGGACCTCATCGCGGACTGGAGCGTCGCGCAGGCCGATTGTCTGGTGGAGACCCCCAAGGGCATCGTCAAGTCCTTCGTCGAAGAGCATCTCGCCCGCATTGGAGAAGCATTGGAAAAGGCTCAGTAAACCATGATCGACGGCAATTGTTCCACGATCGATTTCGACAAGTATCACTCGGCTCTCGAAACGGTGGACCTGGTGAACTGCCAGGGGTATGTCGTACGTGTTTCGGGCTCTACGATCGAGTCGGCCGGCCCGGTGGTCGGCTTGGGCGAGTTGTGCGGCATCCATATCGGGCGGGACCGACGGGTCCTGGCCGAGGTGGTGGGCTTCCGCCACGATCACGTGATCCTGCTGCCCTTGGAACACATCGAAGGCGTCTCGCCGGGCGACATCGTCACGGCCCGGACCACGCCTCGGCACATCATGCTCGGTCCCGGCGTCCTGGGACGCGTCCTGAACGGTCTGGGCGAGCCGATCGACAACAAAGGCCCATTGAACGGCCACGAGAAAAGGCCGCTGGATGTCAGCAGCCCGCCGCCGCTGAGCCGTGAGAAGATCACCAAACCATTGGCACTGGGGATCCGTTCCATTGACGGGATCCTTACCTGCGCCCAAGGCCAGCGCGTCGGCATCTTCGCCGGCAGCGGAGTCGGCAAGAGCGTGCTGTTGGGCGACATCGCCAACGGCAGCGACGCCGCCGTCAACGTCGTGGCTCTGATCGGCGAACGCGGTCGAGAGGTTCGGGAGTTTCTCGAAGAGAACCTGGGCCCCGAGGGTCTGGCCCGCAGCGTCGTGGTGGTCGCCACGTCGGACGCTCCGCCCATTCAGCGGGTCAAGGCGGCGTTCGTAGCCGTGACGCTCGCCGAGTACTTCCGGGACAAGGCCAAGAACGTCTTGTTCATGATGGATTCCCTGACGCGGTTCGCACAGGCCCAGCGGGAAATCGGGCTGGCCGCCGGCGAGCCGCCCGCCACAAAGGGCTATTGCCCCAGTGTCTTCGCTCTGATGCCCCGGCTGATCGAACGGCTGGGCTGTTCCCACATGGGCAGCATCACGGGGATCCTGACCGTGCTCGTCGAGAACGACGATCTGACGGATCCCGTCGCCGACAGCGCGCGCAGCCTGCTGGACGGCCATATCGTCCTGTCGCGCAAACTGGCGGGGCGAGGCCACTATCCGGCGGTGGACATCTCCCAGAGTGTCAGCCGTCTGATGTCCGCCGTGGTCAGCGACGAGCACCGCACTGCCGCTCAGAAACTCCGAGAGATCCATGCCACCTATGCCGACGCCGAAGACCTGATCAACATCGGAGCCTTCTCTCCCGGCAGCAACCGGAGGATTGACGGGGCGATCAGCCTGATCGATCGCATCAACGACTTTCTCGTACAGCCGATCCGCCAAAGGACCCCCTTCGAGGAGACCGTTCGCCAATTGATGGACATCCGGCAGACATGGGAACACCTGCTCAATCCCGACGGGCGTCGCGGATAAGGTCGAAACAGCCATGAAACGATTCGAATGGCGATTGCAGAAGGTGCTGGACGTCAAGACGAAGGAAGAACAGTTCAAACGCATGGAACTGGTTCGCCTGACTGAAGCGCTGGCCATCAAGCGGAGCGAACTGCTCATGCGTCGGCGCATTCTCCAGGAGATCGCGGCCCAGATCGCCCGCGACCGGTCGCGCGGACGCCTGGAGGCCCAGGAGTTCTTCCTGAGGAATGCCGACGCCGACGACCGGATCATTCGAACGTTGCGTGCGGAAGTCGAGAAGCTCGATACGCAACGAACGCAGAAGACCGCCGAGGTCCTGGCCGCCAAGCGTTTCAGAGAGGGCCTGGAGAAACTGCGGACCGAGGCCAAGGCCCGGTTCATGGAAGAACAGGAAAAGATCGAGCAGAAGGAGATGGATGACCGGATCACCGTCGCCTTCGCGCGAAACGAGAGCATAAGATCGTGATGCACCGTTCCGTGCCACGGCACGAACGTCGCAGGAATACGAATTGGGAGCACGTACTGTGAGCAAGAAACTTCTCCTTATCACGGCCGCGGCGGGCGTGGTCAGTTTCCTCGGGGCCTTTGGTGCCGCGTGGTTCACCCGGCCGGCCGCCGTCCAGGGAGCATCCGGCGAGGAGCCCGGCGAGGCGTCGACCCAGACCGCTTCGCGCACCCAGAGTCCGCCGACGGTCCTGACCCCCACGATGATACCGGCCCACGACGGCTCCAACACCCGCGCAATGACTGAAGAGCAGCTCAAGGAGCTGATCTTCGAAGTCCGTGAGAAGATCCAGGAATACCAAGCGAAGAACCAGAGCCTGGACAAGGAGAAACAACGCCTGCTGGTCGCCCAGCAGACGCTGCAGAAGGACATCGCGGCGTTGAACGACCTGCGCGTCGAGCTCGCCGCCACGGTGGCCAACCTCAGAAACGAACGAGACATGCTCCAGAAAACGCGTGTGGAGGTCGAGCAGGCCGAACGCACCAACCTGGTCGCCATCGCAGCGGCCTACGACAAGATGGACGCGGCGCGGGCCAGCGAAATCCTCAGCAATATGGCCGCGACGCAATCGAAAAGCGGTGCCGTCAATCGCAGCACCAACATCGACGATGCGGTCAAGATTCTCTTCTTCATGCAGGACCGGACCAAGGCCAAGGTTCTGGCCGAGTTGGCCAGCACCGAGCCGGCTCTGGCGGCTTTGCTGAGCCAGAAGCTCAAACAGGTCACGGGAGGATAACGCGGGTATGGATATCGCAACCATCATCGGAACGCTGCTGGGCTTCGTCGTCGTCATCGGGGCGATCGCCATGGGCGGCGGGGCCGCCATGTTCTTTCATGTCCCCTCGCTGTGCATCACCATCGGCGGGATGCTCTGCGCAACGATGATCCATTTCTCGCTGCCGCAATTCCTCAGCATTTTCTCGATCGTCAAGAAGACGATCGTCGCCAAGATTCCCGGGCAATCGGAAGTGGTCCAGAAGATGGTCAACTTCGCCGCCATCAACCGTCGCGACGGCACGCTGGCCCTGGAGCCGGAGATCAGCAAGCTCAACGATCACTTCTTCGCCAAGGGCCTTCAGTTGCTGGTGGATGGGCAGGATTCCGAGGCCATCCGGGACCTTCTGGAGCCCGAGATTCAGTACCTCCAGGAACGCCACTCCGGCGGCAAGAAGATCCTGGAGTTCATGGGAGCCGCCGCCCCGGCCTTCGGCATGATCGGGACTCTCATCGGCCTGGTCCAGATGCTTCGGAACCTCAGTTCGCCCGACCAGATCGGCCAGGGCATGGCTGTCGCCCTGCTGACGACGTTCTACGGCGCCTTCGCCGCCAACCTGATCTTCATCCCGCTGGCCGGAAAGCTCGGTATCTACTCCAAGGAGGAATCGCTGGCCATGGAGATGATCCTGGAGGGCGTCTGTGCCATCGCCCAGGGCGACAACCCGACCATCGTCCGGGAACGGATGCAGGCGTTCGTCTCCCATAGTCGGCGCAAAGAGATCAAGGCGACCGTCTGATGGCCCCGAAAGGCAAACCCAGGCAGGTCGATGACGATCCCGGGGCGCCGGAATGGATGGTCACCTTCAGTGACTGCATGACCCTGCTGCTGACGTTCTTCGTCCTGCTGCTGAGTTTCTCCTCGTTCGACAACAAGGTCTTTCCGAGAATGCAGTCGGCCTTCAGTGGAGGACTCTCGTCGATCGGTCTGAGTAAGACCCGCACGCACGATGCGTTTCTGCCTCCGCCACGGATCATACATGACCGGGATCCGGAGATGGGCAGCGAGCAGCCGACCGTCGATGGAAAGTACGAATCGAACCCCGCCACCAGTCTGGACTTCATGGACTTTCAGGACCAGAAGGTCTTTCTGGTGCCGTCCGAGGGCGTCTTTCTGGGTCGCGGCACCCGCACCACCGGTCACGGCCGTCAGATCGTGACGGACGTGGCCACCCTGCTGAAAGCCGTGCCCAACCGTGTGATCGTCAGCGAGCACGCCATGGACGCCGGCGGAGGCGACGCCGATGAGCTTGGACTGAAACGGGCCTGGACGGTCGCCCAGCTCCTGACGGAGAGTGAAGGGCTCGAGAAGGCGCGACTGAGCATCACGGCGGCCGCGACGGTGGACGCCGAGACGCTTCGACACAGCGGCTTGGCGGCCATCAATCCGAAGGTCCAGCGTGTCATCGAAATCGTCATTTTGGAACGGAGTACGTACCGTTGAAGTCCCGCAGCCAACCACCGCAGGAGGAGAAGCAGAAGGTCCCGGCCTATATCGTGACCTTCAGCGACATGGTGACGTTGCTGCTGACGTTTTTTGTCCTGCTCCTGTCGCTGGCGCAGGTACAAGATCCGGATTTGTTCAATCAGGGTCGCGATTCCTTCTGGGAGTCGATCCATCTCTGCGGGCTCGGCGTGCTTCTGGGCAGCGACGCCAAGCCCGATTTCGAAGCCGACAAGGTCAAACACCTCACCACAGACCCACAGACGACGCCGGATCGAACGCTTGACGAGTACAGGGAGAAGCTCCGCCAGGCGTTCGAGCGTCTCACCCAGTCCACAACCACGCTGCCGTCGCAGATCGTCGGACACCGCCTCGACTTTTCGATCACCCCGATCAAGTTCGGCGCCGGACAGGCCCTTCTCAGCGATGCCTCCCGCCAGTACCTGGCGAGGTACTGCGTCGATCTACAGCAGAACCTCCGCGCGGAAACCTGCACGCTATACGTGCTGGGGTTGGCGGGCGATGAGGCAACGCAGATGCGTCAGTGGATGCTCTCGGCCCAACGGGCCAAGACCGTGGCCGAGTTCATCAGCGAGGAGTTGGCTCGCCACGCCGGACAAGGACCGTCGTCCACAGAGGCCCCTCCTTGGCGCGTTCTTTGGTGGGGCGCCGGCCCGGGCGGCCACTGGGCGGGGCAGGACCGTCCTGATCCCGGTCAATCGCAGATTCTGATTGCCATGTTGAAATCCGGTTTCTGACCCTCACCCTGTCAAGTTTCTCGACAGCAGGGTCATTCTTCATGCGCCGCGAGACGCCGGCCCGTCCTGGAGGCCCCGAAAAGCCCCCGTCGGGATCCCCCTCGGTCTCGGCACGCCGTTTGCACATCCTTGCCAGACACTGCATGTACATCCGGAAACCCGATCGCGATGCCTTCGGGACGACGGGGCCGGGATTTCGAGGATCGTGTGGACAACAGGAAGAAGAAGATCGCAATCGTGTTCGCCGGGGTGGTTGTCGTGGGCAGTCTGATCGGCTTCACCACCCGGGCGACCGACGGGGACAAGGAAGAAGCCTCTGCGCCACAGACGCAGCGCACCCTGTTCGATGATCCCAATTTCGCCCGACAAGGCCTCGAACGGTCGCGCGGCGTCGGAACCGGTGAACTGTTCTTCAAGATGATGCTCTCTGTCCTGCTGGTGATCGGTCTGGGGGTCGGGGCCCTGTATCTGTCCAAGAAGGTGCTTCCCAGCGTCGCGAGAGCAGGCGGCAAGGAAATCCGCATCGTGGAGACCACCTATCTCGGACCGCGCAAGGCCCTCCATCTCGTCGAGATCGGCGGCCAGAGGTTGCTGGTCGGCAGCACCAGCGACAGTATCGCCATGCTGGCCCACATCGGGGACACCTGGCTGGATCTGCCCAAACAGGACATCGACAGTTCGGTGGACGTGTAGATGACCGGCATCCGAGTCAGACTGATGGCGCTGTTGCTGCTTGGGCTGGCGACGGCCGCGACATCGTACGGCCAGATCGTCGACCCGATGGCGCCGCTGCCCGTGCCGGGGACCGTATCGAACGCCCCCTCCACCCCGGCCCAGGACAACGTCCCGAGCCTCAGCGATCTGGCGACCGTTCTTGAAAAGGCCACCGCGGAGAACACCGAAGGCCGGGACTGGTCCACCCCGGTCAAGCTCGTCGTCATCTTCGGCGGTCTGGCGATTCTGCCCAGCCTGTTGATGATGATGACCTCGTTCACCCGGATCGTGATCGTCCTTTCGTTCATCCGGCGGGCTCTGGGCACCCAGACGATCCCGCCGACCGTGGCCATCATCGGCCTGGCCCTGTTTCTGACGCTCTACACGATGGCCCCGACCTACTCCCAGATCAACACGCAGGCGATCCAGCCCTATCTGGCCGACCGGATCACGTTCACGGCGGCCACCGATACGGCGACCGGCTGCCTCAAGGAGTTCATGCTGCGTCAGAGCCGCCACACCGACCTGGCGCTGTTCGTGGAGATGGCCAACGCCGCACCGCCCGCCACACCAATGGACATTCCACTGCATGTGGTGGTTCCCGCCTTCATCATCAGTGAATTCCGGACGGCCTTCGAGATCGGCTGCCTGCTCTTTATCCCGTTTCTCCTGATCGACATGGTCATCGCCAGTGTATTGCTCAGCGCAGGCATGATGATGCTGCCCCCGGTGATGATCTCGCTGCCGTTCAAACTGATCTTGTTCATTCTGGTCGATGGGTGGGGGCTGCTGGCCAGGAGCCTCAGTCTCGGGTTCTTGTGACGGCCGCTTTGCGATAGAGAGGATGGAAATCTATGGATAGCAGCTATGTGCTCTATCTGGGACGACACACGCTGGAAACCGCATTGCTCCTGTCGGCGCCGATCCTGATCACCTGTATGGCCGTGGGCGTCATCGTCACTCTGCTCCAGGCGGTCACATCCATCCGGGACATGACGCTGACCATCGTGCCGAAGCTGCTGGCCGTCTCCGTGGTCAGCCTGCTGTTCGGCAGTTGGATGCTCCAGATCGCCCTGCGTTTCACCGCCGAGATCTTCGCCCAGATCCAGAATATCAAGTACTGATCCCAGGGGCTTCGGATGCTTGAAACACTGCTCGGGTTCGTTCTGGTCGTGACGCGCGTCTCCGGGTTCTTCCTGATCGTGCCGGTCTTCGGATGGCAGACAATCCCCGTCCAGACCAAGATCGCAGCCATCGTGCTGATCTCGCTCTTCCTGACCGCGGTGGTCCCGATGTCTGTCGCAATCGACACAATCGACCCCGACAGCCTTCAGAACACGACGAAGGTTGTGCTGTTGCTGACCGGGGAAGCCACGTACGGTCTGGCCCTCGGACTGATCTGCCATCTGCTCTTCGCAGCGGTCAAGCTCAGCATACAGATCGTCGAACAACAGATGGGACTGACCATGGCCGAGGTTCTCGATCCGCTGACCGGAGAAAGCGCCCGGCCGCTCAGCGGGCTGCTGGAGATGATCTTTGTCCTGTTGTTCCTCAGTGCCAACGGCCACCACCTGTTCCTCCTGGTCCTCTCGAAGAGCTATGCCGCCTTCCCGGTCGGAACCCTCCCGAGCATTCCGATCCTCAGCGAAGGCGTGGTCATCGCCGGCTCGACCATGCTGATCGCCGCCCTGCGTCTGGCGGCCCCCATGCTGGCGGCTTTCATGGTTCTCATGGTGGCGCTGGCCCTCCTGGCTCGTCTGGTTCCCGAGATGAACATCCTCTTCATCAGTATGCCGGTACGCATCGGACTGGGACTAATCATGGTGGCGATGTTTTTGCCTTTTATCAACGGATATGTCACGGAACTGGCCGATTGGATGGCCAAGATTTTGCCCCTGTAGGAAGAACGATCGACCGCGAGTGGCGGATTCCCATCGAGAGCGCTGTGCTTGTCCGGGAAGCCATCCTCGCGTATCCCTGATTCGCTACGATCATGGCCGACAAACCCGCTGCCGAAAAGACAGAACAACCGACCCCGCGAAAGCTGGGCAAGGCCCGCGAGAAGGGCCAGGTCCCGCAGAGCCAGGACATGGGGGCCGCCGCCACACTCGTCGCGCTGCTTCTGAGCCTGGCCCTGCTGGCGCCCAGCCTGTACCAATGGTTCAAGGCGCAAGTCGAATCGGGCGCCTCCGGCCAAATCGGCCCGCTGGCCAATCCCCAGGTCTTCATCGCCTATCTCAACGCGAATATCATCGACGCGGTCGTCGTGATGCTGCCCATCCTGGCGGCCATCAGCGTCGCGGGAATCGCCGCAAGCATCGCCGTCGGGGGGGCGATGTTCAGTCCGCAAGCTATCCAGTTCCGATGGGACGCCATCAACCCCGCCACCGTAATC
>Ga0209722_1000924_pt1 | contig 28605 bp, 24 predicted proteins | sample BioC12SIPDNA_2_FD_185745 | JGI IMG/M metagenome (GOLD analysis project Ga0209722, IMG submission 185745) | Anaerobic biogas reactor microbial communites from Washington, USA - Biogas_R1_A C12 SIP DNA (SPAdes) (version 2) | ecosystem: Engineered > Bioreactor > Anaerobic > Unclassified | place... | reverse complement strand
AATCTCCATGTTCTACGGGATACTCATGGCGAATTGGGAACTGGCTGTGGCTGGAGACGAGCCCTTTCGCATTGCCCCTCTGCAGTAGATGGCGAGGTCTGGATGGAAACGCTATTGGATGTCACGCAAGTTGAACCGCAGGAGGACCGCACGCTGCTGCTGGTCTTCGAGAACGGTCAGAAACGCCGTTTCGACATGGAGCCGCTGCTGGACAAGAGACCTTTTACGAAGCTGAGGGATCTGCCGCTGTTCATGAAGGCCACCGTCGCCTGCGGCACCATGGTATGGCCGGGCAACATCGACATCGCGCCGGAGACCCTGTGGGACAGATCCGAACCCGTCTGAGGCGCAGCCGGTCCCTTAGAAGGTCTGCGTGATGGGCTCCTGTCGTTTTCTGGAGTAGGTAAGGAAGGGCCTTCCGATCTGGCTCGGAATCACGACCAGTATCTCCATGGAACGCCGTACCGGGAAAAAGGTACCGGACACCTTTAATTCCTACGCTGTCTTTTGCCGACGGTCACGCCGAGTACTGGAAATGGAAACATGAGACTGTCAGCATTCCACGAGAGCTGCGTGCCTTCGGTGCGGGTCGATTTGTTGAACAAATCGAGCATCAGAGAAACTACCAGCCGCATACAGAAGAGGGCTTGTACGACCTCCAGCGAACGCAGCGGGCCGCATGGGGCCGACTGGGATACACTGAAGAAACCGGCAATTAGCCACAAGAGAGCGAAAGGAGGTGATGCCTATGTTCTGAATAAGATTCGTCAGAGTGCTCCATTGTGACATCTCACCTCGTGAATCACAAGCAAAGAAAGGAATCTAACCATGCGAGCGAGAGAGACGTGTGTTTGGGTTGCTGGGTTCGTGCTGTTCGCAACAGTCGCGCGTGCCGATGTGTTGCCGGACGGCGGGTGGTCCAACGCGGAGGCAGGGGGAATTTAAGGTGTCAGGTACTTTTTTCGCATTGGTCTCAGAATGCCATTCGTACCTGGTACCCTTAATCCACCTGTCCTCTTCGGGCGTAGTCAAGGAAGGGCCTTCCGATCTGGCTCGGAATCACGACCAGTATCTCCATGGAACGCCGTACCGCGAAAAAGGTACCGGACACCTTTAATTCCCCACAGGCACCAATCGGTCGCCTGTCCACCGATATCGCACTCCTGCATCTGGAAAGTCTCCGTCGCCGACGATGGTGCCTTCAGGCAATTGGATCTTGAACGCTCCCATGGCCTCATAATCCGGATCGAAGTCGATGTTCGTGAGCTTATAACGTTGCGTAGAATTGCTGAGTTCCTTGACTCCCTCCTTCACGATATAACTGCACTTCGCTTGTGTCGTGACATACCGTCCATCGACGCGTTCGATCCGTTCGACGTCGTAAGCTGCTGCCAAATGGGTAAACTGATCATCCGTGATTGCTCCATCACGATAGAATTGCGTCTGAGTTTTGAGAATCTCCCATTTGAGACAGTTATTCCCTGCATCAGGTGAGATCCAAGCCCTGACAACCCCATATTGGGTCTTTGCTTCCAGAAGGTATGCATCGTAATCCAGGATTTTCGTAGCGTCCTCGCGCATCGACACATTGGATGCCTCTCTGAGCAGATCATAAACCGAGTGGTTGTTGCTTCCAGAAACCTTGCCCACCAGGGGCCCTCCATACTCAATACTCTCGCCCCAGCCTTGGCGTATCTCCGTTAGTAGACCGCCTGCACGCCTAAACACTTGCCCTGCGGGCGGAACGTTCGGGAATTTTGGAGAGAAGTCGTAATAGAGGGACGCCAACTGAGCCCCATCATACGTGTTGGCCACACGCTGAGGCACAACAGATTGCGGATCGACCTGTGCGCGAAAGGATGCCCGGTGGCCGACCCATTGTACCTTGTCCTGGTTCCTGCAATGCCTGACGGTCAAGACAATTCGGCCCCTTTCCGACTGTGACTCGCTTTCGAGGTCGCAGGCAATCGTCTCGAACTCTTTGTTGCACAGGTTGTATCCCTCCAAGAGCGCCGCGGGATCGGGTTTCTGGCCGGTGGATCCTAACAGTGACCCGGCTAATATGATCTGCACACAGACACTTACACAGAAGTTCATCTCTTGTCCTCTCGCTGCACCAATCACCCGTACGGTTGCCTGCTTGTCATAGCTCCAAGGTATTCAACGGAGGCTCCTTGCAGGCTCCTGCCGTGGATATGACAGCATCACGCGGGATACTAGGGACAGCCACCTATTCTCTCCTTGCCTTGTCTTCTTCGCTTCTTCACACCACCAGCCGCACGCCAATAGAGGCCTGCCAGCCAATCGATAAGCGTCGGCACAAATGCGCCGTGGCGACGGTTTTTGTCTGCCTCTTGTTTCTGGTGCCGCGTATGTCTCAATTGGCTCTATTATGGAGGTGATTGGGGGGAAAGGCAACACGAAAATGCGGGTTTGCGCATTTTCTTGCGTGAAGCGTTCCTTCGACTTCGCTCAGGACAGGCTTTACGCGGGAAGCATGGCGGCTGGACCCGCGTGGCTCGTCGCCCGTGACTCGTGGCTCGGGGGACCGCCGGAGCGAGGCCGTCGCTGGTCGCTCGGGCGACGGGGCACGCATCTGCGCGAGAACGGCAGGCGGGAGGCGGGAGGCTGGAGGCTGTAGGAAGAACGGGCCACGGGGCACGGACGACGGGGCACGGGTCACGGGGCACGGATCTGCGCGAGAACGGCAGGCGGGAGGCTGGAGGCTGTAGGAAGAACGGGCCACGGGTCACGGGCGACGGGGCACGCATGTACGCATCTACGCTTGCACGAACGACGGGCGACGAGGGACGAGCGACGCGTCAGTCGTTCGGGAAGTTGAGGTGGGCATAGGGGCCGTGGAGTTGGCGGGCGGCGGTGTCGTGGGCTCGGGCGGCGTCTTCTTCGACGTCGAAGAGGCCGAGGTTTTTCTGGCGGCCGTTTTTCTTGACGTAGGCGGTCCATTTATTTCGTCGGCGGTCATAGGCGACGCCGAGGTATTGGGAGGTCGCAGCCCGTGAGCCGCAGCCCGCAGCCCGCTTGCGGCGGTTGGCGTTGTTCTGGGCGGTGGTGCAGTTTCGCAGATTGGCGATGCGGTTGTCGAGGCCGTCGTGGTTGGCGTGGTCGCAGACGAGGTGGTCGGGCGTGTTCATAATCATGCGGTGCATGAAGATGCGTCGGGATCGGCCGTTGTGCTGGACGGTGCGGACGGCGTAGATGGCGTGGGGGCCGGTCTTGGCGTGCCATCGGAACTGGGCGAGCCAGGGGTAGTACGCCGGATCGACCTTGGCGAAATGGCCCTGGGTCAGCGGGATCTTGCAGTACGGGCCGTACTGGTCGGTGTGGATCGGCAGGGCCGGTGATTGATGAGGGATAATGGATGATTGATGATTGGGTGCGGAGGCCGCGTCGTGGGCGGAGTGATTGTCGATGTCGGGCTGCGGATCGCGGGTCTCAGCGAAGGCTCCGCAGGTGTCGGTCGGCCGGACGCGGGGCCAGCGGGCCCGTCCGGTGCGGGCGTCGGCCACCGGCGGGTTCCTCAGGCAATACAGGGCCCCCGCCACGTCGCGACAGTAACAGCAGCGGGCGCACCGGCTGGAACCGGGCACATCGTGCATCAGTGCGTCCTTTCGGAGGCCGCCAAACGAGGCGCCTCCATAAAGGGACGGTGTTGCACGTTTTTGACCAAAAAAGCGGACCAAAAGGGGGTCGTGACGCGGCTAAGTCGTTAGGAGAGCGGGAGTAAAAAAAATCCGAATGTCACGGGCCGCGCGCAGAAAAGTGTTGCACGTTTTTGACTATTTTGCGGGTGCGTCGGCGTCTGGGGGCCACGACGGCGGCCCTTGTTTTGGCGTGTGCAGAGGTCCTTTCAAAGGGGATTTGGTCCCTTGCGCCGGGGCAGTCGGCCGTGGACGCCCAGGCGCTTGAGCAGTTCGTCGGCGACCCAGATGGAGCTGGATGTCAGGACGATCCAGAACCAGTCGGTCGCGGACAGCGGGGTGACGCCGAAGAGCGTCTGGCCGAGACTCGTGTGGACGACGAGCACTTGCAGCAGGATGGCCAGGGCGACGCCGCCGAGGAGCCACCGGTTGCCGGCAACGCCGATGGAGAAGACCGACTGGTAATGGCTTCGTGCGTTGAACGCCTGGAACCACTGGAAGGCCACCAGCGTGGTGAAGGCGACGGTGCGTGCGTGCGCCAGATCAGCGGCGGGCTTCGCGATCCAAAACAGCAGCAGCGTGCCGGCCGCCATCAGCGGCGTCAGCAGGACCATACGGCGGATCAGCGCGCGATTGAGGATCGCTTCGCGCGGGTTGCGCGGCGGCTGCTTGAGCACGTCCCAGTGTTTGGGCTCGACGCCGAGCGGGATGGTGCAGGCGCCGTCGGTGACAAGATTGACCCACAGGATCATCACGGCGGTCAGCGGCAGATCCATCCCGATGAGCAGCGCGGCGATCATCGTCAGGATCTCGCCGATATTCGTCGCCACGAGGAAGTACACGACGCGGCGCAGATTGCTGAAGATGACCCGACCTTCCTCGATCGCATGGACGATGGTGGCGAAGTTGTCGTCGGTCAGGATCATGTCGGCGGCTTCCTTGGCGACCTCGGTGCCGGCGTGCCCCATCGCCACGCCGATGTCGGCGCCCTTCAGGGCCGGGGCGTCGTTGACACCGTCGCCGGTCATCGCGACGACGTGGCCCTGCTCGCGGAGCGATTCCATGATCTTGAGCTTGTGCGCCGGCGAGACGCGCGCGAAGACGCCCGAGCGCAGGGCGGCCTCGGCCAGGGCGGGCTTGTCCATGGCGTCGATGTCGGCCCCGGTCAGCGCCTCGCCGTCTCCGGCGATGCCGACCTTGCGGGCGATGGCCAGGGCCGTCGCGGCGTGGTCGCCCGTGATCATCACCGGATGAATGCCCGCATCCTTGGCGTCACTGACGGCCTGAATGCTCTCTTCGCGCGGCGGGTCGATCATCGCCCACAGTCCGGCCAGCGTCAGACCCCCTTCCACGTCCTCGGGGGCGATCCGGTCCTTGTCGGCGGGAAACTCGCGAAGCGCCCCGGCCATCACGCGCAGGGCGTCGGTGGCGAAGTCGCCGATGGCGCTTTCGATGGCCCGCCTTCGCTCGGCGTCCAGCTCGACCACCTGGCCATCGATCCGCACGTGCGAGCAGAACTCCAGCAGCCGGTCCGGCGCGCCTTTGACCAGGGCCACCCGGCCGTCGCCGTCGGTCTGCGGATGCAGCGTGGCCATGAACTTCCGGTCGCTCGAAAAAGGCACTTCGTGCAGACGTTCGCTCTCGTCCTGCAGGGTCTTGCGGTCGAGTCCTGTCTTGTGGGCGGCGGTCAGGAGCGCCGCCTCGCTCGGATTGCCCTCGGCCCGCCATTGGTCGCCGTCCTGGTGCAGCCGGGCGTTGTTGTTCAGGACGCCGATCCGCAGAAGGGTTTCGAGCGCTTCGGGCAGTTGCTCGACGGATTGGCCGTCGGCGGTACGCAGGGCGCCTTCGGGCCGGTAGCCTTCGCCGGTGAGCTTGAACGTCTTGCCATCGGCCCACAGCTTGCACACGGTCATCTGGTTCCGGGTGATGGTGCCGGTCTTGTCCGAGCAGATCACGGTGGTCGAGCCGAGGGTCTCGACGGCGGGCATGTGACGGATGATGGCGTGGCGGTCGGCCATACGCCGCACGCCCAAGGCCAGCGTGACGCTGATCACGGCCGGCAGCCCCTCGGGGATCGCCGAGACGGCGATGGCGACCGCGAACATGATCGCCTCGACGATGCGATAGCCGCGCACCAGTTCGAGCGCCAGGACAACGGCCGCCAGGGCGATCCCGGCTCCGCCCAGCACGATCCCCAGCGTGTGCATCCGCTTCTGGAGCGGCGTCTTCTCGCGAAGGGTGCTGCGCACCTCGCCGGCGATCCGGCCCATCTGCGTCTGCATACCCACGTGGACCACCACCGCCCGCCCGCGACCGCCGGTGACGTTCGTGGACATCCAGACCATGTTCGCGCGGTCGGCCATGGGGGTGCTCTCGTCCAGCGGGCCGGGCTGTTTGCCCACCGGCTGCGATTCGCCCGTCAAGGCCGACTCATCGACGGCAAGCTCCTCGGCGCCGAGCAGCCGGGCGTCGGCGGCCACCCGGTCGCCGGTCTCAAGCAGAAGGACATCACCGACGACAACCTCCGAGGCCTCGATCTCGATCGGCTCGCCGTCGCGGAGCACGCGGGTGTGCAGGGCAGCCATCCGGCGCAGGGCGGCCAGGGCCCCTTCGGCGCGCCATTCCTGGAAGAAGCCGAGCAGGCTGTTGAGCACGATCACGCCGACGATCACACCGGCGTCGATGTACTTGCCCACCAGCAGAGACAACAACGCCGCACCGGCCAACAGATAGATCAGCGGATTGTGCACCTGGCGAATCAGCAGCGTCAGCGGGCGAACGTCCTCCTCGGCCTCCAGCGTGTTGGGGCCCTGCTCTTCGAGACGCCGGCGGGCCTGGTCGGCCGCCAGACCCTCCTCGGCGCTGTCGGTCCGCTTGAGAGACTCGTCCGCTTCGAGTGCGTGCCACGCGATTTCCAACGACATCACGGTATCCCTTCCCTTGGTTGGCCCCATTGGCTCTGCCTGCCGCACCAGCCGGCCCGTCCTGCTGATATGGTATAGCCCCATACGCGTGACGAGTCTACTGCGTTCAGGATTCGCATCGGCGGGGCGCGTGAATTCGGCCTTTCGCGCGAGGGGCGATGGGGCCGTTCCTGCGTGCATGGAGGCGTGGAGGAGGGCGCAAAAAGAATCGGGACCCGAGTCGCGAACGACAAGGGCCCCGATGAGAAGCATAATGAACCAGGAGGCGATTGCTACCGCATGAGCGAGACGACCTCCTCCGGCGTCAAGGCGCGTTCGTAGACGTAGACATCGTCGATCTGGCCCTTGAACCAGTTCTTGGTGTCGTCGAAGATGCCGCCGCCTCCGATATTGAGCGCGAAGGTCGAGCTGCCGTACGTGGTGGCCACGGCGCTGCCGCCGGTGACTCCCACGTTGCCGTCCAGATAGATGGTCAGGCTGGTTCCGTCGCCGACGGCGACGACATGGTGCCATTCGTCGGCGCCGGTGGTCGGCCAGGCGAGATCGGCCGAGCCGCCGCCGGGCGTCCAGATCTGGATGGTGTTGGCGCTGACGACGCCGTATTCGACGCAATCATTCTGACCGACCAGTCCGCTCCGCGAGGCGGTGGACAGGTCGCCTTTGATCCAGCAGGCGATGGAGAACCGGCTCAGGCCGCTGAGCAGGCTCTGACCGGTCGTGACATAGCTCTCGACGCCGTCGAATGCCAGTGCGGTCCCGAAGGCCCCGTCGACGTAGGCGGGCGTCCCGTGGATCGTTCCGTCGTTGCCGTTGCCCGAGGCGTCGGTCGCGACATCCCCGTCGCCTTCGTCGAAGGCGTAGTGCAGGATCATCCCGGCGGTCGTGGCCGATCCGATGGCTTCGGCGGGTTTGGCATAGAGGCGGATATCATCAATGTAGAGCATGCCGGCGGCGCCGCCTTCGACGCCGATGGTCAGCGTCTTGACGCTCGCGAGGTTGCCGGCGACGGTGGTCAGATCGATAAGCCACGTCTGCCACAGACCGCTGCTCAGGTCGGTCGCAGGGCCGCTGTACGGGACCTTCGTGTCGTTGATCTTCAGATACAACTGTCCGCCGGCGTTTGCGATCTCGCCACGGAAGTAGACCAGGAGGGTCTGCACGCCGTAGGCGGTCCAGTTCTGGGCCGGGGCGAAGGTGCGCACGGCCTCGGAGTTGGCGTGGCTGGTGTTGTCATAGGCCAACGGCATGGCCTGCCGCCCGACGAGGACGATGGTCTGCTCGGCAAACGGAGCCGTGAGATAGCCGACGGTCGAGCCGGTGTTGTTGACCCAGCCGTCGTGCCAGGTGTCGAAAATGGTCTCGCCGGCGTCGATGTTGTCGGTGTAGCTCTCGAAATCATCGACGACGAGATACTCCTGGGTGGTGAAACTCCAGACCTGGCCTTCCCAGGTATCGACGGACTCGGCCTCGTTGACCTCGTCGATGCGCCAGTAGTAGGTCTGGCCGAGCGTGAGGTCGGCGGGACTGTAGCGGTGGTCGGCGATGGTGGCCGCCAGGGCGGCGCCGTCGGCGACGGCCTGCTCGTCGGCGCCGAGGAACACGCGGTGGGACACGGCTTCGCGTCCGGGACGCCAATCTAAGGTGACGTCGACGGCGACCTCAGCGGCGCCGTCGGCGGGCATCGGCCCTCGGGCCTGGACGGGCTTGTAGAGGAAGCGGACCTCACTGAGGCCTTGGCGGCCGGTGAACCCATAGCCACTGTGGATGACCAGTCGGACGTAGCGAGCGCTGATGCCGCCGAAGTCGACGGTCGTATTGTGCGCGTAGGTGTCCGTCGCGGTCGCCTGGGCGAACTGGTAGTCGCCGAGGGCCAGCCATTCGGCGCCGTCCACGGAGTATTCGACGGTCACGTCCTTGAGCCCGAAACCAAGCATCTTTTCGAACTCACTGTTGTAATTCCAGACCCACATTTCCCAGAGCTTGTAGGCGCGGTCGAACTCGTACTGGAGGTAGGCGGGTTCGTCGCCGACGGGCGTGGCCAGCCAGGCGGCGGTGGTGTCGATCGAGTGCAGGTCGCCGTCGAGGCCCGAGCCGTCGATCGTGCTGGCCGGCGTGGCGCCATCGACGGGCGCGGCGTTGCTGGTGGCGATGATGTTCCCGATCGGATAGACGAACGGCTCGGCGGTGAAGGACCACACCGGACCGGCGTAGATCGTGGTGGGCGTGGCGTTGACTTCATCGACGCGCCAGTAATAGGTCTGTCCGAATTCGAGCAGGCCGGCCGCATCGTAGGCGACAGTGGGCTGGCCCTGGCTGACCAGGACATCCATCGGGTTGGCCCGGTCGGCAGCGGCCACCGCCGCCCGGTCGGCGCCGAAGTACACGTCGTGTGAGGCGGCAAACGAGCCGGCCTTCCAGCCCAGCACAACGTCGCGGACCACGTCGTCCTCACCGTCGGCGGGGACGGGATTATCGGCCTTGGCCTGGCTCTCCCGTAGCGACTGGAGCACGATGTCGTCGTAGTAGACGGTCGAAGCGCCGTTGCCGAACAGGTCGATTGCGCCGATCGTTCCATGCACGTTGTCGTCCCACTGGCGGGTGTCGATCAGGGCGCCGTTGTAGTATTCATCGACGGTGTTGTTGTCGAGGTCGATGACGTACTTGAGCTGGACCCACTGGTCGAAGACGATCTTGGTGGCGACGGCGCCGGTCCAGGTCTCGATCCCCCCTGTGGCCAGATTGAACAGGGTCTGGATGGACCAGTCCTGATTGGCGTTGTCGTCGTAGCTGTTCAGAAGAATGAAGTACGTGATGCCGGTGCCGCCGGAGGGGATGTACTGCATGGCGGTGAAGACCCATACGCCGCCGGCCACGTCGAACTCGTGCACGAAGTCGGAGGTGCTGAGGATGGCGACCGATTGGGTTCCACTGTAGGCGAAGGCGTCGGAGGCAGTCGCTCCGGCGGCGGCATCGCCATTCCAGCCCTTCCATCCGCCCTGTCCGTGCAGGGCGCTTCCTGCGGCGTAGGACTCGAAGCCTTCTTCAATCACACTGGCGTTGGCGACAGCCACCACGCTCAATGCGACGACGGCCACCAGCAAAAAATGTAATACTCTCATCACACACTCCTCCAAAACAAGAACTCGCAAGACCGGTAGCGGTCAGAACGACGGGCACAACGAGTCGCCCCTGCGCGTTGCCGCACCTTGGGCCTCACCGGACACCCATCCAATATAGCAGACGGGTCGATAACGATCAAGAAAAACCCCCTGAGACGGTAGAAAGGGTCGGCAGAGGCCCTCCGTCGCAGCACCGATTTCGGAGGCGCGGGGGCATCCGATCCCTCGTGCGAGTCGCGGGGCAACCCGGTCGCAGCGGCCCGTCCTCCGGCCTGGGTCGGGGACGCGTGCGGGGTATTGTCCGAGCGGCGCTGTATTTTTGCCCTTGACTATTTTTGGGCTTTGGGTCTTTATAGCGTTTTTCCCCAGCTTGGGCCGTGCACGATGACATGGCCAACCGACTGTTTTGGACCTCTGTACGGGGTTTGATCCTATGAAACGCGTAATTGAGGAAGTCTTTGAGGCCGAGGAGAAGGCCGGCGCCATCCTCCGGCAGGCCCAGAGTCAAGCCTCGGAGATTCGCCAGTCCGCCGAGCGCCAGATCGCCGAATCGCTGGCCGAGGCGAGGGAGCAGGCCCGGCAGATCCTCCTGACGGCGGTCGAGCAGGCCAAACAGGACGCCGAGCGGATGCGCGGCCAGAGACTGCAAGAGGCCGAGCAGGCGAATGAAGCGCTGCGGAGCAGTCGTGCCAAAGACCTGGACGGCCTGATCGACGCGTTGTGCCGCACGATCGAGGCGACGGAATACGAGACTGGCAGCCCCTCATGGCCGGAGCACTGACCAAATACTCGTTCATCAACGCCAAGCTCCGGGCGCGGATCAGCAAGATCCTCCCGGACGAGGTGTTTCGGCAACTGGCCCAGGCCGGATCGGTGGATGCGGCGCTGGCCCTTCTTCGGGAGACGCCGTTCGCTCATCTCGAAGGGGTCTACAACACCAGCGGCGACCTGCGACTGGCGGAGCTGGAGCTGCTCAAGAGCGAGATCGATCTGTATCGGAGCATCCGGCGGTACCTCCACGAAAGCTCGATCCGCCTGGTCGATGTGCTCCTCTCGCAGTTTGAAATCGACAACGTCAAGAACGCCATCCGAATCCATTTCGATCGCCAGGTGTGCGGTCGCACCGATGAATCGGCGGCGCACTACATCCTGTACGAGCCCATCGTCCACGCGATCCCGATGGATCTGATCGTCAACGCGCAGCGCTTCGAGGAGATCGCCGGGGTCTGCCGCCAGACGCCGTACCGCGCCATCGTGGAGAAGTACGGCCCAATCGTCGAGGCGGAAGGCTCGCTGTTCCGCATGGAGGTGGCGTTCGACCATCATTATTATGGCCAGCTCCGCGAGGCGATCGAGGAGCTGAACCGGGCGGACCGTGAGATCGCGATCCGCCTGATCGGCGTCGAGATCGACCTGCTGAACATCAGTTGGATCATTCGCTTCCAGCGGTTCTACGACCTGCCGCTCGAAGCGGTCCTGGCGGCGTTGATCCCGGGGGGCTTTCACCTCAAGCGGGGCACGATCGAGGAGCTGTACCAGGCGCAGAACGTCACGTCGGTGCTCCAGAACTTCGTGGTGGGCACGTATCCGGGGCTTTCGGCGCTTCTGGCGTCGCAGGCGTCGGACAGCACGTCGCGTCTGATCCTGATCCGCCGGATCCTGGAAGAGATTCGCCGACAGGAGGTCCAGCGCATCCTGGCCGGATATCCGTTCACCGTCGGCATCATCCTGGCCTACTTCCTCCTGAAGTCGGACGAACTGAAGAAGGTCCGCACGATCCTGAACGCCAAACACCTGGGCCGATCGCTGGAAGGCATTGAAAGCATGCTATGATTCTCACGACGCAGATGACACAACTGTTCGCCGTGGTGCTGCGAAGGGACAAGGAGCGGGTCACGGAGGCCCTCCTTCGCGAGGGGGTGATGCAGTTCATCAGCACCTCGGAATTCGATATTGCGCGTCCGGACCGCCCGTTGGAGGGCCCGTCGGAGGCGTCTGTGGCTGAGCTGAGCGACCTGAGAAAACGGATCGAGGGGGTTCTGCACACGATCGGCACCATTCCGACGCCGCCGACGGAGACCGACCTGAAGAACCGGGTGACGGTCCGCCTCGACACGGAAACGGACCTTCTCGACAAGCTCGACGGGGAGCGCGACAGCATCCGCGAGCGGCAGCGGTCGCTCCAGCAGGAGATCCTTAAACTGGAAGACATCCGTCGTCAGATCGACCTGTATGGGGTCGAGCTGGGCGGTCTGCATACGCCGGGTCGGCAGTCGATGCTGGCCATGCAAACCGGTCGCATCCCGGCTTCCGGCGTCAAGCGGTTCGAGGAGATGCTCAAGGACCTGCCGGCGCTGCACGTGGCCCTGGGCCGACAGGACGGCAGCGTCCACTACCTGCTGCTGTCGATGAAACGCGACCAGGAGCAGATCGAGCGAATCCTCGCGGGCGCCGACTGGGCCCGGGTCGATCTGCCCAGCGAGCTGCTCTCGGCGCGGAAGGACCTGGCCAAAGAGCTGACGGAGAAGCTCCAGCGGCTCACCGAGGAGCAGAAGCAGCTCCAGGACCGGGTCACGACGCTGATCCGCAAGGAGGAGCCGCACCTCAAGGAGGTGTGGGTCAAGCTGCGAATCCAGGAACTGTGCGCCCGGATCCAGTCGAGCTTCGAGACCTCCTCGCGGACGGTTCTGTTCGCCGGGTGGTTGGCCAGCACGACGAAGGAGCGGCTCAGCGCCAAGATCCACGAGGCCACCGAGGGCCGCTGCTATCTCGAATGGCACGAAGCGGACGGCCACGAGGCGGCGGCCGAGGTGCCGGTCCAGTTCAACAATCCCAAGGTGCTCGCTCCATTCCAGATGCTGGTGAGCAACTTCGGCATCCCGCAATACGGGACGATCGACCCGACGCCGTTCGTCATGCCCTTGTACCTGATCATGTTCGGCCTGATGTTCGCCGACGCCGGCCAGGGTCTGGTGCTGGCGGCGGCCGGCCTTCTCGGCGCGCGTCTGACGGGCCACAACGAAACGAAGCGGGGAATGCACAACCTCTTCTGGCTCATCGCCTGGTGCGGGGTCTCGGCCATTGTCTTCGGCGTGCTGTTCGGCTCGTACTTCGGACTGGCCCTGGTGCGGCCGCTCTGGTTCGATTTTCACGGGATCGTTGCCGGACACGCCCAGACCCAATCGGTCGTGCGCGACGTCTACGACATCCTGTCGATCACGATCTACTTCGGCATCGCGGTCATCGCGATGGGCCTGCTGTTCAACTGGGTCAACCTGATCCGGACCGGCCAATGGGCGGAGTTGATCTTCGACAAGGGCGGGCTTCTGGGCGGCTGGATCTATGCGGGCGGGGTGTACGTCGCCTCGTATATGGTGCACCACGGGTACAAAGGGTTCCCCTCCGGCGGCGTGTTGTTCCTGCTGGTCGGGCTGCCGGCCCTGCTGCTGCTGATCAAGGAGCCGTACCACCACATCGCGCACGCCAGAGGGCACGCCGAAAAAGGTCCCAATCCGGTCTTTCTGGTGCTGACCTTCCTGATGCAGTGGATCGTCGAGTTGCTGGAGATCTTCAGCGGGTATCTGTCCAACACGCTGTCGTTCATGCGGGTTGCCGGGCTGGGCATCGCGCACGTGTGCCTGATGATGTCGTTCTTCACGCTGGCGGAAATGACCTCGGGCCTCGGCTCGGTGCTGATCCTGCTGGTGGGCAACGCCCTGGTGATCGGACTGGAGGGTCTGTCGGCGGCGATTCAGGCCTTGAGGCTCAACTATTACGAATTTTTCACCAAGTTTTTCCACGGGACCGGCCGGCTGTACTGCCCGATCTCGCTGAGCAGCGAACCGTGATCGTGGAGAGAATGCAACGCCGCATTTCAGGGTGCGGCCGTTCCAATCAGACTGTCGCAGTGGACAAGAAAGGATCACACGCAATGGATGAACCGGCACGAAGACTGAAAACGACCATCACGCAAAGCGTTGTGGGGCTTCTGACGATCCTGGCGATCATCGGGACGCTGTTTTGCTCCAACGCCCTGGCCGCACACGAGAGCACGGAAACGCCGACGGTGCAGGCCGACAAGACACCGGAAGAGGCTGGCGTCATGAAGTTCGGGCTGATCGCCGCGGCGGCGGCCTTCGGGCTCGGCGCCATCGGCGCCGGGTTTGCGATCTCTCACGTCGGCGCCGCCGCCATGGGCGCGGTGGCCGAGAAGCCCCAGATCGCCGGGCAGGCCCTCATTTTCGTGGCGTTGGCCGAGGGCATCGTCGTCTTCGGCTTCATCACCGCCCTGATGATTCTGGGCAAGGTGTAGCGGTCCCATGAGATACTCGATCATCGGCGACGAAGACACCGTGCTGGGCTTTGCGATCGTCGGCGTGGCGGGCAAGGTGGCCCGGAATGCCGAGGAGGCGCAGCAGGCGTTCGCAGAGCTCCTTGGCGACAAGGAGACGGGCATCGTGATCGTGACCGAGCGCGTGGCCGACATGATGCGCTCGACGGTGGACCGGTACGTGTTCACCGAGAGCTTTCCGCTGATCGTGGAGATTCCCGACCGGCACGGTTCGCTGCCGGATCGGCCGGGGATCAAAGAAATGGTCAATACCGCGATCGGGTTGAAGCTGTAATCGCAGCAGCCCGGTCCATCCGTTGCGGGAACCGGGCGAACGGCCCGTTTCTCGAAGGGAACAATATCTATGGAGCCAGTTGAGCAAGGGATCTCGGCCCTGATTTCCGGCATCGAAGCGGATGCCCGCGCCGAAGAGCAGAGACTGCTGACGGAGGCCCGGACGCAAGCCGACGAGAAGCAGCAGTACGCCCGCCAGAAGATCGAGTCGATCCTGAAGGAGGCCCGTGACAAGGCTGCCGTGCAGACCGAGTCGATCCATCGCAAGGCCGTCTCGGACGTGGAGCTCGAGATCAAGCGTCGCCGTCTGCAGATGCGGGACGCCCTGCTGCACCAGATCCTGGATCAGGCCGAGCAGCGGTTCGCCGGCCGGATCGACGAGCCGGACTACGCGACGACGCTGACGAACTGGATCGTCGAGGCGGCGATCGGACTCGAAGCGGACGCCGCCCAGGTCAACGCCTCGCCGCGCGAGCGGGCCCTGATCGACGCGGCCATGCTCGAACGCGCCGGCGAGCAGGTCCGGGCGCGGGCGGGCCGGCCGATGAGCCTGACGCTGTCGAACGAGCCACCTCTGAAGGACCAGGGCGTCGTCCTGACGACGATGGACGGGCGCATGGCCTTCAACAATCAGATCCGAACGAGAATGCTGCGCAAGCAGCGTCAGATACAGAAGCAGGTGTACGATCGGCTGTTCGCCGGTGATCGAGAAGAGTGACTATGATTGACAGGATAATAGGACGGATCAAGCGGGTCAACGGCCCCGTCATCGAGGTGATGGGCATCACCGACGCGGAGATGTTCGAACTGGTCCGCGTCGGTGAAGAGAACCTCATCGGCGAGCTGATCAAGCTCGAAAGAGACAGCGCCGTGATCCAGGTGTACGAGGACACGACGGGCATCGCGCCGCACGACCCGGTCTACGGGGCGGGCATGCCGCTGTCGGTCGAGCTGGGCCCGGGCATGATCGGGACGATCTACGACGGGATCCAGCGGCCGCTGGAAGCGATTCGCGCGATCTCGGACATCTACATCAAACGGGGCATCTCGGTCCCGTCGCTGGATCGGCAGAAGCGATGGCATTTCGTTCCGACCGCCAAGGCGGGCGATACCGTCTCGGGTGGGGCCGTCCTCGGGACCGTGCAGGAGACGGAGAACCTCCAGCACAGGATTCTCGTGCCGCCGGGCGACGAGGGCGTGCTCGAATCGATCGTCGCCGAAGGCGACTACACGGTCGACGAGCCGATCGGGGTGCTGAAGATCAATGAATCGAAGAGCAAAGAGCTGCAACTGATGCACCGTTGGCCGATCCGCGTCCAGCGGCCGACGCGCCGGCGTCTGCCCCTGGAGATCCCGCTGATCACCGGCCAGCGAGTGATCGATGCCCTGTTTCCCGTGGCCAAAGGGGGGACCGTCTCGATCCCGGGCGGGTTCGGCACGGGCAAGACCATGACGCAGCAGGCGGTCGCCAAGTGGTGCGACGCGGACCTGATCGTTTACATCGGCTGCGGCGAGCGCGGCAACGAGATCACCGACGTTCTGACGGAATTCCCCAGCCTGATCGACCCGCGCACGGGCCGCTCGCTGATGGAGCGGACGATCCTGATCGCCAACACATCGAACATGCCCGTCTCGGCGCGCGAGGCCAGCATCTACACGGGCATCACGATCGCCGAGTACTTCCGTGACCAGGGCCGCCACGTGGCGATCATGGCCGACTCGACCTCGCGGTGGGCCGAGGCCCTTCGGGAGCTTTCGGGGCGCATGGAGGAGATGCCGGCCGAGGAAGGCTTCCCCGCCTATCTGCCGACCAAGATCGCCGAGTTCTACGAGCGGGCCGGCTCAATGGAGGCGCTGTGCGGCCAAGACGGCTCGGTGAGCATCATCGGCGCGGTCTCGCCGCCCGGCGGCGACTTCTCCGAGCCGGTGACCCAGCACACCAAGCGGTTCATCCGCTGCTTCTGGGCCCTCGACCGACACCTGGCCAACGCCCGCCACTATCCGGCCATCTCCTGGCTCGACAGCTACAGCGAATACCTCAGCAGCATGACCGCCTGGTGGGAGCAGGAAGTCGGCCCGCAGTGGTTCGCCGACCGCACCGAGATCATGGAGCTGCTGCACCGGGAGATTCGCCTCCAGCAGGTGGTCAAGCTGGTCGGCCCGGACGCACTGCCCGACACGCAGCGATTCATCCTGGAGGTCTGCAACCTGTTCAAGAACGCGTTTCTCCAGCAGAACGCCTTCGACAAGATCGACGCCTACTCGACCGTACAGAAGCAGGCCAAGATGATGCACATCATCACCACGTACTGGCGGCGCGGGTCCGAGGCGATCAAGAACGGCGCGATGCTGATGAAGCTCAAGAAGATGAAGGTCTATCAGGACATTGTAAAAATGAAGTTCTCGGTCCCGAACGACGATCTGTCCGGGCTGGACAAGATCGAGGCGCGCCTGGAGCGTGCGATGGATCAAATGGAGGCCCTGCATGCCTGACGCAAAGAACAGCCGCCTTCTGTCCGGCCGCGAGTACATCGGCGTCGACAAGATCGACGGCCCGCTCATCTTCGTTCGCAAGACCCACCCGGTGGGCTACCGCGAACTGCTCGAATGCGTCGACAAGAATGGACACGTGCGTCTGGGCATCGTCCTGGAATCGTCGACGACCGCCGTGGTGGCGCAGGTGTTCGAGGGGACCTCGGGCCTGACGCTGCCGGGGACGCGGGTTCGCTTCTCGGGCGAGCCGCTGACCCTGCCGGTCTCGCGTGAAATGCTCGGGCGGGTCTTCGACGGCCTGGGCCGGCCCATCGACGGTGGCCCGCCGCAGCGAGGCGACGTCGAACGGGACGTCAACGGCATGGCCATCAACCCGACCGCCCGCCTGTATCCGCGCGACTTCGTGCAGACGGGCATCTCCGTCATCGACGGCATGAACACGCTGATCCGCGGGCAGAAGCTGCCGATCTTCTCGGGCAACGGCCTGCCCCACAACGAGCTGGCCGCCCAGATCGCCCGGCAGGCCAAGATTCGCGGCACAACGACCGAGTTCGCGGTGGTGTTCGCAGCGATGGGCGTCAAGCACGACGTGGCCCAGTTCTTCGTCCGGTCGTTCGAGGAAAGCGGCGTGCTCGACAACGTGGCGCTGTTTTTGTCGCTGGCCGACGACCCATCGATCGAACGACTGATTACGCCGAGGACGGCGCTGACGCTGGCCGAGCACCTGGCCTTCACCGAAGACATGCACGTACTGGTCATCATGACCGACATGACCAACTACTGCGAATCGCTGCGGGAGATCAGCACGATCCGGGGCGAGATCCCCTCTCGAAAGGGCTATCCCGGCTACCTGTATTCGGACCTGGCCGAGCTGTACGAACGCTCGGGTATGATCAAGGGCCGGCCCGGGTCGATCACCCTGCTGCCGATCCTGACGATGCCCAACGACGACATCAGCCATCCGGTGCCCGACCTGACCGGCTACATCACCGAGGGCCAGATCGTCTTCGAGCGCGACATGAACGGGCGCGGAATCTATCCGCCGGTGGCGGGACTGCCCTCGCTGAGCCGTCTGATGAAGGACGGCATCGGACAGGGCATGACGCGGGAGGACCACCCGCACCTGGCCAGCCAGCTCTTTGCGGCCTACAGCTACGTCAAGGACGTCCGCAATCTCGCCTCGGTCATCGGCGAGGAGGAGCTGACGCCGCTCGACCACGACTACCTCGAATTCGGCAAGCAGTTCGAGCAGCGGTTCGTCTCGCAACGCAAGGACGAGGACCGCAGCATCGAGCAGACCCTCGACCTGGGCTGGGAGGTGCTCCGCACCCTGCCGGTCGAGGAATTGCACCGCGTCACCGACGAGGAGATCGAAAAGTACTACGGAAGGTGAAATCGAATATCAAAAAGCAAGAATCAAAACTGTAGGATCGCCTTTGGCGAGAGTGTCCGACAACTTTCGCGAAGCGAACGCCGCAATTTTGATTTCTCCCTTTTTGATTTTTGAATTTGAATGCGAAGCATTGAATCATGGCGCAACTGACCTACGCACCGACGAAGACGAACCTGTTGCGGCTGCGAAGCGATCTGGCCTTCGCCCGCCAGGGGTACGAGCTGCTCGACCAGAAGCGGAACATCCTGATCATCGAACTGCTCGCCCTGGTGGACCAGACGGTGGACTTCCAGAGCCGGGTGGACAAGGCCCTGGCCAAGGCCTACGAGGCGCTCGAGGAGGCGATCCTCGACATGGGCCAGCTCAAGGTCCAGTACCTCACCGGCGCCGCGAACATCTCGACGCGCATCACCGTCGGCTCCCGGCGGGTCATGGGCGTGAGCCTGCCGGTGATCGAGACCCAGTTCACCGAACGCGCGCCCTACTACAGCCTCATGGGCAACAGCTTCTGGATCGACAACGCGTTGCTGTTCTTCAAGGAAGTGCTCACGCTGCTGGGCAAACTCTCGGAGCTGAAGATCTCCGTCCTGCGCCTGGCCCACGAGGTCAAAAAGACGATCCGAAAGGTCAATGCACTCGAGAAGATCGCTATTCCCGATCTCAAAGAGACGGTCCACTACATCCAGAGCCGGCTCGAAGAGAACGAACGCGACATGTTCGTGCTCATGAAGATGGTCAAGGAAAACCTTGACCGCAAGAAGGCACAACAAGACGATGGAGGTCAATCGTGAGTACCCCGAAGAAGATCCTCGTGTACGTGGATGGGACCGAGCCGTCGATCACGGCCGCCCAGTACGCCATCTGCCTGGCTTCCTTCTACCGGGCCGATCTCATCGCCTTGTATGTGGTGAACACCAAGGCCATGGAGGACCTTCTCAAGGCGCGAATCTTCCTCCAGGACGAGCTGATGGAATACGAGCACGACATGGAAGCCGACGCCCAGCGATATCTGAACTACGTCAACGAGCTGGCGCTCAAGAAGGGCGTCACCATCGTTCCGCGCAGTCGTCGGGGCAGCGTGCACAAGGAAATCGTCGATCTGATCAATGAAGAAGAAGTGGACCTTCTCGTCATCGGCGAGCTGGCTCGAATCCGCAGCTGGCGTGACGAGTTCTATGACGAGACCGAACGGGCAATACGTATGGCGCCCTGTTCGGTCCTGATCGCCAAAGACGAAGACAAGGTCTGGCAAATGTACGAATCGCTGGTCTGACCCGGCGAAGGACTGTGGCGCAGCCACATGGGATTTCAGGAGAAGTAGGGCATGGCGTTTATTGACTTGGTGCAGGAAAAGATCGTCAGGATTCCCCTGGTTTCGACCGACAAGGCAGGCGTTCTGCGCGAGCTCGTCCAGATACTCAAAGATGCCGGTGAGATCGAGGATTATGACGCCGTGTTCACGGCTATTCGGGAGCGAGAAGAGAAGCTGAGCACCGGGCTGGAGAACGGGATCGCCGTGCCGCATGGCAAGAGCGCAGCGGTCTCCAGGCTGAAGCTGGCGCTGGGGATCGCCCCGGAGGGGATCGATTTCGCCTCCATCGACGGCCAGCCGTCCCGGCTGTTCTTTATGCTCGTGGCGCCGCCGAACCAGTCGGGCCCGCACGTCGAGGCCCTGGCCGAGATCGTCAAGCTGGTGCAGTCGAAAGCGTTCTGCCGGGCCCTGACGGGGTCCAAGGACGCACGCGAGGTCGTCGAGCTGATCCGCGGCGAGTAGCGCCGATGGGGCAGGCCGGCCCGCCAGAGGCGGATCATGCCGGGCAATCGGCGGGCTATGGGCGGGCGGCGGCCTGAAGCGCCTCGCGGGCCGCCTCGATCGTCCGCTCGATGTCCGAGTCGGTGTGGGCCAGTGAAACGAACATGGCCTCATAGGCGCTGGGGGCCAGGTAGACGCCGCGTTCGAGCATCCCCGCGAAGAACCGTTTGAATCGGGCAACGTCCGTCGCCTGCACGTCGGCGAAGTGGCGCACCGGCCGGTCGCAGAAGAACCCGCTGAGGATCGACCCGACGCGGTTGATGGTCAGAGGCACCCCGGCCCGCGCGGCCGCGTCGGCCAGTCCGGCCTCCAGTGCCGCCCCCAGAGCCTCCAGCCGGTCGTAACAGCCGGGCCGGGCCAGCAGATCCAGCGTCGCGACCGCCGCGGCAGTGGCGATGGGATTGCCGCTCAAGGTGCCCGCCTGGTAGACCCGCCCGACCGGTGCCAGTTGCTCCATGATGGCCGCCCGGCCGCCGAAGGCCGCCAGCGGAAGCCCCCCGCCAATGATCTTGCCCAGGCACGTCAGGTCCGCCTCGACGCCATAACGCTGCTGGGCGCCGCCGAACGCCACGCGGAAGCCCGAAATCACTTCATCGAAGATCAGTAGCGTCCCGTTCTCGTCGCAGAGCCGCCGCAATGTCTCCAGATAGCCCGCCGCCGGCGGGACCACGCCCATATTGGCCGCCACCGGCTCGACGAGCACCGCGGCGATGCGCCCCTTGTGGCGCTCGAAGGCGGCCCGCACCGCCTCGGCGTCGTTGTACGGCGCCACCACGGTCAACTGCGCCAGGGCCTGCGGGACGCCCGGACAGGAAGCGGTGCCCTGCTCGGCCACGCCGGAACCGGCCGCCACCAGAAACGAGTCGCTGTGGCCGTGGTAGCAGCCGGCCATCTTGACGATCATCTCCCGCCCGGTGAACGCCCGCGCCAGACGCACCGCGCTCATCACCGCCTCGGTCCCGCTGCTGACCAGACGGACCAGCTCGATGGAGCCCATCGCACCGACGATCCGCTCGGCCAGCACCGTCTCGGCCAGGGTGGGCGCACCGAACGACGTCCCCCTGTCCACCGCCGCGTGGATCGCCGCAATCACCTCGGGATGGGCGTGGCCCAGGATCATCGGGCCCCAGGAGCCAACGTAGTCGATATACTCGCGGCCGTCGAGATCGGCGACCCTGGCGCCTCGGGCCGAGGCGATGAAGACCGGTCCGATATCCACGCCGCCGTAAGCGCGCACCGGCGAGTTGACGCCGCCGGGCAGGCGCCGGCACGCCGCCTCATAGGCCGCTCGCGATCGTATGGTTCTGTCATCTGTGTCTGTCATAAGGCGGCTATGGTACGTCGATCCGTCGGCGGATGCAACCGTCGCGCTGGGATGGCCGCGTTCAGGACCTGTCCCCTCCGGCGGCTCCGGAATCCGACCCACATTTTTCTTGCAATGGGCCGGCGGTTGTCGTATCTTTAAGCCCTTTGTGTTTCAATGGATACCAGACGCGTGCGTCCCTAAACCCGGAGTTGGAATATGAACTTAGTCAAATGGTTCAGGAAGAACAACAAGAAGGTCATGGCGGTCGTGGTCATCGTGCTGATGGTCGGATTCATCGGCGGCTCGTCGATCAGTTACTTCTTCCAGGGCCACGGCGGTCGGGACAAGGCGGTGGCGCACTACGGCAAGCACAAGATCAACACCTATGACCGCGAGCAAGCCCGCCAGGAACTGGAGATCCTTCAGATGCTCGGCGCCGCCCAGGTCCTGCAATCGCGGGATCTGCTCGGACTGCTGCTCAGCGAGGTGCTGTTCTCCCAGGAGCGGGCCTCGGCCGAGGTGATCCAGTACGCCCGGCAGCTCATTCAGCGCAACCGCTACCGCGTCGGCGACCGAGAGCTCCAGGCGGTCTATTCGAAAACGGCCCCCACAGACATCTACTGGATCCTGCTGCGGCAGGAAGCGGCTCTGGCGGGCATCCACGTCAGCAATGAGGAGGTCGGCGAAGTCCTCGGCCACGTCATCCCGCAGTTGTTCGGCGGCCAGACGTACGGCGCGGTGATGCAGGGCATTGTCGGCCGGTACGGCATCGCCGAGGGCGAGATCCTGGCGATGTATGGCAAGGTGCTGGCGGTGCTGCAGTACACCGAGACCATCTGCTCGATCCAGGCGGTCACCGATGCGCAGGTCCGTCATCTGGCCAGCTTCGAAAATGAATCGATGAATACCGAGGCCGTGCAGATGCGGGCCTCCTACTTCGTCGACAAGAGTGCGACGCCTTCGCAGGCCGAACTGCTGGAGCAATTCGACCGGTACAAGGCCGTCTTCCCCGGCGACCCCAACGAGTCCAATCCCTACGGGTTCGGATACAAGCTGCCGGATCGCGTGCAACTCGAGTACATCGCCGTCAAGCTGGCGGATGTCTCCTCCACCGTGGCGGCCCCGACCCACGAGGAAATGGAGACGTTCTATCGCGACAACCGCGACACGCTCTTCACCGAGCAGGTCGCCTCCGATCCGAATGATCCCAATGCCCCGCTCGTCGACCGACGGAAGGACTTCTCCGAGGTCATCGACGAGATTCGCGAGCAGTTGACCGAGCAGCGCATCGCGACGCGGGCCGAGCAGATCCTGATCGAGGCGCGGAACGACGCGGACGCACAGTTGGTGCCGCTGCGGGCCCGGGAAGAGAAACCTTCCGAGCAGGACATGAGGAGCGCCGCCGGCGACTACCAGAAGATCGCTCAGGACCTGGGTGTCAAACACGGCATGGCGCTCTACAGCGGGCGAACGGGCCTGCTCAGCGGCATGGACGTCCAGAGCGACAAGCATCTGGGCCGGCTGTTCCTGACGGGCTACGGCCAAACCCCGATCCGCCTGAGCCAATTGCTGTTTTCCATCGAGCAGTTCGGCGAGCGTGCGGTAACCCTGATGTCGGTTCCGGACGTCCAGATGTTCCGGAGCATTGGCCCGGTTCGCGATCTTTCGGGCGTCAGCCGCCCTGATACAGACCCGATCATGGCCCTGGTCCGCATCGTCGCCGTCGAGCCCACGGCCCCGCCGGCGGCCCTGGACACCAGCTACAGCACAAAGGGCCTTCGCGTCGGCGACAAGGAGGACGACGAGGGCATCTGGTCGGTCCGCGAGAAGGTGGCCGACGACCTGCGGATTCTGGCGGCGTGGGATACGACCAAGACCCGGGCCCAGGAATTCATCGCCCTGGCGACGCAGGACGGCTGGGATGCGGCGGTGGCAAAGTACAACGAGCTATACGGCGAGCAGGCCAAGGACGACGCGGACGATCCGAACGTCTTCGAGGTCCAATACCTCACGGGTCTGCGGCGGATCTCGGCCGAGCAGTTGCAGGTGATCGCCACACAGGCGGCCGGCAATCCCGCCGCACCGGAGTACCTGCGTCGGCTCAGAATCGAACGCCGTTTTATGGATCAGCTCGACGCCCTGATCGGACCCGAAAAGGACGAACTGACCGAAGCACCGCTGATCGTGGAGTTCAAGCCGGACCAGAGCTACTACTGTCTGCGAACCCTCTCGGTCCAGCGAATGACCCAGCCGCAATTCGAGAGCATTCGACCCATGCTGCTCAGCCGAGAGGAGCATGCCGAAGCCCAGTCGATGGCCGCCGTCCACCTCAATCCGGACAACATCCTCAAGCGGATGGACTTCCGCTTTGCCGAGCAGATCACCCCCGTGGTGGACATGGGGCCCCGCGAGCTTCCGGAGGACCCGGTTTGATGGCCCAGGGGCGAAAGGACAACGATGCGTTCTTCCTCGGAGCCGTCGGCCTGCTGGCGTGGGCCGTCCCGGGCGGCGGGCACTTCCTGCTGAACGAGAGAAGGCGTGCGATCGTGATCTTCGTGACCGTGGTCCTGACCTTCGTGGTGGGCCTGTACGTCGGCTCGGTCGGGGCGATCGACCCGGTGAACGCCAAACCCTGGTACGTGGCCCAGTTGATGAACTCGCCGATCGTCTTCTTCCTCGGCCAGATCAGCACATCGGGACACTTTCCCGTCTATGGACGGGCCGGGGAGATCGGCCAGATCTACACGAGCATCGCCGGACTGCTCAACCTATTGTGCATCGTGAATGCGGTCTACACGGCGCATCTGCGAGGCCTGAAAGAGGCGCGTGCGTGAGATGAATCCTCTGACTTGCACCCTGCTGGCCGGCTTCACAACGCCGATGCGCATCGACACGAGCGCCGCGTCGATGCTTTGGCTGCTGCCGTTGGTCGTGGGCATCGCGGTCGTCTACAAGGCGACGAAGGTCAGTCAGATCCGGCCCCGGGCGTTCGCCAGGGAGACGGCGCTGCTGATCGGCTCGATCCTGGTGTTCATCCTGGTCGCGGCGTTGATCCTGTACGGCGTGGCGTGGATCGTCACCGAGCAGCTTCCCGCCATGGCCGGCGGGTCCGCGTTTTAGCCGCCGACCTGTTCGGCCGACCGCTGGAGCACGCCCATCTCGACCAGTGCGTTGTACGCGGCCTTCTGCTCGGCTTCCTTCTTGTTCGCCCCCCAGGCGCTGGGGAAGTGACGCTGGTCGATCACCACCTCGGACTCGAAGCACTTGTTGTGATCGGGTCCCTTCTCGTCGAGCAGGATATAGACCGGGGCCGCCCCGAACTGCTCCTGGGCGCACTGCTGCAAGAGGCTCTTGTAGTTGCCGTGGGCCTCTTCCGAATCCACCTTCTCGATCAGGTTCATGAAGTGGCGCACGATGAACTCCTTGGCCGCGTCGAACCCGCCGTCGATATAGACGGCCGCAATGACCGCCTCCAGCAGGCCGGCCGCCAGCGAGGTGGGCAGCGCCTTGGTCGAGGTCATCCCCTTGCCGACCGTCAGGAACCCCAGAAGTCCCAGGTGCCGCACGACGCGGGCACAGGTGCTGCGCGAGACGAGCAGGCTCTTCATCTTCGTCAGCTCGCCCTCGGCGTAGTGGGTATACGTGTCGAACAGCGTCTCGCAGATCACGGTCGAGAGAACCGCGTCGCCGAGGAATTCGAGTCGCTCGTTGCTGTCGAGCCGGTTGTCCACGGCCGAGGAGTGCATGAAGGCCCGTTCAACCAGGGCCTCGTTGGCGAACTCGTATCCGAGAATCCGCTCAATCTGTTGCAGAACGTCTTTGTCCATATGCGGGATCGGCCCGCCGCAGCGCGCGGCGCGACAGCGGACCCAATCGCCCTTCTATGAGCATCCTGCGAGCAGATGACGAATACCGCTCACGTGAACGGCCTTCGTGACCCGCTCCACAGGGCAGCAAACCCATCACATCAGCTTCCTGCGATGATCGCAGGCGACGCCCTGCGCCGCCTGCGGCCCCCCTATGGCTCAGCGGTCACTCGAACGGCGGCTATCCCACCATTTGCAGGCTGGCCAACGCCACGAACTTATCGTCCACCATTTCAAAGATGCCGTCAAGCCCCGTGATCGTGAAAATGCCCTTCGTCGCCGGGGCCACGCTGCAGAACACCAGCCGATGGCCACAGTCGCCGACCAGCTTGCGCAGTTTCAGGAGTTTCGACAGACTCGAAGAGGTGATGATATCGACGTCCGAGAAATCGATGACCACTTCACAGTCGCCACGATCGCGGACCACTTCGGTAACCGTCTTCAGTTCGTCACCCAACTCGGGCTCCTGAGGCAGATCGACGAGAATGATGTCCTCAGACCAATTCTGAATCCCCATGTTTGCTCTCCTTTAGCGTTACAGTGCCTTCGGTACTCACCCCGTATTATCGGCATGGAAGTGGAGGGCATTAACGAAAAACCGAGGCATTCGAGCCGCTTGCGTTCGCGGCCCATAAAAGGGCCCGCCCGGACAACGCGCCGGCCGTCGGGCCACAAAATTTCGCATGGTGGCTGGCGGATTCATCCCGAGCCGCAGATCGCAATGGGAAATCGCCGACGAAGGCCACGTGGCTCAGAGCTTTCGATCGAGCTTCCGATAACTGATGGCCTCGCTGACGTGTTCGGCCCGAATCTCGGCGGCGCCGTCGAGGTCGGCGATGGTCCGGGCGACCTTGCAGATCTTGTCGTGGGCGCGGGCGCTGAGGCCCAGCTCGGTCATGGCAGCCTTGAGCATCATCTCGCCCGGCTCATCGAGCCTGCAAAAGGCCTCCAGTTGCTTGTGGTTCATCCGGGCGTTGGTCATCGTGCGTCCGTCGCCGAACCGGCGGGCCTGCGTCTCTCTGGCGGCGATGACGCGGCCCCGCAGGGTGTCCGAGTCGATCTGCCGGGCCTTGGAGCGGAGCTTGCCGAATGCGACGGCCGGCACGTCGATGTGAATGTCGATCCGATCGACCAAGGGTCCGGAAACCTTGGCGAGGTACTTGACGATCTGGCTCGGCGTACACTTGCAGGCCCGCAGCGTGCTGCCGAAATAGCCGCATGGGCACGGATTCATCGCCGCGACCAGCATGAACTGGGCCGGGAACTGCATCGTCCGCTTGGCCCGCGAGACGATCACAAAACCGTCCTCCAGCGGCTGGCGGATCATTTCGAGCACGTGCCGGGGGAACTCGACGAATTCGTCCAGAAAGAGAATTCCGTAGTGGGCCAGCGACAGCTCGCCCGGACGCGGCGAGGACCCGCCGCCGATCAGGGCCGGACCGCTGGCGGAGTGGTGCGGCGTCCGGACCGGGCGCGTCGCCATCAGCGCCTGATCCTTCCTCAGCAGACCAACCGCCGAATAGATGCGGGTCGTTTCGAGACTCTCGGTCAGACTCAGTGCCGGCAGGATCGTCGCCAGCCGTTGCGAGAGCATGGTCTTGCCGGCGCCGGGAGGACCGATCATCATGATGTTGTGGGCGCCGGCCGCCGCCACCGTCAGGGCCCGCTTGACGGTTTCCTGGCCTTTGACATCGGAGAAATCGACCTCGTAGTGCGACGCGACGTCGAACAGCGCGTCGATATCGGTCACCGTCGGCTCCAAAGGCAGTTGCTCACCGAGGAACCCGACCGCCTGCGAGAGCGAGCCGACGCCAAAGACCTCGATTTCCTGGACCACGCCGGCCTCCTGTGCGTTGTCGATGGGCACGATCATTCGGCCGAATCCGTGGGCCGCCGCCGTCATGGCCATGCTCAGCACGCCGTTGACCGGGCGAACTCGGCCGTCCAGGGCCAGTTCGCCGACGATGACGGTGTCGCGAATGACCGGGCCCGGCAGGAGGCCCTCGCCGATGAGCATCCCCAGGGCGATGGGCAGATCGAAGGCGGGTCCGGCCTTCTTGACGTCGGCCGGGGCCAGATTGACGATGGACTGGGTCTTGGGGTATCGGTAGCCACAGTTGACGATCGCGCTGCGGACCCGCTCGGCGCTCTCCTTGACAGCGGCGTCCGGAAGACCGACGATGATCGGCTTCTCCAAGCTCCGGCGGGAGACGTCCACCTCCACCTCGCAAAGAACGCCCTCGATCCCTTCGAGGGTCACACTGTGCAGCCTCGCCAGCATGGGCTCCCTTCGATCAATTCCGCGACAACGCATCCATTTTACGCCATCCCACCCAGCCTCACAAGCAAATTCCCCTCCTACCCCCAGACCGGGAGCAGTTGGCCGAGTGTAGGACGAATGTCCTCGCTCGTCCAATCCGGAAGTTGCGAGGGACCGCTACTTTGCCGGGGTGGAGCGTGTCGCCCATACATCAGGCTTGCGAGATAGTTCGCCACCAGTATACTGGATGGCACCAGACAGCGGTCGGACTCAGAAAGCATCCATTGCTGCAGGGGCAGTAATATGAAGCCAGACGAAGCCATTGAAGAGATCCGAAGCATCCGCCGACAGATCGCGAAGGAGTGCGCAGACGATCCGCACAAGCTCGTCCAGTACTACCTCGAACAGCAGAAGCAGAACGCGCAGAGGATTCGGAAGACCACGAAGCGATCCTCTTTGCGTGCCGACGTGTGAGCCCCGCTCGAGTCTTGTGTACCCCATCGGACTGACCGTGGTGCTCTTCTGCAAGAAGCAAAGCACGCGCTGTCAGGCATCCCCATTCCGGCCAATCCGCTCGTGGTCACGCCGGATGACCTGGCCAGGCACCGCGAGACAACAGGTACAATCATCCACGAGGCGATCCGACAAGGGAAGGTGCTCTATGAGCGGAACCGCCCGAGCGCACCAATGAGGTCGCCCGCTGGACACAGAAAGCCGAGCACGACTTCCTGGCAGCCGATCAGCCGCCGAGGCAAGGCGTGCCTTTGAGATGGCACAGGCGGTACGCCAGGCTGTGCTCAGACAGTTCCCTTGAAGCACCAGCAAAGGTCAATCCGCACGCCGGGTGAGGGTGCGGCAGGCGGCGGCGAGGGCAAAGACCAGGGCGCTGGTCAGGACGATGCAGGCGCCGGTGGGCAGGGGGAGGTAGTAGGAGACGATGAAGCCGCCGACGGCGCTGAGGACGCCGAAGAGCGTCGAGGCGATGACGACGGCGCGGTGGCCCCGGCAGATCTGATAGGCCGCGGCGGCGGGATTGGTGATGAGGCTGAAGATCATCAGCCCGCCGACGAGCGGCAGGTTGACCGCCAGGATGATCCCGCACAGGCCGAGGAACAGGGCGTAGACGAAGGTCTCGTGCACGCCGGTGG
>Ga0209722_1000918_pt1 | contig 28674 bp, 29 predicted proteins | sample BioC12SIPDNA_2_FD_185745 | JGI IMG/M metagenome (GOLD analysis project Ga0209722, IMG submission 185745) | Anaerobic biogas reactor microbial communites from Washington, USA - Biogas_R1_A C12 SIP DNA (SPAdes) (version 2) | ecosystem: Engineered > Bioreactor > Anaerobic > Unclassified | place... | reverse complement strand
TTCGGCAGCGCCAGCTACAGCCACCACGTCGGCATCTACGTCGGCGGCGGCTCCATGATCCACGCCCCGCACACCGGCGCCGTGGTCAGCTACGGCTCCATCGGCGGCGCCTGGATCGGGGGGCGCCCCTGATCCTCGACGAGCCCGAGGTCGCGTCCCCGCCACATGCGTAGGGAACGCGACCTCGGGCTCGAATACGTCTGCGCCCCCGGAACGGCCACGGCGGCCGCACGTCCCATCCGGGAGCGTCGACGGAGGTACATCCCGGAGTGACCCGACCCGGCAGCATCATCAGGACCGCTCTGCTCACCGTCCTCGCCCTGACGGCGCTCGCGATGGCGACCGCGCCGGCGGCACCCGCGAAGGGGTCCGTCGCCAAGGCGAAGGCGCGGCTGCGGGCCGTCGCAGCCCGCCTCGACACGGTCTCCACCCAGTCTGAGATCGCGGTGGAGAAGCTCAATCAGGCCACCGCGCGACTCGAGACGATCCAGGCGAAGATCGACGAGAACCAGCGGCACCTGCAGACGGCCCAGGAGAACCTGGAGCAGGCCAGCGAACAGCTCCTACTCCGCGCCGAAGACATGTACAAGGCGCGCGACGTCGGCATCGTCGACTTCATCTTCCAGGCCGACTCCTTCGACGATCTCATCAGCCAGATGGACATGATGCAGCGGCTCGGCAACAGCGACGTCGACACGGTCCACGCCATCGCCGCGTACAAGCGTGAGATCAAGGACCGCCGCCTCCGGCTCAAGGCCGACGAGAAGGCGGCCACGAGACTGGTCGCCGAGCGCGAGCGGCACAGGAACGAGCTCGTCGCGCTCGAGTCGGACCTGCGCGCGCTCACCAAGAAGATCAAGAAGCAGATCAAGAAGCTGAAGGCCCAGGCCAGGCTGCGCGCCCAGCTCGCCCTCACCGGGTACTCAGGACCCATCCCCGAGGTGGACCCGAACAGCCCGGGCCACCCCGAGATCATCGCCATCGCCAAGCGCTATTTCGGCGTGCCCTACGTGTGGGGCGGAGCCAGCCCGAGCGGCTTCGACTGCAGCGGTCTCACGATGTACTGCTACGCCCAGATCGGCGTCAACCTGTACCACGGCGCGACCATGCAGCAGCGCGCCAGCTCCCCGGTCGCGCTGACCGACATGCGGCCCGGCGACCTCATCTTCTTCGGCAACGCGAGCTTCAGCCACCACGTGGCGATCTTCGTCGGCGGAACGACGTGCATCGAGGCGCCGCATACGGGCGACGTGGTCCGGTACGGGACCTGGACCGGCCGGGACGCCTGGATCGGCGGACGTTTCTAGGCTGCATCACCGTCCCCGCACGCCCTCCCCCCCTGGAATCGGCGTGCCGAAGGAGTAAGCTTTTGCGCAGTTCTGCCGAACTTACTGGACGGAGAGAGAACCCAAGCGACTGGGGCTGACCATGAAGCCGATCGATGACCTGCTCAGCGAGATGATGGCGCGCAACGCGTCGGACCTGCACATCAAGGCAGGGAGCCCGCCGGTCATCCGCGTGGACGGAGAGCTCGTCCTCCTCGAGGAACCGCCCCTCACGCCGGAGGACACCAAGGACGTGGCGGCGTCGATCATGACCGACAAGCAGATCCGCCGCTTCAGCGAGCACAACGAGATCGACTTCGCCTACTCGGCGGTCAACCTCGGGCGCTTCCGCGTCAACGTGTTCCGCCAGCGAGGCAGCATCAGCGTCGCCATGCGCCAGGTGACGACCAAGATCCCCTCCTTCGAGGAACTGCACCTGCCGGACATCATCAAGCGCCTGGCGCTCGAGCCGCGCGGCCTGGTGCTCGTCACGGGCACGACCGGCTCCGGCAAGACCACCACCCTGGCGGCGATGATCGACCACATCAACAACACGCTGCGGCGTCACATCGTCACCGTCGAGGACCCGATCGAGGTCCTGCACAAGGACAAGAAGTCCATCATCAACCAACGGGAGATCGGGCTCGACACCGAGACCTACGCCACGGCGCTCAAGTACGTCCTGCGGCAGGACCCCGACGACATCCTCATCGGCGAGATGCGCGATCCCGAGACCGTCGCCGCGGCGCTCACCGCCGCACAGACCGGCCACTTCGTGATGAGCACGCTGCACACCATCGACGCGACCGAGACCGTCAACCGCATCATCGACTTCTTCCCGCTCCACCAGCAGAAACAGGTGCGCATCATGCTCGCCGGCACCCTCAAGGGGATCGTGAGCCAGCGGCTCCTCGTGCGCGCCGACGGGCAGGGACGCGTGCCCGCCATCGAGATCATGGTGTGCACCAACCGCATCCGCGACTTCATCCTCGAGCCCGACCAGTCGCACCTCATCCCCGATGCCATCAGGGAGGGCGACTTCTACGGGATGCAGACGTTCGACCAGGCTCTGCTCCACCTGTACGAGGAGGGCCTCATCACACTCGCCGACGCGGCGCAGGTGGCCAGCAACCCGCACGACTTCAAGCTCCTCGTGCAATCACAGGGCCACGACGTGAACCTGATGACGTTCTGAGCCGGGGACGCGGAGACCGCGGTCTCAGGACGGGACGCGCCGCTCCTCGAGGTGCAGGTCGACCTTGCGCTTGATGCGCTGCAGCGCGTTGTCGACGGTCTTGCAGTCACACCCGAGTCCGCTCGCGATGCGCTCGTAGCTCAGTCCCTGGATGTAGAGACGCAACACCTTGCCCTCCAGAGGGGAGAGCATGCTGGTGAGGCAACTGGTGAGGCTGTCTATCTCCTCCGAGCTGATGACCTGGTTCACCGGGTCATGGGTGCTCGGGCCGGGCAGCACGTCGGCCAGGGAGCAGTCGCCGTCGTCGGACGAGTCGTTGGGCGGCTGGCTGAAGGAGAGGTAGCCGTTGAGCGGGACGTGTTTCTGGCGCGTCGCCGTCTTGATGGCGGTGATGATCTGGCGCGTGATGCACAGCTCGGCGAAGCTGCGGAAGCTGGCCTGGCGGTCGTCACGGTAGTCCCTCACCGCCTTGAACAACCCGACCAGTCCCTCCTGGATCAGGTCCTCCGCGTCGCCGCCGGCGAGGAAGTACGAACTCGCCTTGAGGCGCACGAACTGGTAGTAGCGGGCCATGAGCGCATCCAGCGCCGACTGGCTCCCGCGCCGGTACGCGTGAACGAGCGCCGAGTCCGAACTCTCGCTGAAAGGTTGAACGTTCTGGAGCGAGCCCGTGCCGCGACTATGATCGGCTTGACGAGCCATCCGCGAACCCCACCTCCGCTGCGTTTGCCCTGCAGACCGCGGTATCGACGGTCCCCCGGCGATCACTGCGGCTTGTGACGCAAGTCTTCGAGACGACGCAAAGTCTCACTGTCTACTTTATCCTCAAGCGTCTGGGGCATTCTACCGGTGTGCGAGGCAGAGTCAAGAGCCTGCCCGGCGCGGGGGTGGCAGGCCGCCAGCTCCTCACCCAACTCCCGGGGGGTCATGCGGCTGACCCCGGCTCTGGAGGCGGTACGCTGCACCTCCTGATCGGCCGAGACGACGATGACGTGGGTGTCGGCCGCCTGACCGGCGATCCGTCGCGCGATCAGCGTGTCGGCTGTGAAGGAGCCGCCGGCGAAGACCACCTCGACCGGGACCCCCTTGATGGGTCGGTCGCTGGTGCTGCGGGGACCACTGCCGTCGAAGACCAGGACGGCGCGTGCCCCGCGCAGCGTAGTGAGACCGGCGAGTTCGTCGACGAGCCAGTCCCGGCGAGCGAAGATCTCCTCCCGGTCCGCGCCGCGGAACAGCGCGTGCAGGACGTTGTAGCCGTCGACGATGTAGAGCGTGCCGCTCATCGTCCACCACCCGTGTCACCGTGCGACGCAGCGGCCTCCCTCTGGCGGCGCGCCTCGTAGAGGAGCAGCGCGAGGGCCACGCCGACGTTGAGACTCTCGACCGGCGGCGCCATCGGTATGGCGAGCAGCACGTCGCAGCTGCGCGCCACCAGCGGCCGCAGGCCACGACCCTCGGCGCCCGCGACCAGCACGACACGACCCGCGAGGTCGGCCTCGAGGTAGGTGACTGCGGCGTCGACGGCGGCGCCGTAGACCCAGAACCCGGCCTCCCGGGCCTGCCGCAGGAAGGCGGCCACGTTGGTCACCCGGCCGACGGGCAGATGCTCGAGCATGCCGGCCGAGGCCTTCACCGCCGCCGGCGTCACGTGAGCGGAGCGGTGCTTCGGCACGACCAGCCCGCCGGCCCCGGCGGCGAGGGCGCTCCGCGCGGCGGCGCCGAGGTTGTGCGGGTCGGTGACTTCGTCGAGCACGACCAGAAGGCTCTTCTGCAGCAGCACCTTGGGATCGACGTACGGATATGCATCGACGTGCAGAGCGACGCCCTGGTGCTCGCGCGTGCCCAGCAGCCCGTCCAGTTGGCGCGCGCTCACCGTGTCCACCGGCAGATCGTCGGGCACGAGCTCGGCCACCGAATCCAGAGCGGCCGGCGTGGCCGCGAGCCTGTGGGGACGACGACAGGCGCCTCCGCCGAGGACGGTCTTCACCACGTTGCGCCCGTAGAGCCACTCCACGCGTTCACCCCCGTCCCGGGTACACTGACGCCATGCCGCCCGCCCCGCCAGGCTCGGCCACAGCCGAGATCATCGCCGCCCTCTCGTGGTGGACGGTCGTCTCGCCCGCGGCCGTGCTCGCCGCGGCCGTGCTCTGCGCGCGTCGTCCGCGACTGCGGGGCGCGCTGACGACCGCGGCGCTCCTGCCGGCTCTGCTCACGCTCCTGCCCGTGGCCGTCATGCACGGGGGTCTCGCGGCGGTCGCCGCGGCCGCCGGCGCACTGCTGGTCGGCGCCGCGGTCGTTCTCAGCGTCACCGGCCTGTGGCGTGCACCCGGCGAGCACGCGGAGGCGCATGCCGCGGCCGCGCTCGTGACGGGGGCGGTCGGGGGCATGGCCGGCGCCGTCGGGTTGCTCCTCGCGCGGCTGCTCAACTGACGACTCCGGCCACTCGCGCCCATCGCCGGCCCCGTCGTCCTCGCGGCCGTCTACCGCCTCACCACCTGCGTGCCCTGGGGCGTGTCGCGCACCTCGAACCCGGCCGCCTGGATCTCGTCGCGCAGCCTGTCGGCGTCGGCCCAGCGCTTCTCGGCCCGGTAGTGGTCGCGCAGGACGCAGGCGTAGGAGGTGTCCTCACAGGCGAGCCTGTCGGCGTAGACCAGCGCGACGTCGTCCCACCGGCCCTCCTGCGCGAGCCGCGCGGCCGGCAGGAGCGGGACGCCGCCCGTGGCGCACGCGTCCGCCTCCGGCCCGGCGACCGTCCCGACGCCCGTGAGGCCCGCGCTCGCCGCCGGGACGGGGATGAGGAGCAGGCCGAGAGACTCGCGCAGGACCGCCGCCACCGTGAGCAGCGCCTCGGTGTCGAGCGGCGCCCCGCCCCGGTCCACGTCGGTGAGGTAGCGGTGCATCTCGCCCACCAGGGCGAACAGCTCCCCGATCGCGGCGGCGGTGTTGAGGTCGTCGTCCATGCACTCGGCGAAGGCGAGACGCGCCGCCTCCGCGCGCAGGGCCAGGTCGGGACACTCGCCGCGCGCCGTCGCGCGTCCGGCGTTGGCGACGCGGAAATCGATGTCGGCGAGCGCGCCGGCGAGCCGCTCGTGCGCCGCCTTCGCCTCGTCCAGCTTCGCGGTGCTGAACTCGAGCGGGCTGCGGTAGTGCGTGGTCAGGAAGTACGTCAGCACCGTCGCCGGCTCATAACGGTCGAGCACCTCGCGCAGCAGGAAGATGTTGCCCACGCTCTTGGCCATCTTCTCGCCGCCGCTGCGGATCATGCCGTTGTGCATCCACACCTTGGCGAACGGCAGGCCGGCGGCCTCACTCTGGGCGATCTCGTTCTCGTGGTGCGGGAAGATCAGGTCACGCCCGCCGCCGTGCACGTCGAACCCGGCGCCCAGGTAGCGGAGCCCCATCGCGGAGCACTCGATGTGCCAGCCGGGCCGACCCTCGCCCCAGGGGCTCTCCCAGGAGGGCTCGCCCGGCTTGGCCGCCTTCCACACGGCGAAGTCGAGAGGATCGGCCTTGCCCGGCTCCGCGTCGATGCGCACGCCCTCCTCGAGCTCGTCGATGCGCTGGCCGCTGAGTTTGCCGTACTCACTGAAGCTGCGCACCTTGAAGTAGACGCTGCCGTCGGCCTCGTAAGCGTGACCGCGGTCGATGAGCTCGCGGACCAGGTCGATGATCTCGGCGATCGTCTCAGTGGCCTTGGGCTCCACGTCCGGCCGCGGGATGCCGAGACGGTCCGTGTCCTCGACGTAGGCGGCCGTATAGTGGTCGGCGACCGCCGCGGGGTCGCGGTCCTCCTCGTGCGCCTTGTTGATGATCTTGTCGTCCACGTCGGTGATGTTGGTGACCAGGGTCACGTCGAGACCGCGGTGCGCCAGCCACGAGCGCAGCACCGCGAAGGTGACGTAGGGCCGCGCGTTGCCGACGTGCACCAGGTTGTAGACCGTGGGGCCGCAGCAGTAGATGCCGGCCTTGCCGTGGTCCCGCGGCTCGAACGGCTCCTTCTGTTGGGTGAGTGAGTTGAAGAGGCGGATCACGACGGGTCTCCTGGCGTGGGGGTGGACTCACCGGGTCCGGTGAGGATGAGGTCGAGCCGCGCGAGGACGCTCGAGCGGTCGAGCGCCGCCAGAACGAAGGGGAGCTCGGGTCCGTGCTCCGCCGACGTCAGGGCGATGCGCAACGGCATGAGCAGTTCGCGGGCGGTGCAGCCCCGCGCCGTGCCCCAGGCGCGGTAGGCGGCGAGAAGATCGCGGGCGGCGGCGGGCGTGAGCCACTCCGGCGCTGCGGCGCGCAACGCACGGACGTGAGCGAGCTGGGCGGCGGCCGCGAGCGCACGCGCCCGCAGGGCGTCCGGGGGCGGCGGCGGCGCGAGCACGTCCGCCGCCAGGGCCGGGGCGTCGCCGTAGCGTACCAGCGACGGCTGGGCGGCGGCCGCGAGCGCCGCCGCCGCCTGTGGCGGCGTGCCCGCCGGCAGCCGCTCAGCGAAGCGGCGCCTGTGCTCGTCCGGCGCCAGCGCCATGATGCGCTCGTGATCGAGCCAGTCGAGCTTGGCCGCGTCGAACACGGCCGGGCTCGCCGACAGGCCGTCGAGGTCGAACTCACGGACGAGTCGGTCGAGGTCGAGCACCTCCTCCTCCCCGTGCGACCAGCCCAGCAGGGCGAGGTAGTTCACGATCGCCGCCGGCAGATAGCCGAGGTCGCGGAACTCGGCGACCGAGGTCGCTCCGTGACGCTTGCTGAGCTTGCCGCCGTCTGGAGCGAGCACCATCGAATGGTGCGCCCAGCTCGGCACAGGCCCGCCGAGGGCGATGAAGAGCAGCTGCTGGCGCGCCGTGTTGGTGAGATGGTCGTCGCCGCGGATCACGTGCGTGATCCCCATATCGCGGTCGTCGACCACGGTGGCGAAGTTGTAGCCCGGCGCGCCGTCCGAACGCACGATGATGGGATCGCTCAGCGCCTCGGCGCCGATGACCACCCGTCCGCGGATGAGGTCGTCCACGACGACCTCGCCCGCGGGGACTCTGAAACGCAGCGCCGCGGGCTCGCCGGCGTCTGCCCGACGGCGCACCTCGTCGGCCGACAACGCCAGGCAGCGCCGGTCGTAGCGCGGCGTGCGTCCCTCCGCCAACGCCCGCCGCCGGAGGTCCTGCAGACGCTCCTCGGGACAGAAGCAGCGGTAAGCCTGACCGGATGCGAGCAGACCGTCCGCGGCCGCCCGCTGCCGCTCCGCCCGCTCGCTCTGCCGGTAGGGACCGAAGGGCCCGCCGACGTCCGGCCCCTCGTCCCACTCCAGACCGAGCCAGTGCAGGTCAGCCAGGATGCTCTCCTCCAGGGCGGCCCGGGAGCGCGCCGCGTCAGTGTCGTCGATGCGGAGGACGAACTTCCCCTCGTGGTGACGGGCGAACAGGTAGTTGTAGAGCGCAGTGCGCGCCGAGCCGATGTGGAGCGTACCGGTGGGGCTCGGCGCGAAGCGGACTCTCACTGTCTGGTCGAGGGTTATACTCTCTCCTCCAGCGGCCGAGATCCCCCTGCAAACAGATCGAGTCTATCATCCCGCCTTGGTATGCTTGCGGGCACCGGCCGGCGCACCGCGCCCGGACCCCCGAGGCCACGGAGGAACACGTGCCACACGACCAGCGGGAGACGCCGTACCTGGACGCCACGCTGCGCTACCGCAGCACGGGATACACGCCGTTCCACACCCCCGGCCACAAGCTCGGCAAGGGCGCGCCGGACGGACTGCGCCGGCTCATGGGCGACGCGGCCCTCGCCGTCGACCTCGCCATGGCCGGCGGCGTCGAGGACACGCGCGAGTCCACCCACCTCGTCAGGCTCGCCGAGGACTACGCCGCCGAAGCCTGGGGAGCAGACCGCGCCTGGTTCCTCGTCAACGGCTCCACCAGCGGCATCCACTCCCTCCTGCTCACCCTGTGCGGTCCGGGCGATGCCGTGATCGTGCCGCGCAACGCGCACAAGTCGCTCCTGGCGGGGCTCATCTTCACCGGGGCCACACCCGTCTACATGGAGCCGGTCATCGACTCCGCCTGGGGCATCCCGCTCCAGGTGTCGAGCGAAGATGCGCGCGCGGCGATAGAGCGGGCACCGCACGCGAAGGCAGTGCTGGTCACCTCGCCGACCTACAACGGGCTGGGCGCGGATCTCTCCGCCATCGGCAGGCTCGCCCACGACGCCGGCATCCCTTTCGTGACCGACCAGGCGTGGGGCCCGCACCTGCGCTTCTGCCCCGAACTGCCGGTCGACGCCATGACGGCCGGCGCCGACGCCGCTGTGGTGAGCACCCACAAACTCATCAGCGGCCTCACACAGTCGTCGGTGCTGATGGCGCGCGGCGAGCGCATCAACCATGCGAGACTCGACACCATGGTGGGGCTCACGCAGAGCACGAGCCCGCAGGCGCTCGTGTATGCGAGCATCGACGCGGCGCGGCAGCAGATGGCCGTGCACGGCGCGCGGCTCTGGCGCGGCGCCGCGGAGTTGGCCGAATGGGCGCGCGCCGAGATCCGCGCGCTCCCCGGCTTGCGCTGCCTCGGCACGGAAGTCCTGTCCCAGGGAGGCGTGGCCGAGTTCGATCCCACACGGCTCACCGTCTCGGCCTGCGACCTCGGCGTGAGCGGCTACCGGCTCGAGACGCTGTTGCGCGACGACTATCGTATCGCGGTAGAGGCGGCCGACTCCCTGAACGTGGTGCTCAACGTCACCTTCGGCGACCGGCGTGAGGACCTCGAGCTGCTGGTCGGCTCACTGCGCGACCTGGCGACGCGCCACGGAGACGCGGCCGGCAAGAGCGGCTCCGCCTGCTCCAGCCTCCTTGCCCGCACGCCGCGCTTCACCCGCCAGGTGCTGTCGCCGCGCGAGGCCGTGTTCGCGCCCACGGTGGCCAGACCCATCACCGAGTGCGCCGGCGAGGTGAGCGCCGAGATGGTCACGCCCTACCCGCCCGGTATCCCCGTCCTCGGACCGGGCGAGGAGATCTCGCCCGAGATCGTCACCTACCTGCGGGAGGCGGGCGGCGCAGGCCTCAAGGTGCACGGCCCCGAGGACCGCACGCTGGCCACACTCCGAGTGGTCGCCTGACGCCCGCGCGCGGCACCGCCGTTCAGCCGGGCCTCTTGATCCCGAGCGAGGTGGCCGTGAACAACGGGTCCAGGACGAGGCCGGCGGCCTCGATCTGGTCACGGCCGCCCTCCTCGCGGTCGACCACGCAGATGAGGGCGCCCACTTCCAGGTCGGCCGCGCGCAGCTTCTCGGCGGCCATGAGCGCGGCGCCGCCCGACGTGACCACGTCCTCCACCATCACCACCCTCTGCCCCGGCTCGGCCGTACCCTCCATGGCCTTGTCGGTGCCGTAGCCCTTGGCGTCCTTGCGCACGATGAGGAACGGCTTGCCGCTGGCGAGCGACACGGCGGTGACGATGGCGACGGCGCCGAGCTCAGGTCCGGCGAGCAGGTCGAACGGCTCGTACGCCGGGAGCTTGGCGGCGATGCCGGCGGCGATGTCGCGCAGCAGGTCCGGACGCGTAGAAAAGAGGTACTTGTCCAGGTAGAACCTGCTACGCCGGCCCGAACGGAGGACGAAATCGCCCTCGAGGTAACTGGCCTCGAGCAGGCGCCGGCCGAGATCCCGGAGCGGCGCCCCCTCATCCCGCTGTCCGCCGGCTTCGCTGCGCTGGTCGTTCACGGCGCTCCCTTCGGTCGCTGCGGCGGACGCGTCGCGACGTGGCGGGAGGCCGCCACCGGCCGCGTCACGTGCCGCCGACGGTCATGCCGTCGATGACCACCGACGGCGTGTGGATGCTGCCCGCCGGCACCCAGCGTGCATCGTCGCCGAGCGCCCTGACACCGGTGAGCATGCCGACGATGTCGCCCGCCAGGGTGACCTCGCGGACCGGCGTGGTGAACTCGCCGTCCTCGATGAGGATGCCGCTGATACCCACCGAGAACTCCCCCGAGACGGGGTTGGCGCCGGAGTGGATACCGACCGCGTCTGTGACCAGGACGCCCTTCTCCACGCCGGCGACGATCTCGTCCAGCGGCGTCGTCGGCCCGGCCACCACCAGGTTGCTCGGGCTCACCCGCGGCAGGCCGGAGTAGCCGCCGCGCATGCCGTTGCCGGTACTGGCGAGACCCGCCTTGCGCGCGGTGTACGTGTCGTGGAGGAAGCCCTGGAGCACGCCGCCGGCGATCAGCGGCGTACGGGCGCTCGGGACTCCCTCGCCGTCGAACGGGGCGCTGTCCGGTCCGTCGGGCAGCGTGCCGTCGTCGACCAGCTCGAGCAGGTCCCCCGCGACCCTCTCTCCCTCGCGCCCCGCGAAGAGCGAGCGGCCCTTCTGAACGGCGTCGGCGGTGAGCGCGCTGCTGAGCACGCCGAAGAAGGCCGCCGAGACGAAGGGGTCGAGGATCACCGGCGCCCGCATCGACGGGCACTTGCGTGCTCCGAGCAGGCGCGCGGCGCGGCCGGCGGCCTCCGCGCCCACGGCCCGCGGGTCGAGGTCCTCGAGGGCACGGCCCACGCCATAGGAGTAGCCGGTCTCGACCTGTCCCCCCTCCTCGGCGAGGACGTAGGCGAACGCGTAGCACTGGCCGGCGCGGTAACTCCTGCGCACGCCGGCCGTGCTGACGATGAACACCTCGCCGTCGCCGTCGGCGTACAGCGTGTCCTCGACGAGCTTGACGCGCCGGTCGGCGGCCAGCGCCGCTGCCTCCACCTCGAGCGCGACGGCGATGCGCTCCGCGTCGGTGGCGGCGGCCAGCCGGGAGTCGTAAGGGCGCACGTCCGCCGGCTCGCCCCGCGGCCGCGGCAGCGCCATGTACTCGTCCGTGTCGCTGACCGCGACGTTGTCGAGGGCGCGCCGCACGAGGTCGTCGAGCGCGTCCTCCGAGAGGTCCGAGGTGTAGGCGTGACCCACCGCTCCGTCGCGGAACACGCGCAGGCCCACGCCGCGCCTCCGGGCCGCCGTGAGCTGCTCCACCTCCTGGCGGAAGACCTTGATGCGTCGCGAGGTGGAGCGCTCGCCGAACACCTCGACGTCCACCGCGCCCTGTCGGCGCGCCCGCTCGAGCACTGCGTCCAGGACGGGGAACATCAGCCCGTCCCTCCCACGGTCATCTCGGCGATGCGCAGCGTCGCCTGGCCCGTACCCACCGGGACCCCCTGGCCGTCCTTGCCGCAGATGCCGGTCTTGACCTCGAAGTCGCCGGCGATCATGTCGATCTTCATGAGGATGTCGATGCCGTTGCCGACCAGGGTCGCACCACGCAGCGGCGCGGTGATCTTGCCGTCCTCGATGAGATAGCCCTCCGCGACACCGAAGACGAAGTTGCCGCTGGCCGGCTCCACCTGTCCGCCGGCCAGGCTCTTGGCGTAGAAACCGCGCCGCGTGGCCGCGATGATCTCCTCCGGCGTCGAACGGCCCGGAGCGATGTAAGTGGTGGTCATCCGCGGGATGGGGATGTGCCGGTACGATTGACGCCGCCCGTTGCCGGTGGGGGCGGCGCCGGCCTCCCTGGCACGCAGCCGGTCGTAGAGATACCCGGCGAGCCTGCCCTCCTCGATGACCAGCGTCTTCTGCGTGGGGACGCCCTCGTCGTCGAACGCCTGCGAGCCCCATCCGTTGGTGATGGAGCCCTCGTCGTAGGCGCTCACGATCGGCGCCGCCACCACTGCGCCCATCTTGCCGGCGTAGATGCTGGCGCCCTTGGCGACGGCGTCGGCCTCGAGGCCGTGCCCACATGCTTCGTGGAAGAGGGTGCCGCCGAACCCGTTGCCCAGCACCACGGGCATGGCGCCCACGGGCGCCGGCCGGCTGTCCAGCATGGTGCGGGCTTTGTCGGCGGCCGTGCGCGCCACGCCTCGGGCGCCCTCCTCGTCCACGAGTTCGAGCCCGGCGCTGCCGCCCACGGCCTCGTGGCCGGTCTGGATCACATCGCCGCGCCGGGCCACGACCTGCGCCGTGAACCGCGTCCGCGTGCGATCGTCGTAGACGAGGTCGCCGAGCGAGTTGGCGATCAGTACCCGCTGACGTGTGTCGCCGTAGCCGATGACGGCCTGGACGATCTCGCCGGAGACCGACCGTGCGGCCTCGTCTCCGGCCCGGACCAGCGCCGCTTTGTCGGCGGCGCCGACCTCGGCCGGCGGCGTGAGCACGGGATGCTTCTCAGGGGCGCTGAAGACGGCGCCGAGGTCGACGATCGAGACGCCGTCGGCGCCTGACGACACGGCGGCGGCCACGGCATCGGCGGCAGCCGTGAGCCCGGCCTCATCGACGGCGTCGCTGTAGGCGTAGTATGTGCGTTCGCCTGCGAGCAGACGGACCGCGGCCCCGCTCTCGCGGCCGCCGCTGGTCTGCTCGATACGTCCGTCCTCGAGCCGCAACCCCAGACTCTCGCGGTCCTCCACGAAGACCTCGGCGAAATCGCCGCCGCGGCGCAGCGCCCGACCGATGGTCGTGCGCAGCAACGCGGTGTCGAAGGACTCCACATCCATCATGCGTCTCCCACGGACCCGTCACGGATGCCCGCCTGGGCCGTCAGGGCGGTACCCTCCTCGTGCGCCTGCGTCCGTACAACAGTACCCGGCCGCACGTCCCTCTCACTCCCCCGCCGCGACGAACGAGCACCGCAGCTCACACCGATCGTCCCCACGGCTGATGCGGGCGGCTCCCGAATCGACGGCCAGCCGTCCGAGGCCCGCCGTGATCACCTCGAGGATGCCCTCCAGGAAGGCCCGGTGCATCGCACAGACGAGATCCGGGTCGGCGCCGGAGAGCTCGCGGAAGCTGCAGTTCTTGACCAGCACGCTGATCCCGCCAGCGCTCCACGTCACCTCCGGCAGCAGGCCCTGCTCCTCGGCCACGGATGCGACCAGAGCCGTGACGGTCTCCGGGTCGGTGGGCAGGTCGGCGTCGGCTGCCAGCTTGCGCCGCCCCTCGGTCGCCCCCGCCTCGCGGCACACCCGCAGCGCATCCGCCCGCGTGCCGCCGGCGGCGAGCGCCTCCAGCGCCAGACGTGAGAGGAGCTCATACCGGCGCGGGGGGAAGCCGAACGAGACGACGAGATCGCTCAGCCGGTACAGCTTCGCCGGCCGGCCGCCTCCGGCGCCTCTTCGGAGACCGGTGACCAGATACCCCGCCTGCTCCAGCTTGCCGAGGTGCATGCGTGCCACGTTGGGATGCAGCCCGAACGCGGCCGCCACATCCGCGACCGTGAGATCGGTCGACGGCCTCTCGGTGATCCAGCGGTAGATACGGTAGCGGGTGTCGTCGGCGAGGACGGCCGACAGCTCGTGGTCCCGGTCCACGTGCTCTCCCTCCGGTTCGGACGGTCCTCGCGATACTACCGCCCCGCTGCTTCTCCTGTAAACACGGTGCGTGTAGTGTGAACCCGCTCAGCGCTCGATGACGATCCGCGAGCTGATCGGCACCGACGGCCTGAGCGTCGCCTCGACCGAGCAGTACCGCTCTTCGGAGAGCGAGACGGCACGCCGGACCTTGCTCTCGTCCAGGTCGCCTTTGAAGCGGTAGACCACCTCGAGCGAGAGGAAGCGTTTGGGATGCTCCTCCGCCACCTCCCCGCTCACGTCGACACGGAACCCCTCGAGCGGCTGTCGCATCTTGCCCAGGATCGACGCCACGTCCATCGCCGTGCATGCGCCCAGGGCTGTCGCCAGTGCCTCCATGGGCGTCACACCTTGACCCGGCTCGTCCAGACCGGAGGCCAGTGAGAAGGCCCCGTGCGGGGTGACCGCGTCGAAGAGCAGCCCCTCCTGCTTCCACGTCACGCTCACCGGCTCACTCCGTCCCATGTCGCCTCCTCGCATCATCAGTCCCGTGACGAGCGTCCATGCCGCTCGGGAGAACGTCTACCCAATGCCAAACCCGCCTCACGGGGCGCGGTCGCCGCCCGGACCGGACCCTCGTCGTCGTATACAATCTGTGACCCGTACCCCCCGCATGCGACCAGGAGTCACGGTGCGCGACCTCTCCCGCGGCGACCGCGGCAAAGAAGTCCTCGACGTCCAGACCCGGCTGCACAGCCAGGGCTTCGAGCTGGGCAGGGAGGGCGTCGACGGATTCTTCGGGCCGCACACGGAACTGGCCGTACTCTCGTTCCAGCAACAACGGGGCCTGCTCGCCGACGCACGCGTCGGCGCCAACACATGGCGCGAGCTCGTGGAGTCCGGCTACGCCCTCGGAGACAGGCTGCTCTACCTGCGCGAACCCCCGTTCCGCGGCGACGACGTGCTGTCGCTCCAGGTCAAGCTGAACCTGCTGGGGTTCAATGCAGGTCCGGAGCGCGGCGTGTACGACGAGGAGGTCGAGCGTGCCGCGCTGGACTTCCAGCAGAACGCGGGACTCCACGCGGACGGGATCGTGGGGGAGAGCACGCTCAAGAAGCTGGAGGCGGTCCGCAAGGCCGAGTCGGGACGTGAGGGGAAGAAGATCCCCGACCGGGACGGCGGCTACGTCCCGGCACGGAGCCTGGCCGGCAACTCCGTGACCATCGACCCGGGCCACGGCGGGACGGACCTCGGCGTCACCTCGGCCGGCGGGTTGGCCGAGAAGGATGTCACGCTGGCGCTCGGACTGCGGACCGCGGAACTGCTGCGCGCGGAGGGTTGCCGGGTACGTCTGACGCGCGAGGGAGACGATCGCGTCCCGGTGTACGCGCGCGCCGAGGCCGCCAACGGAGCGGCGACCGACTTCCTCCTCTCGCTGCACTGCAACGCCGACGCGTCGCCGGCTGCCCGTGGAGGCACCGCGTATTACTTCCAGCGCAGCCACTACTACTCCGAACACGGACGCCGCCTGGCGTGCTCGATCGGCTCCCGTATGGAGGCGGCCGGCTTCCCCTGGATCGGCCGGTTCGGCCGCAACTACGCACTGCTCCGCGAGGCGCGCGGCATCGTGCTCATGGTCGAGCCGCTCTTCCTCACGAACCCGGACGACGAGGACCTGGCGCAGCAGCCGGGGTGCATGGAGAAGCTGGCGCGCGCGCTGGTCGGCGGCCTGGCCGACTATCTCGCACGCATCCCGCCGTACCGGGACGACGCGCCGTGACCGGCGACGCGGCGGACACCCCGCGCCTCCGCCTCACGGCGACGCAGGAACAGCGCCTGCGCGAGCTCGGCGCCGACCCGGGCTTCCTGGAGGGGCGGTTCGTCGACGCTGCCACGCGCGACGCCGCCTTCACGCGCCTGCAGGACGACCTGACGCGCGCCGGACGGGAGCATCTGCGTGAGCTGCGGACCGGGTCGCGCCTGCCGCGACTCGTGGAGCTGGAACACGCCCTCAGCGCGGCGCTCGTCGGCGCCGGGTTCGTGCGCGTCGTGACCCCGCTCATGATCTCCTCCGACGCGCTCCGCCGGATGGGCGTCGAACACGGCCACCCGCTGCGCGAGCAGGTCTTCTGGCTGGACGACGGGCGCTGCCTGCGGCCGATGCTGGCGCCCAACCTCTACACTCTGCTGCGCCGGCTTGGTCGCCACTGGGCCAAACCGTTCGGCATCTTCGAGATCGGCCCCTGCTTCCGTCGTGACACCAAGGGCGCCAGCCATCTCAACGAGTTCACGATGCTCAACCTCGTCGAGCTCGGACGCCCGGAGCGGGAGGGCCGCGGCCGACTCGAGGAGCTCGCCGCTCTCGTCATGGCGGCGGCCGGCGTGGCCGAGTACGATCTCGAGGTCACCGAGTCCGAGGTGTACGGGGCGATGATCGACGTTGTCGTGGCCGGGGCCGAAGTCTGCTCCGCCGGCCTCGGGCCACACCCGCTCGACGGCAACTGGGGGATCGTCGACCCGTGGGTCGGACTGGGCTTCGGACTCGAGCGGCTCCTCATGGCGCGCGAGGGCTATCCCAACATCGAGCGCGCCGGCCGCAGCCTCAGCTATCTGGACGGCGTGCGTCTCAACCTGTAGCTCACGGACCCGGCGTGTCGGTGAGCAGGAACGCGCGGGGGGCGGCCCGGCCGCGCCGGTCCGCCCCCCGCGTGCGTGCTGCGCGCCCCGGCGGCCGGGGCGCGGCCGGAACCGTCAGTGGCCCAGCAGCGCGTCCAGCTTGCGGACGCCGTCGTTGGCGTCCTCGGCGTAGGCGTCGGCGCCGATCTGGTCGGCCCAGCGCTGCGTGCAGGGGGCGCCGCCGACCACGGTCTTGAAGGGCAGGCCCTCGTCGCGCACGCGCTTGATCACCTTCTTCTGCTCCTCCATGGTGGTGGTCAGCAGGGCGCTCATGCCGATCACGTCGGCCTTGAGCTCGGTGGCGGTGTCGATGAAGGCCTCGGCCGAGACGTCGCGCCCCAGGTCGGTGACCTCGTAGCCGTTGGCCTTCAGGTAGGCGATCACGATCGCCTTGCCGATGTCGTGCACGTCGCCCTGCACGGTGCCGATCACGACCGTGCCCTTGACCTCGGCGGCGCCGCCCTCGAGGGCGGCGTTGGTGACCTCGGTGGCGCCGGCCATGGCGTCGGCGCTCATCATCAGCTCGGGGAGGAAGACCTCGCCGCTCTCGAACAGGTCGCCGACCTGCTGGATGCCCTTGACGAAGCCCTGCTGCATGATCTCGGAGGGGCTGACGCCGGAGTCGAGCGCGCGTCGGGCGACCTCCTCGGCCGCCGCCCGGTCGGCGTTGACGATGCTCTCGGCTGCTTCTGCGTAGATGTCTGGCATGGCTCTGGGCTCCTCCCGGCTCCGCTCTCGATCGTCGTCACGCAACGTGGTCTGGCCAGTGGCGAGAGCGGACGTCGGCGCCGCAAGCACGAGAGGCGGGCGGCCCCACACATCCGGCCGACACACCCCCGTCGCCCTCTCTCGACACGCCCGCAGAGTATACCAGCCGCCCGCACGCCCGGCCACACATCTCCAATCAGAAACGCACACAAGTGACGATGCACCCGCATCGCGCACTCGGGTCCGCAGCCGTGACACTCGTGCTAGCATCTCGGGCATGAGGTACCACGGCGCCGTCATCAGGCCCCCCAGCGAGGCCGACAGCCTGATCGTCCAGGTCACGTACGGCTGCTCCAACAACACCTGCGACTTCTGCGGCACGTATCTCGACAAGCCGTTCAGGGTGCGACCGTTCGCGGAGGTCGTCGAGGATGTCACGGGCCTGCCTGAGACCGTGCGCCGTCGCGTGCGTCGCGTGTTCCTGGCCGACGGCGACGCCGTGGCGCTCAGCACGGGGAAACTTCACGCGATCCTCGACCTTCTGCACCGGGAACTGCCCGCCCTGGAGCGCGTGAGCAGCTACGCCAACGCGCGCAATCTGCTCGGCAAGACCGTCGACGAGTTGAAGACGCTGCGCGAGCGCGATCTGCGGCTCCTGTACCTCGGCCTTGAGTCCGGCGATGATCAGACGCTGGCCGACATCCACAAGGGCATGACCGTGGCGGAGCAGGTCGAGGGCTGCCGGCGGGCGTCGGAGGCCGGCATGCAGCTCTCCGTGACCGCCATCCTCGGCCTCGCCGGCCGCGAGCGCTCACTGGTGCACGGCGCGGCCACCGGCGACGCGTTGTCCGCGATCGACCCGGAGTACATCGGGGTGCTCACGCTCATGCTCACCCCGGGGACGCGCATGGAGCGCAGGGTGGCGACCGGGGAGGTGGTCTTGCCGGACTCGTTGGGGATGCTGGCGGAGCTGCGCGAGATCGTCGCCCACCTCGACGTCACGGACTGCCTGTTCCGCTGCAACCACGCCTCCAACTACCTGCCCATCGGCGGCCGCCTGCCGCAGGACAAGGCGGCCATCCTCGCATCGCTGGACGAAGTACTGGCCGCGCCACAGTCGGCGAGACTGCGACCGGAGAGCTGGCGGCTGCTGTGACCCCGTCGGGCTCAGAGGTCGCGCAGGTGCGACCCGTAGCCCCGTCTGAACTGCGTGGCCGCGTACTTCTGCAGCTTCCACTCGGGGATGCGGCACTGCGGGCACGCCTCCGCGTACCACTTGTTGCGTAGCCAGCGGGCGGCGCGGCTGGTCTTGGAGTCGTGCACGACCATGTGCTTGTCACAGTGTGTGACCACGACGGCATAGGAGCCGCGCTCCTCGAACCGCTTGACACCGTGCAGGATGCCCCGCCGCGACGGCCACAGCTTCACCTTCTCCACGAGGCGGAAGAGGGGGACCTGCTTGCGGTAGTAACGGGTCTTGGTGGGGTCGGTCGGCATCGGGAGGTCAGTGTAGCATGACGCCGACGGGTCGCCGGAGCGCGCAGAGGGCAGGAGCGCGGGCCCGCGGGTCGAAGCTTGGAACCCGACCGCTCCCCGATGCGAGGTGACCGATGACCCGCCGTGCCGTCGCAGGTGTCGCCCGCCTGCTCCCCGTCCTGCTGATCACCGGGGCCGCAGCGGTCGTCCTGGTCGCCGCCCTGATCGCCGCCTGCGGAGGCCGGTCGCAGGAGCAGTCGCCACAGCCGACGACGACGGTCACGGTGACCGCCACTCCATCGGGGACGGCCTCCGGCGCGGCGTCGCCGTCGGCGACCGCCGCACCCGGGACGACCACGCTGGCCCTCTATTTCCTGCGCAGCGAGAAGCTCGGCGTCGCCGATCGACGGGTCGGGAAGACCACGATGCCGGCTACGGCCGCCATGCGAACGCTGCTGGCCGGCCCCTCCAGCGCGGAGCGGGCTGCGGGTCTGACCACCGCCATCCCGCGCGGCACGCGGCTCCTCGGACTGTCCATCGACGACGGGCTCGCCCAGGTCGATCTCTCACGCGAGTTCGGCTCTGGCGGCGGCAGCCTCTCCATGGCCGCCAGGGTGGCGCAGGTCGTCTACACCCTCACCCGCTTCCGCACCGTGCGCGCCGTCGAGTTCCTCATGGAGGGCGCGCCGATCGAGGCACTGGGCGGCGAGGGAGTGCTCCTGGACGCCCCCCAGCGGCGTGCGCAGTGGCGCGACCTCGAGCCCAACATCTTCGTGGAGGCGCCGGGCGTCGGCGCCGTCATCTCCAGTCCGTTCACGTTGCACGGGACCGCGAGGGTCTTCGAAGGCTCGTTCCTGGCGCGCCTCATGGACTCCTCAGGGCGCCGGGTCGTGCAGGTGGTCATGCAGGCGAGCCGGGGGGCGCCGGGACGTGGTCGCTTCACCAGGGAGGTGCCGTTCTCGACCTCCGCCTCGCGTGGAACGCTGATCGTCTTCGACCGGTCGATGGAGGACGGTTCGCGCCAGGACGAAGTGCAGATCCCCGTCCTGTTCGCCGACTGAGACCCTGGGGCGGCGGTCGAGGCCGTCACGGCACCCAGACAGGTCCGCAGCACACGGCACGGTCCGGACAGGGCGTCGCGGACCCGGCCGAGCGGGTGGGCGTACTCCTCGCCCGGCCATCCGGCGCAGCGGCCAGCCGAGCCTCCGTCCGGCGGGACGGGAGTGGTTGGCGGGGAGTGCGGGAGTCACACCCGCCTACGTGGGTTTAGAGCCCACGCTGATCCTTCCGATCGACCCCCCGCGTGCCGGGATTCTACCGCATGCGGCGACTCCGGCGGCGCGGACGCCCCCGCGCGCTCCGGCCGGCCCTGTGCTCCGGGACGTGGTCCGTCAGAGCACGGCCCTCACCGCCATCACGGCGACGCCGACGGCGAGCGGCTCGTGGATGTGACGCGCGCCGAGCGCGGCCTGCGCCGCCGGAGTGAAGGCGGACGGCAGGCCCGGCACGGCGGCGATCGTCCCCCGGAGAAGGTCGTCCGTGTCGATGATCGCGGCAGCGGGGCTCGCATCCACGACGAGCGAGCACCGCGAGAGACCTGCCGCCAGCTCGACCGCCTTGACTTCGAGCCCGACCTCCTGCGCGGCGACGACGCGCTCCTCGTCGGGCTCCACGACCAGCACGCTCGCTCCCTTCGCGATCAGGCGGCGCGCGGCGGCACGACCCACCGGGCCGAGGCCGAGCAGCAGGACCTCACGGCCGCCCAACCCTCCGGCGGCCGCCTCGAGAGCCGCGACGTACCCGTCGGCCGTCGCCGGGTCGTCGTCCACGCTGCAGCCCCTGGTGACGTTGAGGGCGATGAAACGATGGTCGTCGGCGAGGAAGAGCACGCCGGCCCCCGCCGCCACGGCGGCCTGGATGCCGCGCACATCCGGCTGGGTGCTCGCCCACGCGTCGCAGCCGAGGTGGAGCAACACCGCGACGACGCAGTCCGTGAACCCGGTGATAACGCCGTCGCCGGCGGTCATCGGCACCGCCGCGATACGGGCGCCGCGCAGCTGGACGCAGCAGTCCTCCATGCCGGCCGCGCGCAGCGCCAGACTGCGCAGGTCGAGACCGGTCGCCTCCAGCAGGCGTGCTTCGAACTTTCCGAGCTCGCGCGTCAGCGTCGTGACGTCGGCTTCGGTCAGTCGTGTCATCGCGTACCTCTTTCGTCCGCGTTCGGGAAGTCGCCCTGCGGGACGGCTCGCAGACCCTCATGCCGCGCCAGCTCGGTGACCACGTCGTCGGCCCGCGCGCGAGCCCGGGGGACGTTCTCCGCCGCCACGATCAAGGTCGCCGCCCATGCGGATCGGCCGGGCACGTAGTCCGTGAGCGCCTCGTCGGCGCCGAAGAACCCGGGCGCCAGTCGCAACGGCTCGGCAGTGCCCATCACGTGTTCACCGACGACCTCCAGCATACCCCCACCGGCGCGCACGTGTTGATACACACAGGCGCGCCGCGGCGTGCAGTCCACCGCCGGCGGAGCCTCGTCCAGGATCGTCCGCGTCAACGCCTCGACCAGGTTCAGCCCACTCGACCAGTAGACGGCGGTCGGCGTCTGGCTGGGCAGACGCGCGTCGATCTCGAGCAGCCGCGGCTCTGACCCGCTCACCATCACCTCGACGTCCATCACCCCGCTCAGGCGGAGGGCTCCGGCCACACGGAGACTCGCCTCCTCCAGCGCCCGGCACACCCCCGGGACCACGGCGGACTCCCAGTCCCGGACATCGGCCGCGGGGAGGTCCGACTCGGCCACCGGGGCCACGACCCGACTGCAGTCGTGGGCCGCGTCGAACTCGAGACCGGTGACCTGCAGCGGCACGGCGTGACCCTTCCAGGCGAGGACCTCGAGGGAGAGCGACGGACCCTCGACGTACTCCTCGACGACCACCTCATGGCCGCCGCGCTCCAGCGCGCGGCGCGCAGCGGCCAGTCCCTGCTCGTCCGATACCACGGTCACCCCTTCGCTGCCGCTGCCCGAACTCGGCTTGACCACGGCGGGGAAGCCGCACCCGGGCCAGTCGCCCGGACGGGGCACGTCCAGCTCCGCGAAGAGACGCCGCGAGGCCAGCTTGGAAGAGGTGACGCGGTACGCGTCGAGATCGAAGAGCAGCGGCACGCCCCAAGCCGGCACATGCTCGGTCAGCCACGCCAGGGTCGACTCGTCCTCGCAGGCGGGCAGGACGGCGTCGCAGGCCGTCACCAGACCGCGCGCCCGCGCCTCGTCGGCGGTGATATCGGCGATCACGACGGTATCGGCCAGCCCGGAGGCCGGGGTGGCCTCGCGCCGATCCACGACCACGGTGTCCCACCCCGCCTTGGCGGCGAGATAGACGGCCTCCGTGCCCTGCAGCTTGCCGCCGACGATCAGGAGGCGCACGCGTCCCCTTGCCGGGCCGCGGCGGCCAGGGAGGCCATCCGCTCCCGGTATTCGGCCACCCCCGCCGCCCGCAGCCCGAGACGGCTGAGATGAGGCAGGACGCCGTGCACCGTCCGGTGACCCTCCTCGATGTCGAGCTCGGCCTGGGAGACGCCGGCGAGTCCCGTCGTCGGAGGCACGATGGAGGTGACCACGTTGGCGCCCGCTTCCAGTCTGCGCTCCAGACCGGCGATGCCGTCCACGTCGAGCGACGCCGGGATGAACCGCTCGGGCATCACGAGGCGCATGACGGCGATGGTGAGCAGTTCGTCGAGGTCGCCGGCGGGCGTCACGTCGGCGAGCGGCGTCCCCGCCTGCGGCACGAACGTCATCACCCGGACCTGCTCCCAGCCTGCGTCGCGCATCGCGATGACGGAGCGGGCGCGGTCGGTCGGAGTGTCACCGATGCCCGTGAGGAGACCGTCCTCCACCAGCAGCCCGACGCGGCGCGCCGCGGCGCGCGCCCCGGCGCGCGCCGCGAACGACTGCCCCACCCGCAGACGGGCGTAGAGCTCGGGTGTGTGGGTCTCCTGGTACAGGGCGTACCAGGCCGCTCCGGCCTCACGGAGCGCACGCAGCGTGGGCTCCTCGAGCACGCCGGGCGAGACCATCACCGGCATGCCGGTCTCCGCGGCCACGGCGGCGACGAGGTCCACGAGCGCCGCGCGGCCGGATGCGCTCCGGAGACGCGGGTCCTCGCCCATGGTCAGGTCGAGGAGCACCACCCCTGAGGAGGCGAGGTCCCGACAGATCGCGACCACCTCCGCCGGGCTCTTGCGATACCGGGGGCTCTCGGTGTTGCCTGCCCGGTAGAAACAGAAGGTGCAGTCGTTGCGGCAGTAGGTGGAGAAGTAGACGAAGCCGTACAGGAAGACCGCGTCGCCGCAGTGACGCGCACGGACCTGGCGGGCCGCGGCGAAGACGACCGCGGCGTCGTCGCGCGCGCGCAGCAGCGTCTCGACGTCACGCACATCCGGCACGGCGCCGTCGACGATGCGGGCACAGAGAGCGGAGACGTCGGCCCCGCGAGGACCCGAGACGTTCATCGGAACTCGAGGACGTCGCTGACGGGCAGCCGCTGCGACGGCCGCGGCGGCACGAGCGGCCGCCCGATGGGGACCACCGCCACGAGCCGCCACCGGGGGTCGATGCCGAGCAGCCGCTCGATGGCCGGCGCGGCGAGCACAGGTGCCGTCATCCAGCAGGCGCCGTATCCCATGGCGTGGGCGGCCGTGCAGAGCAGCTGGATCGCCCCTCCCAGGCTCTGCAGATCCGGGCGCTGGCGCCGCCGGTCGCGCTCCTCGCGCGGAAGCCCGCGGCACTCGTGCAGGTCGTCGGCGAACGAGTGGTACACGCCTCCCAGAACGGCCATCACCACGGGCGCCTGGGCGAAGAACGTCGCGTAGGCGCGGTAGGCCTTGAGCTCCTTCTCGAGCCCTTCCGCCTCGGGCCAGGCCGCCATGTCGTCGAGGGCCTGCTCGACCGCACCTCTCATGGCGGAGCGCAGGCCCTCGTCCTCGACCGCGACGAACCGCCAGGTCTGCGCGTTGCCGGCGTTGGCCGCCCGGACGGCGATGCCGACCATGGCCTCGACGTCGTCACGCGGGACGGGGTCCGGCCCATACCGGCGCACGCTCGCACGCCCGTGGACGGCGTCGGCGAAGCCGGTCGTCTCGAGCCTGGATCTGCTGCCCGGTGCACCCATGACATCAGTGTACCAACGATGACGGGGCGGGCGCTCCGCTCTCGGGAGCGCCCGCCCCGTCCTTCCCGTCCGACGCCGCGTCAGCCGCCCGACAGCGGAGGGACGACGCTGAGCCTGTCTCCGTCGGAGACGGCCGTGTCCATCCCGTCGAGCGCGTTGATGTTGCGTCCGTTGAGGAAGATCCCGGCGAACCTGCGGCCGTCCTCGCGGAAGATGCGCGCGCGCATGCGCGGCTCGACCGTGATCGCCTCGTCGATCACCTCGCCCACGGTCGCGCCGTGACACGCGACCTCACGGCCGCCGCCCGGCGCGGTCATGCCGGCGGGGAGTCTGACGTAGCTCGTCGGCACGTCAGGCCGGAGCCTCCGCCGGCTGCAGCTCGCGGTCGGCCTTGTCGATCTTGAGGTCGACGGCCAGGACGTGCGGGTTCTGGCAGAAGGCGATGCACTGCGGGTCGCCGTCGCACAGGTCGCACTTGAAGGCGACGTGGCGGTCCGGGTGCTCGTGGATGACGTTCGTGGGGCACACCTCGTAGCAGTCGCCGCAGTTGGTGCAGAGATCCTCGTCGACGACCAGGACGTAGCCCTTGACGACCTCACCCACCTTCTCCTTGGCGGGGAAGTCGCCCGGGATCGTGAGCGTGATCTCCTTGGTCACGATCGCACCGGTGGGACAGACCTTCTGGCACTTGGCGCAGGCGAGCTGCAGACAGGTGTGACCCCTGATGGCGCCGGTGGTGGGGTTGCACTCGCTGTACAGACGCGCGACGGAGGGGCGGTAGGCACCCTCATGGTAGGCGGAGCAGGCCAGCTCGCACATGTGGCAGCCGGTGCACTTCTTGCTCGAGATCAACACGTGAGGCATGGGTTCTCCTTCGTCCGGCGTGGCGCCTCAGAGGCGCACGTCTACGCCGACCTCGGCGAGCTTGGCTTCGCTGGGTACGCCGTTCTCGTCCCATCCGCGGATCTGGTAGAACTCGCGCAGGGCCTTCTCGAACGTCTCCGCGCCGATGAACCTCCCGGCGGAGGCGCCGGTGGTGTGGGCGCCCTCCTCCGAATACAGCTTCTGCGGGATCGTGTCGGGTTCGACCCCCTCGCGCAGGTTGAAGAGCCGACCGAGGTTCCAGATGCGTTCGCCGATCCGGAACACCTCCTCCTCACTGAACTCGTGCTTCCAGACGTGCTTGAGGAGCTGCGCGATCTGCTCCGGCGTGATGGCCCAGAAGTCGCACCAGATGCCGGCGAACTTCACGGCGCTGAAGTTCTCGCCGATCATGCCCTCCGCCGGGTTGCCCCAGACGACCTTCAGCGCCTTGCCGTCGAGGGTGTCGGGCGCCAATGCGCCGGCGATGACCTCGTCCGCGATGGGATAGGTGCGCATGTGGCAGCCGCCGCGGTCCGAGGTCGCGTAGCCGAGGCTCATGCCGAAGGCGCCGCGCGGATCGTAGCCCGGCAACTCCATGTTCTTGACCTCCATGGCCAGCTCCGGCGCGCCGTATTTCGCCGCCAGCGCACGCACGCCCAGCGCGAGGTCGGCGCCCAGGCCCTCTCTGGCCGCGAGGAGTCCCGGCGCCTTGAGGTAGCCTTCGGTCTCGCCGAAGCGCATCCCGAAGTCCTTGATGCCCCTCTCGGTGAGATCCATCGCCAGGCCCACGACGCTGCCGGTGCTGATCGTGTCCAGGCCGAGCTGGTCGCAGAGCTCGTTGAACTTCATCAGCGCGGAGATGTCGCCGATGCCGCAGTTGCCGCCGCAGAGGGCGATGGTCTCGTACTCCGGACCCTCGCCCGTCACGCCGTCGATCTCGTGGAACTGGCGGCACCCGATGGCGCACTGGTAGCAGGCGCGGTTCCTGGTGCGGATCTTGAGGAACGCATCCGAGTTGATGTTCTCGACCTCGTCGAAGGTGCCCGAGGACCAGTTGCGCGTCGGCATGACGCCGGCGTCGCTCATGACCTGTGCCAGGATGGGAGTGCCCTCCTCGTTGGCCCACAGGTTGTCCTCCGTGAGGACGTACTCACTGTGGATGCGGAGCAGGTCGGCGAGGAACGCCCTGGCGTCGCCGACGCTCACGGAGCCGGTGCCCCGGATGGCGACCGCCTTCAGCTTCTTGTGGCCCCAGAGGGCGCCGTGTCCGCCCCTCCCGGCCTTGTGGAACTGGTCGGTGGAGAGGCAGGCCCAGAGGATCTCGTTCTCGCCGGCGGGACCGATGGAGAGCGTCTTGGCATCGGGGTCGAAGTCGTCGCGCAGCGCCTGCTCGATCTCCGACGTCCGCATGCCCCAGTACTTCGGCTTGGCCGGCACGAAGGAGACGACGTCGTCCTTGATGGTGACGACCACCGGCTCGGGCGACTCGCCAATGATGATGATGACGTCGTAACCGGCGAACTTCATCTCCGGGGCGAACGACCCCCCCACGTAGCTGTCGTTGAGGATCCCCGTCTGCGGGCTCTTGCAGCCGACGACCAGGCGCGACGACGTGCTGACGTTCGTCCCGGCGAACGGGCCGGTCATGAGGATGACCGGGTTCTCGGGCGCCCACGGATCGACCTGTGGCGGGACCTCGTCCCACAGGTAGCGCAACAGCAGCCCCTTGCCGCCGATGTAGCGCTCCGCCCACTCCATGTTGAGCGGTTCGACGACAGAGGTGCTCGTGCTCAGGTCCAGCCTGAGCACCTTGCCTTGGTAGAAATCCACGGCGTCCTCCTGAAGACGTGCGATGGGATCGCCACCGTCCCCCTCGGCGGTCGCCCGGTCACGGGGACGCCGAAGGGAGCGTGGGAGTACAGGCCGCTCCATTCTAGACGAGGCGGCGCCGGTGCGGCAATGCCCCGAAACGCCGCCTCGGCAGGACAAGAGCGCTGTGAAACGCGGGGTCGTTTGGCCATTCCGGCGCGTCGTCTCCGGCGCCCCGAGCGAACGCCCCGGTGTCGGACCCGCGCCTCAGTCCTCGTCGGACGGCCGCTCGTGACCCGGCGCCTCAGGCAGGTTCTTGATGTTCTCCGCCTGCAGCCACTTGCCGTAGTTGTCGTTCATGGCGTCGACGAGCTCCTTCATGAACCGCGGCGAGAGATTCACCCGGCTCACCACGACGCCGTTCAGCTCCCCGGGCTCCTCGCTCTCGTGGTCGAGGCGGACGAAGGTGATCGAGAACTCGTAGTCGGAGTGGCTGACATTGGCGAAGTTGGCGTACACGCCCGCCATCATCTCCGGCGTGGCGTGCAGGTTGATATGGCGTTCGTCCTCGTGCACGGCGGGCCTCCCTGCCCTCAGCCGGCGATGCGGCGGGCGATGGCGGCGGCCATACCGGAGGTCCCGGTCGAGCCGCCCAGGTCGTAAGTCACATCCTTGCCCTCGGCGACGACGGCGGCGATGGCCTCCTCCATCCTCCTCGCCGCCGCCTCCTCACCGAGATGCTCGAGCAGCAGCACGCCGGAGCGGAGCAGCGCCGTGGGGTTCACCTTGTCCTGTCCCGCGTATCTCGGCGCACTGCCGTGCACGGGCTCGAACACCGCCACCTCGTCGCCGAGGTTGGCGCCGGGCGCCACCCCGAGGCCGCCGATCAGCCCGGCGCACAGGTCGCTGACGATGTCGCCGTAGAGGTTCGGCATCACGAGCACGTCGTACAGCTCGGGCTTCTGCACCAGTTGCATGCACATGTTGTCGACGATGCGGTCCTCGAACCCGATGTCCGGGTAGTCCTCGGCGACCTCGCGGGCGACGCTCAGGAACAGCCCGTCGGTGCATTTCATGATGTTGGCCTTGTGCACCGCGGTGACCTTGCGTCGCCCGTGTCGACGCGCATACTCGAAGGCGAAACGAGCGATGCGCCGGCTGCCCTTGCGCGTGATGATCTTGATGCTCTCTGCGGCATCGTCACCGACCATATGCTCGATGCCCGCGTACAGATCCTCGGTGTTCTCGCGCACCACCACGACGTCGATGTCGTCGTAACGGCTGCGCACGCCCTTCAGACTCCGGGACGGACGCAGGCACGCGTACAGGTCCAGCTCCTTGCGCAGCGCCACGTTCACGCTGCGGAAACCGTGCCCGACCGGGGTGGTGATCGGGCCCTTGATCGCCACCCTGTTGCGGCGGATCGACTCGAGCACATGCTCGGGCAGCGGCGTGCCGTGCTCCTCCATCACGCCCAGCCCTGCGTCGTGCCGCTCCCAGTCGATCGGCGCGCCGGTCGCCGCGATCACGGTCTCGAGCGCCGCGGCCAGCTCGGGACCGGTACCGTCGCCGGGGATCAGGGTGACTACATGCGTCATGTGTCGGGCCCTCCCGGCAGCGCGAAGCCGCCGTGCTTCCTGACGTGGGCCACGAGACCGCCGTCGTCCAGGATGGTCACCATCACCTCGGGCAACGGCACGAACGGGATGACTGCGCCGGTGGTCAGGTCGCGGACCTCACCCGCGCCCAGATCGACCTCCAGCTCGTCCTGCTCACCGATGCCGCTCGTGTCGCACTGCAGTACGGGCAGGCCGACGTTGATGGCGTTGCGGAAGAAGATGCGCGCGAAGCTCTGCGCGAGCACCGCCCCGGCGCCGGCGAGCTTGATGATCCGCGGCGCATGCTCGCGGCTCGAGCCCAGCCCGAAGTTGCGGCCGCCGACGACGAAGTCGCCCGGCCGCATCCCGGCGGCGAACTCGGGGCGCGCGTCCTCGAGCACGTGCTTGGCCAGCTCGGGCAGGTCGGTGCGCAGATGGAAGAGCCGACCCGGCGCGATGTGGTCGGTGCTGATGTCGTCGCCGAACAGCCATGCCCGGCCGCGAAGCGGTCGGTCGCGCGGCGGCGAGCCCTCGGCGCTCCCCTCGACAGGCGGCCTGCGGTGACTGC
>Ga0209722_1000910_pt1 | contig 28773 bp, 20 predicted proteins | sample BioC12SIPDNA_2_FD_185745 | JGI IMG/M metagenome (GOLD analysis project Ga0209722, IMG submission 185745) | Anaerobic biogas reactor microbial communites from Washington, USA - Biogas_R1_A C12 SIP DNA (SPAdes) (version 2) | ecosystem: Engineered > Bioreactor > Anaerobic > Unclassified | place... | reverse complement strand
GCCGCCGACCCCGCGATGGGCGTGGCGAGCCAGCCCGGGCTGCTCTGGGCCGAGACGCAGCGTTTCCGCTGCGTGCAGTGTCTGCGTCGCAACGTTCGGCCGATCCTGTGCACGCGGCCCGGCTACAATCTGCCCAGAACCGCGCGGAGGTTGCTGGAGATGAACCTCGCCTCGGCCGCGCTGGGCAATGCGGAGGCGGCGGCGTTTGGCGGGGGCGGCGGTTTCCTCCAAGGGACCGATCCCGCCCTGATGGAGGTGCAGAAACAGTATCGCCGCTTCTTCGAGCGGCACGCGGCCCTCTACGAGGGCCTCGACTCGCTGGCCGAAGTGGCGGTCTTCATGTCCCCGGGCTGAGGATTTCGCCGCTCTCCGGGGCGGGTTGGACCGCCTCGAGCCACCTGCGGAACTCGTTGTGGAAGTGGCAAGCCAGGCCGGCCCGTTCGAGTTCCTGGACATAGGCGTAGGCGAAGAGCTCCGCTTCGCGGGCGCTGGTGAAGCGCCGCGCCGGGTCCGGCTCGATGAGTTTTCGGCAGAATCGCTGGAGGTGGAAGCTGTAAGGATTCAGGAGTTGTCCGAGCCGGTTGGGCAAGTGCCGCTTCTCCTCGGCCAGTTCGTGATCGGGCTGGGGTTTGACCCCGGTTGAGGCTTCCTGGGCGATCAGCGCCTCGCGCGGGCTGGCCGGCTGCCGGTCGGGAAACACCCGGCATCCGGTGAGCAATTCGACGAGCACGTATCCCAGGCTGGCCAGGTCGCTTGACGGGGTGCAGGCGTCTTCTTCGAGCACCTCGAGGGCGGCATAGCGCGGCGTGCAGAAGTAAGGCCGCTGCGACTGCTGCCAATCGAACGCCGAGCCGGTATCGACGAGTCGCACGTCGCCTTCGGGGGAGACCATGATGTTCGAGGGTTTCACATCGCCGTGAACGATCCCGCGGGAATGCAGCTTGTCCAATCCTTCCAGGCAGGATCGGATCAAGGCGACGGCCGCCCCCGGCGTGAACTTGGTGTGCTGCGAGCCGGGCACGGCGACGACCTTGGTGATCTCGGTCCACAAGGCGGGATCGCGCAGTTTCACGCATTCGAGCATGACCGGATTCATGAGCTGCCGCAGGTCGTATCCCTTGACGCGTTTCATGATCATCATGCGAATCCCTTCGCACTCCTTGAAATGGTGGACGTCGAGCACGTTCCCCTGGTCGATCCCGGCGACCACGGAGGCGACTCGGGCCATCCGCCGCATGTCTCTCTCGTAGCTGGCGATGCATGGATAGCGGTGCGGCGAGAACAGCTTCAGGGCGAGGTGCTCGTTGGTGAAACCGTCGGCGCCGGTGCAGTTGGCCAGAAACACGACGCCCTGGCCCCCTTGTCCCAACCGCTGGAGGAGCCGGAACCCGGAAATCTGCGTGCTCTGGCCGGCCGCGACGAGGGCTTCGTAACGGCATCTCAGTTGATCGAGATCGGCTTGACCGTCGATCGCGGGGCCCGGCTCGCGGGCCGTGTCTTCCGCGCGGACCTGAGCGCCCGGCCGGGTGGAGTCGATGGTCCAGTTGGGCATCATCGACCGGTAGGCCGCGACGATCAGCGGGTCGATCGGATGATCCAGCCGCTCCTGGTCGTCGCGCTGGCGGGTTTCATTCTTGGCAGTCACGATCGTAACCTTTTTCTCGGAGGTATGCCTGGACAATCGTCCGAGCCCGGTTGAGCACCGTTCTGACATCCGCCGGCGTCCAGGCCCATCCTCTCACCTCGGGGAACTGGGCGTTCAAGTGCGCCAGCAGCCGCGGCGATCTCCGCAACTCCGGGTACTGCTCACAGTACACGGAAAGCACGAGCCATTCCTCGGCCGACAAGAGGCGAAAGGCCTCCGCCGTGAGCGCCTGCAATTCCCGTTTCTCGGCCGGGTCCAGCCTTCCCCACCAGCCGTCCGCGGCCCGCTCGCTTGCGAGGTTCGTCTCGGCCTGCTCGCCGATTCGCTTGACGAGGTTGTCCTGCGCGGTCAGCCGCCGCAACATGTCGCAGGCTCGGCGGAGGGCGATCGTCCGCAGCAAGCCCTCGAGGGGCTGACGCATATCGAAGCCGTTCTCGGACGGCCACTTCTTGAGCAGATCCTTCCGCGTTTCGGACCACACATCTTCGACGTCTTGCCGAGACAACCCGGGATACTTCTCCGCTACGATTTGGCAAGTCCGTTCGCGATGGCTGGCATCCAGCCAACGGAAAAAATCCGCCGCTTCATGCTGATCACTCATGCAATTCAGCCTCGACCCCGCGAGCGACCGGTTGTTGGCGCGGGTCATCAACGCCCGCTCTCCCAGCCGCCGGACAGTGCCGAAACGGGGCGGCTCTACGGAAATACTCGCAGCCGATCGTCATCGAGAGGCAAAAAAGTCGGAATTCTTCCAGAAAACCACGCTTGGTTCCCGCCCCTGCTGCGAGTTTAACCAGAGGGGGCTGGTTCCCATCCACGATCCACGGAGAAGGGCCAAGAGGAATGCCATGGATGCCACAAGTCTCGTTTCCGAACGCAGAGCGGCGAAAACCGAAGCCTATTGTCCTACGTGCAGCGGCCGCCTTCAATCCACCGGCAGCGCTGTTCGGGGGCTCGCCGCATGCCCCGAGTGCGGGGTGTTCTCGCGGTTGTTGCGGGCGATGGGGCGCGGCGATCTCCCATTTCTTCTCGCCGACGCCGTGTTGCCCGACCTGAACGTCGAGTACAGGACCGACGCGATCTTTCAAATGGTCGAGAATCTCGCCGCCTGCGGCGGCCTTGCGGAAGCCCACATCGAGGAGGTCGCCGCCACGCTGATCCGCCGCGAAGCGGCCTCGTCGACTGGAGTCGGGGGGGGCATTGCGATTCCCCACGCGAATCATCCGGCGGTGGCTCGCGAGATCGGCACGATTGCCCGCTGCCGCCACGGGATAGAATTCGACAGCATCGACCACGAGCCGGTCAACTTGCTGATCCTGCTGCTCTCGCCCGTCGACCGCCACGCCGAGCACGTCCAGGCGCTGGCCAAGGTTGCACGGGTCCTGCGCGCGGTGGTTTGATGGAGCTTCCTGCCGCGGCCGGGCGGGGGGCGCGCGCGCCGGCGAAACGCGCCGGCGGAATCCACCTCGATCACCGCGGGCGGTCTTCGCCGAGGAGCAAGCAGATGACCTCCAGCGCGGCGTTTGTCTGATCCGAGGGGCGTGCGCCGCCGGAGGCGACGCTCCAATCCCAGACGGACAGGGCGCAGCGGAGATACTGCTCTCGCGATTCGCAGAGCAGCTCGTCGCTCAGCTCGCTTCGAGCCAGGGGCCAAACTTGCTGGAGGCGGCTGAGCGACTGCGCGTTTCCCTTGACCGCCTCGAAAATCAGGTCGTCGAGTTGTTCGAGGCGCTCGACCACGGCCGGGTCGTCGGTCGCCGCCGAGGGCGTGCGGCGGGGCAGCCGCGGATCCAGTGTGTTGTCGGGCTGGGTCAGCCGGGGGAAGCGGGGGTGGGCTGCGTGGGGCTGTTGACCGGGGCCGGCCCCTGACCGGCCGCAGGGGACCGGCCGGGACTCCGCGGCGGCCGCCGGGCCGTGCCCTGTGGCCGGGCCGTCCAACTCCGCCAGCAACTGGAGCCCGCGGGCATGCAGGTCGCCAAGCGCCGGCTCGGGCCGGTCTTGCAGGAAATGGCGATTCAGCAGGGAGGTCCGGCCGGTCTTCAGGATTCGCAAGATTGCCTGGGGCCATCCGCCGATTGGCGGGTACTGGTCGGCCAGGTCGGCCGAGAGGTGCACCAGGGCGACTTCGCGCACCCGCCGCACTCGGCGTTGTTCGGCCCGATCGGTTCCGAGGGCCACGATGCGAAACGGTCTGCGGGGAGAGGACCGCAAACCGGTTGAAAACGAGAACTCGGTACGGCATGCCGGCGGCAGGCAGCTGAACAGGGCGGCGACCGCCTGCGGGCCGGCGGCCTCGCCCGCGATGGCCATGGCGCGCCTGTCGAGCGCGGCCTGGATCAGCGCGGCGATCGGCGCGGCGCCGATTTCTCGCGTCGCCCGCGCGAGCAGGGGGGCGTCGACGGCGGGCGCGCGGCCGAGCAGCGCGACCGGTTCAAGCCGGGTGGGCACGGGGGAATGCTGGCGGAGCAGCCCGTTTGCCGAGGCCGCCCGCATGAGGTGGAAGGGATTGTTGCCGAAGCGGCGAAAGGCGTCGGGTTCCACGACCAGGCACTGGGTGTAGACTCTCGCGCCTCGCCCGGTGTATTCGCGTCCGGAGGCGGTCGTGCGGCTGACGCAGTAGGCGCCGCTGGGGAGCGGGTGGAAGTTGACGCTGGCGGCCGGCGCGGTTTCCAGGAGCGCGCCGTGCGAGGGGCCCCAGATGGAAAGGGCTCGGGCATCTTGCTCGCAGACTCCGGGGCTGGCCGCGGCCAGTTGATAGCCGGCGGCCCGCTCCGTCTGGGCCGATGTGAAGATCGCTTGTTCGATCCGTTCCATGAGTGATTCCAGCAGTTCGGTCTGGCGGGCGAGCGGGGGAGAGCCCCAGTTCGCGGCAACACGTTTCCGGTTGTCGCGCCGCGGCACGGGCCGGTTCCGGCCGGCTGCGGCGCGCCGCGGGGGCGCTAACGGCAGCTTTTGCGGACCATGTCGAGCAGCCAAGCGAAAGGCTCAATGATTCCGCGGGGCTCGATCCGCAGGGGGACTTGGACGCGGCCCTCGTCGTAGGTGTCGCGCCACGCGCAGTAGCCCGCCACCCCCGAGGCGAAGAACCTGTGGACGGGAAATCGCTGCCAGCACTGCTCCCAGAGGCCGGCCGCGTGGGCCTTGGCGAACCCTTCCGGGTCCTCCATGCACTCTTCGCACTGGTCGGCCTTGGTGAACACGATGCCGATCGGGCGGCGTCCCCAGACGTTGCGGCCCCGCGAGCCGAGTTCGCCCAGGTAGCTGGTCAGCTTCATCGTGAAGAATTCCTGTTCCTGGCCGCCTTCGAGGATCTTCAGCGCGTCGACCAGCAGCAGGGCGCCCGAACACTTTTGCAGGAACGAGCCGATCACCCGAAAGCTGTGGGGATGGTCCATTTCCTCCAGCAGGGCTTCGCCCGCCATGTCGGGCATGATCAGGTCGAGCGGCTGTCGCAACCGGACGCCGCGGACCTGGCAGTGGACCCAGTTCCAACGATCGGGTTCGTTGGGGGTTTTTTCGGGGAATCCGCAACGCGCCAGCGCCCCGACGGTGGTTTGCTGGAGGTTGATCGAGAACGCGCCTCGCGCGAGCAAGCGGGTCTGGGAGGCTCCGCGCGAGAGCATGTCCATGAGCATCCCGAGGTAGACGGTCTTGCCGACGCCGCTGACGCCCATCGCGGCGACCATCGTCGGCGCCGCCTTGGTCGCGTTGGCCTGGTGGGCCAGGGCCATCGGGGCCGAGCAATCGCGGCAATACTCGGCGTCGAAATTGTTCTGCCCTTCGCAGATGTAACAGGCGACGGGGATCGCGTATTCGATTAGCCGTGCAGTCTCCAGTGGAACAATCACGCCCTTGGTCATGTCGTCACCTCCTCGGCCGGCGTTTCGAGTCCGGAGGCATCGCGAACGGCCTCGCGGTACAGCATCAGGTCGCAAACACTCAGCGCGCAGCGGAATCCGATGTTGCGTTTGCGGGCGATCTGTAGTTCGCCGCTCTGGAACTGGCAGGTCGCCTGGTTGTCGAAATAGGTGTCGAACGCGCCGCCGCGGATGCTCTTCAGCGGCGATTCGGCGATGAACTCCTCGTGGGGGAAGTGGCTCGGCGTGTAATCGCTCCGGGTCCATTCCCAGACGTTGCCGATGAGCTGGAAGATCCCGCCGACGCTCACCCCCTCGGCCAGGTCGGTGACCGGCAGGGTCCGCCCCGGGCCGGAACCCCAGAGGTTCGCCTTGCTCCGGTCCATCGTGTCGCCCCAGGGGAACTTGCGTTGCGCGGCGCGGCGGTCGGAAAGGGCGACCGGCCAAGCGCCGGCCTTGACCCATTCCGCGTCGGACGGCAGCCGCTTCCCGACCCAGCGAGCATAGGCGGACGCCTCGTACCAACAGATGCCGACAACGGGGTGGTTCTCTTCGCCGGAGCAGTAGCACCCCCGCCGCCAGAACCGCGGGCCGGGCTCGCGCGTCTGGTCGACGAAGTCGAGAACAGCCGGCCAGATGGCCGTGTCCCAGAAGGAGATCTGCTGATATCCGCCGGACGCCACGAACTCGTAGTACTGGCGATTCGTCACCGGATAGCGATCGAGGAAATAGGGGGCAACGCGAACCGTTCGCTGCCGGCGAAGCCGGCCGTGATCGGCATCCGGCTGCTCGTCGAGGCCTGCCGCCTCGCCGAGGACAACCGCCCCCTCGGGAACCAGCGCCATGTGCACCTGCAACGCTTCGAGCGTCTTCTCGAACTGCTCGGCCGCCAGGTCGGGGGCGATCTGCGGCCGCAGCATCAGCGCATAGCGTCCTTGGGCGAGCATCTGTTCGATCAGCGCGTCGAGATCGCCCGGCTCGGCAACCTTGACCGCTTGCGGCCTCGCCGGCGGGGCGGGCTCGGGCGGCGCCGGCGAACGGGGCGGCGCTCGGCGAGCCGCGGGCAGAAGCGCTGCGACGCCGCTTACCGCCAGCAACCCTCCAATCACCGCCCCCGCCGGATTCGTCCAGGTCCAGGCGAAGACCAGGACGGCAGCGCTGACGATGACCGCCGCAGCCAGAATCCGCGTTGTGCGTGTCTTATGCATGCCCCACCTTCTCGGAGCCGAGTTGTGCTCCAGCCCGGGCCTTGCGCCGCCGCGCAAGGTCCTTCTGGAGAATTTCAAACTGCGCCATCACCGAATGGAGAACCGGGTCGTTCGCCGCATCCGCTTCCGCCGGCGGCCTCGACCCGGCGGTCGCCGGGTTTGCCTGGGCGGGCGGCACGGCAAGCGGCGGCGGGGTCGGCGGCGGCCGATCGGCGAGTGTTTCCAGCAGGCGGCGCATCCGCCGCAATTCCTCGGCCCAGCCCTTTCGCTCCTCCGCCACCCGGCGGCGTTCCTCATCCAGCGCATCGGTCAATTCCGCCGCTCGGTTGCGGACGCTATCCAACTCCGTTTCCAGGACCGCCCGCTCCTCAGACCAGGCGCCGCGCTGCTGCTCCAATTCGGCGAGCCGCTGCCGCATCTCGGCGTCCTGCGAGCCGCATTCCTCGGGCGGAATCCGTTCGAGCAATTCCCGCTGGGCGAGGATTTCTTGCCGCGACTGGGCAAGATCGCGGCGGGCCGCGGCCAGCTCTTCGATCATTTGGCTCAACTGCGAGGACTGCGAGCCGGCCGTCTCCAGCGCCGAGGCGATTGCCGAGCGCTGCTGTTCGACGCCGTTGAGAATCCGTTCGAACTGCGCTGCGGCCTGGGGATTCATGGCGGCCGGCGCCGAGAGCTGGGCGGCGAGCTCCTGCATCCGCTGGAACGTGGCTTCGAGCTGCGCGCGCTGGCGGCCGAGCTGCTCTTCGCGGCGGTGGAATTCGGCCTCCTGGGCCCGGCAATTCGCGGCCGCCAGACGCTGCTGCCGCGCGAACTCGTCGGCCAGGCCGGCCAGGTTGCCGAAGGCGTCTCGAAGAAACCGCTCCACGTGGTCATGGCCAGCGGAGATCTGCCCGATTGTCTCCTCGAGGGCAGCGGCATCAATTCTGGGAAGGGGTGAGTCGGCTGTCACGGTTCTTCCTGGCTGGGTCGATGTCCTTCAACTGCGGTAGCCGAAGGATTGCTACGCATCTGAAGCATAGGTCCGATTCGGCGTTGCTGCCGCGGTGATTTCTGCGGGGGGCTCGACAACGAGCAGGGGGAGCCGCCCGCCGGTCCGCCCGGGGTGGCGCAGGCGGGGGCTCCCGGTTTTGCGCGGCATACGGCCCGGCGGGCGCAGCCCGCATGCGGCGAACACGGGAAAGGCTGCTTCGCGGACTTCGGGGGGCGCGCACGGTTGGGCTCACCGGGAAAACCGCCGCCGGCTCACAAAAACTCTACGTCAGCCCTTCCCTCGGGGCAAACCGCCGGTCGGGCGACGCGCGCGGTGCGTGCCGCGCCGGCGGGAATCCGCCAGCGTGCCGCGATTCGGCTGAGGATGTGGTCGCAGCGGTTGTCCTGATGATGACGACGCAGTTCACTTCAGGCATGTTGCCAAAAGGCAACCGCGCTGAGGTTCTTGAAGTACGCGGCGTGGTGCTTGCCATAGTGGCCAGCACGAGGGTCTTGGGAAAACATGAGTACGTTGTGCGGTCCGACACGGATCGTTCCCACGGCGGGGAAGCCATCCCGCTCAGCGGCGCGCGGGCCCGCTGACTCGTCGCTCCGTTCCGCTCCGGCGACCACATCGGTGCAGGCCTGGTTTCCCAAGGCACGGCTCTAACCGTGCCAGTCGCTGTTGAGCGGGGAGGCCCTGGTCACTTGCCGGAGCGCCGCCGACGGATTATTCTTCGGCCAGGGCCGTAGATTGCCGCCACCCGCCCGAGCAGAAGGGGAGACCGATGATGCCGTGTTGCGTGTTTTTCGAGCCGCGGCTGCGGCGGGCCGCCGCCTGCCAGGCGGTGGCCGGGCTGACGCTGCTGCTGTCGTGCGGCTGGGCGATGGCCGCCCTGTCGCTGTCGCCGCCCGCCGCGGTCGGACTCGATCCGGCCGTGCTGGCGCGGATCGATCCGGTGATCGACGGGGCGCTCGCGGCGGGGAGGATGCCCGGCTGCGTGATTCTCGTCACCCGGCATGGCAAGACGGCCTTCTTGAAGGCCTATGGACAGAAGCGTCTCGAGCCGGCTGGGGAGCCGATGCTCACCGACACGCTGTTCGACCTGGCGTCGTTGACCAAGCCGATCGCCACCGCGACGAGCGTGATCGTGCTCGCCGATCGGGGGCTGGTGCGGCTCGATGATCCGGTCGCGAGGCATCTTGCGGAGTTCGGAAGCGGCGGCAAGGAGAAGATCACCGTCTTCCAGTTGCTGACCCATCAGAGCGGCCTGATCGCCGACAATTCCCTGAGGGATTACGCCGACGGGCCCGAGGAGGCCCTCAAGAGGGTCTTCGCACTGAAGCCGGTGGCCGAACCGGGAAGCCGCTTCATCTATTCCGACGTGGGGTTCATCGTCCTCGGGGAACTCGTCCGCCGGCTGACCGGCAAGCCGCTCAGCGAGTTTTCGCAAGAGGTTGTTTTTGGCCCGCTGCGGATGGAGGAGACGGGTTTCCTGCCGGGTGAAGCCCTGCGGCGGCGGGCGGCGCCCACCGAGAAGCGCGGCGCGGACTGGATGCAGGGCGAGGTCCACGACCCGCGGGCGTTCGCCCTGGGAGGCGTGGCCGGCCACGCCGGACTGTTCTCGACCGCCGAGGACCTGGCCGTGTTTGCCCAGATGATGCTCGGCCGCGGGCAATTCGGCGAAGCCCGGATCTTCAGCCCCCAAGCCGCGCAGACCATGACGGCCGGCTACCCGGTTCCCGGCGGCCTGCGCGGATTGGGGTGGGACGTCCGCAGCGGTTATTCCACGAATCGCGGGTCGGCCCTGTCGCCGAGCGCGTTCGGCCACGGCGGGTTCACCGGCACGGCCCTGTGGATCGACCCGCAACTCGATCTGGCGGTCGTGTTCCTGTCCAATCGCCTCCATCCCGATGGAAAAGGCGCCGTCAACCCGATCGCCGGCAAGGTGGCGACAATTGTCGCCGAGAGCGTGACGGACAAACGCCCCGGGCAGGTGCTGGCGGGAATCGACGTGCTCCGCCGCGACGGCTTCCGCCGGTTGGCCGGGCGCCGCGTCGGGCTGATCACGAACCAGACCGGCATCAGCCGCGATGGCACGAGCACGATTCAGTTGCTGCACGACGCGCCGAACGTCGAGCTGGCGGCGATCTTCAGCCCCGAGCATGGCCTGGAGGGGAAGCTGGAGGCGGCCGTGGCCGACTCGCGGCACGGCGGCACCCAACTGCCGGTCTACAGCCTCTACGGCGCAACGCGGCGGCCGACGGCCGCGATGCTCAAGGGGCTGGATACGCTCGTGTTCGACATCCAGGACATCGGCAGCCGCTTCTACACCTACATCTCGACGATGGGATACGCGATGGAGGCGGCCGCCGAACACGGTCTCGGCTTCCTCGTGCTCGATCGGCCCAACCCGATCGGCGGGCTCCGCGTGGAGGGCCCCGTCCTCGACGCGGGAAGGCAGTCGTTCGTCGGCTACCACCGGCTGCCGATCCGGCACGGGATGACGGTCGGCGAATTGGCGCGGATGTTCAATCAGGAGCTCCAGATCGGCGCGGACCTGGCGGTGGCGGCGGTCGAGGGGTGGCGGCGCCGCGACTGGTTCGAAGCGACCGGCCTGGCGTGGATCAACCCTTCGCCGAACATGCGGAGCGTGGATCAGGCCGCGCTCTACCCCGGCATCGGGCTGCTCGAGACCACGAATCTCTCCGTCGGCCGCGGGACCGCGATCCCGTTCGAGGTCTTCGGCGCGCCGTGGCTCGACGGCCGGCCGCTGGCCGAGGGCCTGAATCATGCGGGGCTCTCCGGGCTGCGTTTCGTCGCGATCACGTTCACTCCCCAGGCGAGCAAATTCCGCAACGAGGTCTGCGGCGGCGTGCGGATCCTGATCACCGACCGCGCGGAGCTCGCGCCGGTCCGCGCCGGGCTGGAGATCGCCGTGCAGATACGGCGGCTGTTTGAAAGCCAGTGGAAGGCGAAAGCCTACGGCGGCCTGCTGGGCGACGAGGCGGTTCTCCAGGCGCTTCTCGACGGCGAAACCGCCCCCCGGATGGCCGCCTTGTACGAAGATGAGTTGAAGGAATTCCTCAAGCGCCGCGAGGCCTTCTTGATCTATTCCGCAGCCGGCGGCCGGTAATCCGCGTCGAGCCGTCGGCGGCCGAAGGCCGCGAATGCGGGAACGAGCGACAGAACGCGCGGCAACGACGGCGCTGCTCGGCGCCGCGGCGGCTTCAGGATCCCTTCTGGGGCTTGTTCGCCTTCGGTGGGGCTGCGGTCTTCCAGATGTCGATCAGGGCGTTGTTTTCCTGCGGGGCGCCGGGCGTGCTCCGCCCCTGGGCGACGTACGTCTCGAGCAGGGCGGTGAGCTGCTGGACGACTTCCGGGTGCTCGGCCTGGACGTTGTTTCGTTCGGCCGGGTCGGCCTGGATGTCGTAGAGCTGCAAGGCCGGGAGCCCCTGCCGTGCCGCCTGGGGGTCGCGGGGCTGGCTCCAGCCTCCGCTGCCCGGGCAGAGTTCCAGCTTCCAGCGGCCCTGGCGGATCGCGAACTTGCCGCTGATCGAGTGGTGCACGAGGGCCTCGCGGACCGGCCCGCCGGGCTTGCCCAAGAGCACGCGCAACATGCTGATGCTGTCTTCCGCCGCGTTGTCGGGGAGCCTGGCGCCGACCAGTTCCGCGCAGGTGGCCGTCAGATCGACGAGGCAGACGAGCTGGTCGCTGGTCGAGCCGGCCTTGACGCGGCCGGGCCAGCGGGCAATCAGCGGGACCCGGTGTCCGCCGTCCCAGATGTCGGCCTTGTGGCCGCGGAAAACATGGCTGGGATTGTGGCCTTTTGCCAGCAGCAAGGGGAAGTCGGCTTGGGGTGAACATCCGTTGTCGCTGGTGAACATCACGAGCGTGTTCTCGGCCAGGCCGTGCTCGGCGAGGGCATCCAGGACCCGGCCGACGCAGTCGTCGGTCTGCATGACGAAGTCGGCGTAGGGGTTCAGGCCGCTGCGGCCCCGCCAGTCGGGCGAGGGGGCGATCGGGGTATGGGGCGACGCCAGCGGGAGATAGAGGAAGAACGGCTTGCCCCGCCTGGCGTCTTCCGCGGAGAGGGCGATCCGTTCGACCGCCTTGCGGGTCAGCGCCGGGAGGACATCGACCGCCTCGAAATCGGCGGCGCCGGGACCCCGCCGAGTCATCCCCGGTTTGCCGGGCATCATCGGAAACGCCTTGTCCTCCGTGGGGACGGCGGTCACCCGGCCGTTTTCGATGAACGTGTAGGGGACCATGTCGAGCGAGGCGGAGATGCCGAAGTAGTAATCGAAGCCAACGCTGTTGGGACCTCCGGCCGCCGGCTGGGTGAAATCGACGTCCCAGCCCTCGGGGCCCTTCTCGATGGCGTCGAGAAACGGGCCGCGTTCCGATTTTCGTACCCAGTCCATGCCGAGATGCCACTTGCCGATGCAGGCCGTGTGGTAACCGCGCTGGCGGAGCAGTCCGGCGACGGTCAGCCGCCCGGGCTCGATCAAGCGCGGGGAGAGGCCCCCCAGGACTCCGCTCTGAAGCCGCGACCGCCAATTGTAGCGCCCGGTGACCACGCCGTAGCGCGTCGGCGTGCAGACCGACGAGGTTGTGTGGGCGTCGGTGAACCGCATCCCCTCGGCGGCCAGCCGGTCGATCCGCGGCGTGGGAATCCTGCCCTGCGGGTTGTTGCAGCCGACGTCGCCGTAGCCCAGGTCGTCGCAGAGGATGAAGACGATGTTCGGGCGGGTCTCCGCCGCGGCGCTGGTGGTCCCGGCCGCGGCGCGCGGGAGACAGGCGAGCAGAGTCGCCGCGATGGCCAAGGGGGGAAGATATTTCATCGCCTGGTTCTCCGGGCGCCGATTGTGGCTGTCAGCTAACCGTGTCCGATTCAATTGGCCGTTCGCGTCGTCGCCGCAGGGCTTGGCCGGGCGGGGCCGATTGGGGGTGATTCTTTCCGGTTGTCCGCGGGGGACGCGTGCACGGCGGGGAAAGGGCGCGGAGGCCGGGTCAACCGGCCACCAGCTCGATCCCCTCGCCCGTGCCCAGGTTGCGGGTGTATTGCCTCCGCTGGGGATCGTTCCAGTGCTCGTGGACGCCGAGGCTTGTCAGGGGCCAGGCGTCGCCCGCCGGGGCGTAGCGGACCCCGGATGGCGGCTGCTGGGCAAGCGCGGCTTCGTGGAGATAGTTGTCCACCGCGCCCACCACCGCGCTTGCGCTGGCCTCCGCGCCGAGGAAGTCGACGGCCACCGACTCGATCGCCACCGGATCCTGCGACACCAGCACGCTCGACGTCCAATCGTTCACTGCCGGCGGCGACAGCCACTTCTCGGGGCGGCCGGACTGGTGCGGCGCGGCGTAGAGGGCGTCGAGCAGGTAGAGGATCGTCTTGCCGCCGAGGTCGGGGTGTCCCATCAGGTCGACCAGCGCGTTGTAGGTGCCCATCGGCCGCCGGGCGACGCTGATCGACTGGTGCAGATGGCTTGGGTTCCAGCCCCGGTGGGCGTCGCCTGGGCCGGTGTTTTCACGGTAGACCGAGCCGAAGTGGTTCTTGGCGCAGAGGGTCACGCCCGCCAGGCTGTGCGCCTTGAGGACCGCTGCGTTGATCTGGTAGACGGCGGCGGTGGCGGATTTCGGCAGATAGGTCTTGCCGTGGTCGGGCGTGGCGGGGTCGCCGAAGTAGAGGGGGGTCTTCAGATCGGGCTCGACTTTGAAACGGCCTTCTCCCCCGTCGCGATCCTCGAAACGGATGCCGGGAAACTCCGCGTGGCAGGGATCGAAGATCGAATCCGGCACGAACCGCGACGCGTCGTAGACGACCAGGTCGTCCGGGCGGACGCCCGCTTGGACGAGTTGGCGGACGAGGGCGATCGTCAGCTGGGGCGTGTTGTAGAGTCCCTGCCCGGCCTCGGTGTGCCGCTTGCAGCAGTTCAGATTCAGTTTGACGGCGACCTTCTCGCCCGGCTGGTATCCGGCGGCGCCGCGCCCGCGGGACTGGTTCGCGTGGCGGAAAAGCCGGCTCCAGGCCTCCGCGTCGCTCTTAGCGCCGGTCAGGGCCTTGAGCGATTGGCGGAGCATCCGGTCGGCGCGGACTGGATCGGTGCAGCGGTCCTCGTGCCAGCCGCCGGCCTCCGCGTCGCCGTCCCAGTGGGCGGCGCCGGGATCGTGGACCCAGGCGACGCGGCCGGGATGGATGCCGCGGGCCGTGCCCATCGGCTGGTTGGCCGGCTCGCCGTGGGCCCAGCGCGCCGCCGCGTCCTCTGCGGCCGCCGCGATCCAGGCCGGCGGCGCAAGCGAGGAGAGGGCGTGGCAGGTGCCGGCGGCCAGCGCCCCTTTGAGGAAATCGCGTCGACTCATGGGATCGTCTCCTGGTGGGATGGTGCAGCCTTGTCTTACCCCCGATTATCGGCTGGCGGCGGCCGCCGGGCAAGAATAGCTTTCAGCTCTCAGCCGTCAGCTTTCAGCGTGGCGAGGTGAAAACCTTAGCCGCCACCACCTCGGCGTTGTTTTCAGTTTTTGTCCCAAGGCGGACCAATTGACGGTCGCGAGTCTCTGTTTTCAGTACGCAACGATGGGGCGCCGGTGAAGAGGGACTTCCGACCGCGTTTTGCGATCCGTTCCGAAGGGACACCCCTAAGCCAGCCCAGGGCGGAGGTCGGCGAGTGAAACGAGCCGTCCGCAGCCCTGGGTCAGACGCCGCCTCGGACCCTGCCAGCCCCAACGGGGCGGCCCTAACAAAGAGGCCAAAAGCATGTCTCTTGTCCACATTGTCCACAGCACCAAGCACCACAAGCAGTTTTCGTTCCAGGACGAGTCTCGGGCGCTCTGCCAAAGGCATGGGATCGCACTCGATGAACGTTACGCCTGGGATTGACCAGCGCGGTCATTCATTTCTTTAGGACCGCCCCATTGGGGCTGGCCGCGTTTTGCGCGGCTCCCGACCCAGGGTTGCGCACGGCTCGTTTCACTCGCCGTGCTGCACCCTGGGCTGGCTTAGGGGCGTCCCTTCGGGACGGGCAGAGCAAACGAGTCGGGCTATTCTTGCGGGGCGACCTTGACGCCGTCGCGAAGGCTGCTTTGCGGCATGCTTATGACCAGGGCGCCGTCGTCGAGGCCGGAGAGGACCTCGGCTTGCCGATCGTTCATCAGGCCGAGCTCGACCTGGCGAATCCGGGCCCGGCCGCGTTCGACCACGAACACCTGCCACTGGCCGTGTTCACCGCGGAACAGGGAAGACCGCGGCGCGACGAGGGCTTGCTGGCGCGTCGTGGTGATGATCTTCACGCGGAGCCGGTACCCCACCTGGAGGCCGTGCTCCGCGGTGAGCCGCTTGAGGTCCTCAGGGTCAAACGCGACGATCACCTTGACCCGCTGCTCCTCGACGCCGAGGGAGCTGACCTTGGTAAAACCGGCCGGGTAGATCCTGGCGACCTTGCCTCGGGCGGGTCGCGGTCCGACCGCGGGGCCATAGATTTCCACCGGGTCGCCGAGTTCGACGCGGCCGACGTCGACGCTCAGCAGGTCGGCTTCGACCTCCAGGTCTTCCAGCCGCCCGACCTCGAGCAGCGGCGCGCCGGCGGCGAGGAACTGTTCATCGACCACGTGGCGCTTGAGCACGACGCCGTCGACGGGGCTGAGGATTGTCGCGCGGCGCTCGTCGAGCCGGGCCTTTGCCAGGGCCGCCTCGGCCTCCGCCCGTTGCTGCTTGAGGACGGCGTCGCTGAGCGACTTGTCGGCGATCATCTGAAGGATCATCTCTGGCAGGATCTCCGCGGCCACCGTGAGGGCTTTCGCGATCTTCAGCACCAATTCGTCCTGGGCGAGATCGAACTTGCTGGTGACGTAATCCAGCGCGGCCAGGTCGCGCTCGTCCTCGGTCACGGCGGCGGCGGCGTGGGCCTGCTTGATCCGTTCCAAGCGCTTGGCGAAATAGGCTTTCCTTTCCGCGCCCGAATCGACCCGCGTCTGGGCCGCCTTGATCGTGTCGTTCATCGACCGCGCGAATTCGTAGGCTTGGCGCATGGCCAGCTCCTCGAGGGCCTTGGCGAGATTCTCGACGATCGACGCATCGAGCCGCTTGACGACGGCCTGGGCCTGGTCGACGGCCAGTTGCAGGTCGTCGGCGACGATCCGGGCCAGGGGGTGGGCCGGATTGTCTTTCTCCGCGGCGTCGCCCTCCCGGAGGGCGATCTCTTCGATCCGCGCGGCATAGGGCATGGAGACGAGGTGGGTCCGCGAAAGCCGGGTGATCGCCCGCTCGTCGATGTACTCCTCGATCGGCCCGGAAGCGATGCAAACGACCTCGACCGCCTCGCCCGGCCGCAGGACCAGCGCGCTGGCAATCGCCGCAACGATGATACAGCCGGCGAGGATCGCGAGTATCCACTTGGTCGTGTTCATTGGGGTGTTCCGGCCTGGGCGGCAGGTTGCAGGTTTATACCGGGTTCCCAAGCGGGAGCTTGGGAACCAGAATTAAATGAGAACCAGAACTAAATAGGAACCAGGATCGTCGGGACCCTGGAGTACTTCGCTCCTTCGGTATTTGGTCATTCCTTCGCCATTCGCCAGTTGACATTCGCCATTCGCCATTCGCCATTTCCCTCCGACCGTGCCCTCCCTCCCTCCCTCCCTCCCTCCCTCCCTCACTCACTCGCTTGGAGGGCTGCGAGCCAGTCCATGCGGTGAATGCTCCGCTGCACGAAGAGGTATGCCGTTACGGTGAAGGCCAGTGCCAGCAGGGCGGTCGTCGCCGGGGTTGCCGCCGACAGGATCACCGGAAATCGCATCAATTCCGATTCGTAGCTGGCTGCCATGGCGACCGTCAGGTAGTATCCCAGGGGCAGCCCGAGCAGGGTGCCGAAAAACGAGAGCAGCAGGCTCTCGCGGAGCAGCAGGCCGCCGATTTGCCAGGGGCCGTAGCCCAGCGTTCGCAGGGTGGCCACCTCGCGGCGGCGTTCGGCCAGGCTCACCAGCGATGAATTCAGGATGCTGCCGAAAAAAATCACGCCGGCGAATACCACGAGGACAAAGATGAAGACCTTCATATTCAAGACGATCGTGTCTTCGAGGCTTTGGATCATCGTGCGGCGGTCTGCCACGCCCTGAATCGCGGGCAGTTGCTTGAGGTGGCGATTGAGTTCCGCCCGGGCGGCCGGATCCGGCTCGACTTTCAATTGTACACCGGTCAAGGCGTATTCTTCGCCAATTAGCCGGCTGAGATACTCGATGTCGGTGTAGATGGCGGCGCCGAGATAGCTGTCGGCGATTTCCACGACCGGCACTTGGCGCGGCTGGCGGAGCCCCTTGGTCGGGCGGACGGTGACCCGGTCGCCCGGCTCCAGGTCGAGAATCTGGGCGAGGATGCGGGTCATCGCCAGGCCCGAGGTGGGAATCCGGATGGGGCGCGCGTGGGCATCGCGGGGGACGGTCAGGGCGGCGTCGGCGGCCAGGCCGGTGATCCCGCCCTCGTGGCGGAGGTGCCCGTGTTCGAAGGTGCAGGCGACGTTGAGCAGCGGCTCGGCGCGGGCGACCGCCGGCAGCCGCGCGGCTTCGAGCAGGGCGTCGGGCCCGCGTTCGTCCTTGAATGTCAGCTCGATGTCGCTTCGGACGAGCCACTTGAACTGGAAGTCGACAAGGAAGTAGGTCGCCTCGACCATCATGAAGCCGCTGGTCATGACCGCCGCTCCCATCGCCGCGGCGAAGACGCCGGCGATCGAGCGGACGCGGCTCCGCGCGAGGCTGCGAAACACCATCCGCCAGCCGACGCCCAGCCGGCGCCAGAAGAACGCCACCTGTTCCAGCAGAATCCTGCCGCCGCGTTTCGGCGGCGCGGGGCGCATCGCCTCGGCCGGTTGCAGGCGCAACACGGCCCGCGTCCCCCGCAGGCTTCCCAGCAGGGCGCAACCGAGGCTGATCGCCAGCGCGGCCAGCATCCGCCCCGGATAGAAGTGATTCTCCAGCGCGGGAAATACAAAGAAGAAACGGTAGACCCACGTCATCCATTCCGCCAGGAGATAACCGAGTCCGCAGCCGGCCAGTCCGCCGGCCAGTCCGACCGCCAGGCCGAACTTGAGAAAGTGCAGAAACACCTGCCAGTCGCTGTAGCCGAGGGCCTTGAGCGTGCCGACGATCGTCCGCTGCTGCTCGGCGAGCCGGGTCAGCAGCACGTTGAGGACGAGCGCCGCGACCGTCAAGAAGACCACCGGCATGAAGACGGCAAACGTTTGCAGCCCTTCAATCTCCTCGCTGAGGTACTTGTTCGAAAGCTGATCGGCCAGGGGGGTCGTCGTGAACACGCCGCAGTCGGCCAGGAGCAGTTCGGCGCGGTCGAGGATTTCCTCCGTGGAGACCGCCGTCCCGGGGGCGAGCCGCCCGAGCACCTGGTTGGCCGCCCCGTCGAAGTCGAATACGTCCTCGGCATACGACTCCTTGAGGAAGAAGACGCCGAAGTGTTCCGCGTCGGGCATGATCGTGCCCGGCGAGAGCATGTAGACGAACTCGGCGGAGATCGCCGTCCCCACGACGTAGAGTTCCTGGCTGCGGTTGTTCAGCAGGAGCTTGACCCAGTCGCCCGGCGCCAGGCCGTGGGCCTCGGCGAAGGCCTCGTTGACGATCACCTCGTTGCCCCGGCCGGGGCTGAAATAGGCCCCGCGGCGGAGCACGATGTCGTTGATCACCGCCTCGCGCCGGTCGGGCATCGAAAGCACCAGCGCGTTCAAGGGCTCGGGCGCCGCCTCGAGATCGACCGTCGCATAGAACTGGATTCGCGGGCGGATTTCCGTCACGCCCGGCAGTTCGGCGACCGCTCGCAGGTCGACCCGCGGCGCCTTTTTCAGTTCGATCGAGAAATCGGCCATCCGGCACTGCCGATAGTAGTCGGTCTTGGCCCGCGTGAGGTTGTTGTAAGCCGTCCCCATCGCGACGAAGCAGGCGACGCCGACGAGCACGATCCCGGCAATCGCCGCGAGCAGCCAGACATGGGCGAAAAGCTCCCGCCGCAGCTTCCGGTCGAGGACGCTCACCAGGTCACCTCCTCGGGCGGCAGCGGGCGGGCGTTCTCGCGGACTTCGACGACCTGGCCGCTGCGGAGGCGGATGACCCGATCCGCCACCTGGGCGATCGCCCCATTGTGGGTGATCAGCACGATCGTCTTGCCGAGCCTCGTCTTCAGGTCGACGAGCAGTCGCAGGACCCGCTTGCCGGTGGTGAAGTCGAGCGCCCCGGTCGGCTCGTCGCAGAGGAGGATCGCGGGGTTCTTGGCCAGCGCCCGGGCGATCGCCACGCGCTGCTGCTCGCCGCCCGACATCTGCGAAGGGAAATGGTCGAACCGTTCCTCGAGTTGGACCAGCCGCAGCGCTTCATCGACATCCATCGGCTGGCGGCTGATTTCAGTGGAGACCATGACGTTTTCACGCGCGGTCAGGTTGGGCACGAGGTTGTAGAACTGGAAGATGAACCCGACCGTGTCGCGGCGGTATCGGGTCAGCTCCGCGGCGGTGAAGCTGGTCAGCTCGCGATCGCCAAAGAAGACCCGGCCGGCGGTGGCCTTGTCCAGGCCGCCGATGATGTTCAGAATCGTCGACTTGCCCGATCCGCTCGGCCCGACCATCACGAGCAGCTCGCCCTCGAAAATCTCCAGGGAGACGCCCTCGATCGCGCGCACGGCCACCTCTCCCATCTGGAAGACCCGATCGACGGATTCGAGGCGGAAAATCGGTTGGCCCTTCATCGGCGGAGCGCGCGGGGGGGCGTGGTGGTTGGTGGTTGGAGAAGCGGATTGTCCGGCGATTGCCCCCACAAGGAGCGTACGTTCGCGCTGCTGCGGGGGCAACCGCCGGGCGCCGCGAGGGCGCGCGCCAAGCGAAGAACTTCCGCTAGAATCGCTGTTTTCGCTAGGGCCGGAAGAAGCGGTCGTCAGCCGGCCGCCGCGCGGCCGTCGGCCGGCGGCTGGAACTTCCGCAGGCGGAGGCTGTTGGCGACGACCGATACGCTGGAGAAGCTCATCGCGGCGCTGGCGAGAATCGGCGAGAGCAGCCAGCCCAGCCACGGATAGAACACGCCGGTGGCGATCGGGATGCCGACGATGTTGTAGACAAAGGCCCAGAACAGGTTCTGCCGGATCGTGCGGATCGTCGCCCGCGACAGGGCGATCGCCGAGACCACGCCGCCAAGGTCGCCGCGGACGAGCGTGATGTCCGAGGCCTCGATGGCGACATCGGTTCCCGTGCCGATCGCGATGCCGACGTCGGCCCGGGCCAGGGCCGGCGCGTCGTTGATCCCGTCGCCGACCATGGCCACGATGTTCCTCTCCTGCTGGAGCTGCCTGACCTGGTCGGCCTTCTCTGGCGGGAGGACTTCGGCGAAGACGCGCTGGATGCCGACCTGGCCGGCCACGGCGAGCGCCGTGCGGCGGTCGTCGCCGGTCATCATCACCACCTCCAGGCCCATCCGCCGCAGCGTCTCGATGGCCTGCCGCGCCTCGGGCTTGACCGGATCGGCCACGGCGATCACCCCGGCCAGGCGGCCGTCGATGGCCAGCAGCATCGGGGTCTTGCCGGCGGAGGCCAGTTCGGCGAGCAGGCGCTGCTCGGCTTGGCCGAGGGGAACGCCGCGCTTGGCCAAGAGGGTCCGATTGCCCACGAGCAGCCGCTTTCCCTCCAAAGTCGCCTGGATCCCCTGGCCGGCGACGGCGCTGAAGTCCTCCGGTTCGCCCAGCTCGATGCCGCGCTGGCGAGCCGCGCGGACGATCGCCTCGCCGAGGGAATGCTCGCTGGCCCGCTCGGCCGACGCGGCCAGGCGGAGCAGTTCCTCTTCGAGCAGGCCGTCGCAGGGCAGCAGATCGGTTACGGCCGGTTGGCCCCGCGTGATCGTGCCGGTCTTGTCGAACACGATGGTCTGCACCCGGTGGGCTGTCTCCAGCGCTGCGCCGCTGCGGATCAGCACGCCGCTCTCCGCGCCGCGCCCCGTGCCGACCAGGATTGCCGTCGGCGTGGCCAGTCCCAGGGCGCACGGGCAGGCGATGATCAGCACCGAGACGGCCCGGACCAGCGCGGTGGCGAGCTTCGCGTCGGGCGCGGCCAGGAGCCACGCCGCGAAGGTCACCAGCGCGATGCCGAGCACGATCGGCGTGAAGATGCCGCTGACGGTGTCGGCCAGCCTGGCGATCGGGGCCTTCGAGCCCTGCGCCTCTTGAACGAGGCGGACAATCTGCTGGTGGGCCGTCTCGCTGCCGACCTTCGTAGCGCGAAAGCGGAAAGCGCCCGTGCGGTTGAGCGTCGCCCCAAACACCGCGTCGCCGGGACGTTTTTCGACCGGCATGCTCTCGCCGGTCAACATCGACTCGTCGACCGACGAGGCGCCCTCCTCGACCGTTCCATCCACGGGGATCTTCTCTCCCGGCCGGACGATCACCAGGTCGCCCGGGAGGACGTCTTCGACGGGGATGTCGGTCTCCTCGCCGCCGAGGAGCAGGCGAGCGGTCTTGGGTTTCAGGCCGATCAGGCGGCGGATCGCGTCGCCGGCGCGCCCCTTGGCGCGGGATTCCAGCATCCGGCCGAGCAGGACCAGGGCGATGATCGCGCTGGCGGCCTCGAAATAGACCGGCGGCATGGACACTTCGGCGCGATGCCCGGCGGCGGAGGCTTCCGCGAAGGCGGCGGGAGCGATCGTGGCCGCCGCGGAGTACAGGTAGGCGGCGCCGGTGCCCAGGGCGATCAGGGTGTTCATGTCGGCCGCGCGGTGGCGGAGCGCGGCCCAGGCGCCGCGGTAGAACTGCGCCCCGCAATAGAACACCACGGGAGTGGCGAGGGCCAGTTGCAGCCAGTTTGCGCCGGGGAAGTCGAGCCAGGCGATCTTTCCGTGCGACATCGCGATCAGCAGGAGCGGCAGGCAGAGGGCGGCGGCGACCCAGAATCGGCGGTTCAGAGCGCGATACTCGGCGGAGCGGGCCGCCAGTTCGGCGTCGTCGGTGGAGTCCGCCTGGGCCGCCGAGGCCGCGTTATAGCCGAGTTTCGTGACCCGATCCATCAGCTGGCGCGGGCTGGCGGTTGCCGGATCGTACTCGATCGTCGCCCTGCTGGTGGCGAAGTTCACGCTTGCCCGGCGGACGCCTGGACTGGCGGCGAGTCCGGTTTCGACGCGCCGCGCGCAGGCCGCGCAGCTCATCCCGCCAACCAGCAGGTCGATCCGCGCCCCCGGCTGGCCGAGCGCGGCTTGGGGGCGGGCCGCCTGTTGGGCGGAAGTCGAAGAGCCGTCGCGATCAGCCATTGACTGAGACCTTCGTTTGGAGCGGGCAGGCTAAAGGGCGCCGGCGGCCGGCGGTCAGCCGCCAGTTGGGGACCGATGTAATCCTACGCGGATGGCGCTGCGCAGCGAAGCCTTGCCGCTAGCGCCATTGCCCGGAGTCGAGCAAGGCGATCAGCTGGGGGATCAGCCGCCGCGCGGCGCGGGAGCGGTGGCTGAGCACCGCCTTGGCGCGTGGCCCGAGTTGGCCGAAGGTCTGGTGATATTCCACGACTTCGAAGAGGGGGTCGTAGCCGAACCCGTGGCCGCCGCGGGGTTCACCGATGATCCGCCCGCGGCAAATCCCGTCCGCTTCGGCGCGGATTTCGCCGCGGGGGTCGCTGAGCGTCATGTGGCAGACGTAGTGTGCGCTGCGTTGCTCGCTGGGCGTGGCGGCGAGCTTTTCGAGCAGCAAGCGGTTGTTCGAGAGGTCGGTTGCCTTAAGGCCGGAGAATCGCGCGGAATAGATGCCCGGCGCCCCGCCGAGGGCATCGACCTTCAGCCCGCTGTCTTCGCCGAGGACCCAGGCGTCCAGATGCCTGGCCTGGCCGATCGCCTTCAAGGCGGCGTTGGCCGCGAACGTCTCGCCGTCCTCGCGGACCTCGATCGGATTGTCGACATCGGCCAGCGTCCGCACCGTCAGCCCCAGCGGCTCGAACAGCTCCGCCAATTCCATGCCCTTCTTGCGGTTGCGCGTTCCGAGGACAAGGGTCGGCCTCTGGCTGGTCATCGGGGAGAATCCTTCGGGGGCGGAAGTCGGCAAGGTTCACGGCTGAATTGCCCATGGCCGGGCGTGGGCGAGGGTTGACCCTCAGGATCGCCGGATTGGGGGAAGTTGGACCTTGAACCTGGGGTTTGGAACCTTGCCCGAAAAAATGGCGATTGAGGCGCTGGTTGCGACGCGCCGGGGCGCTGCTGCCAGCCCGGATTGTTCATCAGCCGATCGTTCACCCGAAGCGTAAGCGAGGGCGGCTGACCCGAGTTCGCCTCGCTTACGCTTCGGGTTTCGATAGCGGACGTTGTCAAAGAATCCCCGGCTCGTGAATCATCCGGGCTAATTCAGGCCCAGCAGCTTCGCGCCGTAGCTGCTGCTGATCGAGGCCTTGGGCACCTCGACCGGTATCGGCTGCATGTCGAGGGGGATCCCGGCGAAGGTGACCGGCTGCATTACGCCCTCCGGATGTCCCGGCAGAGGCCTGGTCCGCTTGGCGCTGAAGGTCTCCATCACCTTGAGGATCTGCGGATTGATCTCGATCTTTCCATCCGGCCTTGGCGTCCCCACGGAATCGTAACTGCCGACCGTGACGATACTCGCATAGCGATCATGGAACTCGTAGGCTTCGTAGCCTTCCTTGCGAAGCGCTTTGGCGAGGCGCGCGGCCTTGTCTCCCGCCTCGTCGAGTTTGCTGTCGAAGTGTTTGCTGTTGAGGATCGACTGGACCTTTTTCTGGTCGATTTCGACATGGCCCGTGAAATGGGCGACTTGAACGGTATACCTGCCGGGGCATTTCAGCAGGCTGTGGGGACTATCCTGGTTGAGGTCGACAATGAACTTTTCCAGGCCCTGGGGGGCGTAGTATTCCTTCGGCAGGAGCGGATTGGCAACCATGAAGGCCTTCCACATCGGCCCTTTCTTCTTCTCCGCGTCGTGTGCCATGCCGAAGAACAAGCGCCAGCTGGCCAGGTTTCGCGCGGTCGGCCGCGTGGGATCGAGTTTCAGGCAATCGGGGCTTGTCTGCTTGATGCGATCCAGGGTCTTCTGCGCCCGCTCGTCGTCGACGGTGGGATAGTCGCCCACGAGCACGGCGATTTCGGTTGTCTCGTCGCCTTTCTGGTATCGCAGGGGGATTGGATCGCCAAACTGATCGACGCCGCGGCCGCCGTCGCCGACCCGGTGCTCAAAGGTCTTCTTGTAGAGGTATGCGGGGAGCTTGTACTTCTGGCGGAGTTCGATCGCCAATTCGTGCGCTTGCTCGTAGGCATGGGGGCCGGAGAAGCTGCACGCCATGACCAGCCAGGGCCCGTTCGATTCCGTCAGTTCGTAGTCCTTGTTCGGGTCCGCCTCGACCTTGGCGGTGGCGAAGAGGCTGTCGAGCGGGCCGGCGATCGCCTGCCGCGGTCCCGAGGAGCCGGCGGCAATCAGGCTGGCCAAGAGAACAACCATTCCGAGCAATCCGACTGGCTTCCCGTCCATTACGCGCTCCTTGCGTTTTCCAGCGGGTTCAGGTTGCAGCCCCGCTGGGCTTCCTGCCACGGGTCCGAAAAGTGGCCGGGAGTGTAGCAGATGGCGACGGGGTGTTCCAGTCCGATTTGAATCCGCCCGCGTGGGGGGTTAGCCAATCAGCCTGCCCGCGACTCCCTCGCCGGTCGCCCCGCGGGCCTCGACCTCCGCCAGGCGCCCGACGAGGTCCGCCGGACCGCTCGTGGCTACCGGAGCATAGCGCGCGGACGTCCCCAGCAACTCACCGGTGCCGGATGCATCCGCCGATTCGACAAGGACTTGGAGCCGGCACCCAAGGAGCGACTGAAAGAACCGGGAGCGAAGCTGCTCGGCTAGCTCGATCAGGTGGGATGCCCGGCGCTGTCTGACAGCCGGATCGATCTGGTCGGGCATCTCGGCCGCCGGGGTGCCCTGCCGGGGGCTGAAACGGAACACGTGGACTTTCGAGAAGCCAACCTGTTCGACCCTGCGGCAAGAGGCCTCGAAATCGGCTTCGGTCTCGCCGGGAAATCCGACAATCACGTCGGTCGTCAGGGCTGGCGCCGGGAGCGATTCCTTGACTTCCAGGCATTTCTCGACAAATCGCGCGGACGCCCATCGCCGCTCCATCCGCGCCAGGACCGCGTCGGAACCGCTCTGCATGGAAAGGTGGAGATGTGGGCAGATGCGCCGGGGGTGCTCGGCCATCAGTGCCAGCAGCCGGGCGCTGACTTCGACAGCCTCGAGGCTCGAAAGTCGCAAGCGGAAGGGGCCTTCCAGCCTGAGGATCGCCTCCACCAGGTCGACCAGGCCGAGCTTTTCCCCCGGCCACTCCAATCCCCAGTGGCCCAGGTGGATGCCCGCCAGCACGATTTCCCGATGGCCGCTGTCCGCCAATCGCCGCACCTCTTCGACGATATCGGCCAGCGGCCGGCTCGACAGGTCGCCACGCGCGTAAGGGATGATGCAGTAGCTGCACTTCATCCGGCAGCCGTCCTGGACCTTGACGTAGGCCCGCGCGCGATGGCCAAACCGCGAAATCCCCGTGGGAACGTCGAGCACGCCCCGGCGCGACAGAAAATCGGCAATCTGCCGCTTGTCCGTGAGCACTTCGACCACGCCGGGCAGCGCGCGGACGGCCTCCGCGGCACGCGTTGCGTAGCAGCCCATGACGACGATTTCCGCGCGCGGATTGTCTCGCGCCAGCTGGCGGACCGCCTTGCGGCTCTTCCGATCGCTCTGGGCGGTCACCGTGCAGGTGTTGACGATGCACAGATCGGCCGGCTCGTCTCCCTGGGCGTCGCGGAACCCCAACCGCGCCAGCCCTTCGCGGACCAGCTCGGTCTCGTACTGGTTGACCTTGCATCCGAGCGTAAGTGTCCGCAGCGTGGGCATGGGTGAATCGCTGTCAGCCGTCAGCGGTCAGCGATCAGGTTACAGGTCATAGCCGTTAGCCGCGAGGGCTTGCCCCGCGTTTGGGGCAGCTCGCAGGTTACAGCAGGGTGTTGGAGAATCGTGGTTCGTGTCATATCTGGCGTCTGGCGCTGGAAGGCCGGAGCTTGTGCAAATTGGTAGGCCGATGGCTGACGGCTATTCTACTCTGCCGATTCGATCGTTGCGTACATCGCTCCCCGGCAGCGGGCCATCCGCTTGTCGGGGCCGAAGGCGTGAATCTGGTCGCGCTTCAGTTCGGCGTGCTCGAGAGTCGTCGTGATCACGACCGCCTTGCCTTCCGTATCGACTTTCTTGGCGATCTGGTAGCCTCGCTCGAACGGGTATCCGAACAGGCGGAGCATCATTTCGATCACGTACTCGTACGTGTGGTCGTCGTCGTCCCAGAGGACGACATGGTACGGCGGTTGGCGTTTGGTCTCCTGCTCGCAATCCGTCTGCGTCTGTTCGACCGGTTCGGCGACCGTGGTCGATTGCTCATCCGGCATCGCGGCACCCGTCCCCTGACTGCGGTTGAGTCGAATCACGCGGTTTGAGGAAAACCTCTCCTTTGCCCCATTGGCCGTCGGGATCGACCCCCATTATATTGGATGGTTTCCCGGCGGGGGAAGCGATGGCCCGCGATGGCGGCGGGTTCGCCCCCTGCAATGCGGGGTCCCGGTGACTCGAATCTCCCTGGAAGGCAGCTGCCCATGTCCGCGATCGAGGATTACCTCCAACGCCACGGTGACGAATTCCTGGCGGAACTATTCGAACTGCTGCGGATTCCGAGCGTCAGCGCCGACCCGGACCGGGCGGGCGACGTGGAACGGGCCGCCCACTGGGTAGCGGACAAATTGGCCGCGGCCGGTCTCACATCGGAAGTGGTTGCCACGGAAGGGCATCCGATCGTCTATGCCGAGTCGCCCCATGTCGCGGGGCGGCCCACGGTGCTCGTTTACGGCCATTACGACGTCCAGCCGGCCGATCCGCTGGAGCTCTGGAGATCGCCCCCGTTCGAACCGGAAATCCGCGACGGATCTATCTACGCGCGCGGCGCGACGGACGACAAGGGCCAGATGCTGACCCACCTGTTCAGCGCTCGGGCATGGATCGAGGCGGGCGGCGGCCTGCCGGTCAACCTGAAGTACCTGATCGAGGGCGAAGAGGAGGTCGGCAGCGAGGCCCTGGCCGGATTCATCGCCGCAAACACCCAGCGGCTGGCCTGCGACGCGATCGTCGTCAGCGACGGCGGCCAGTTTGCGCCCGGGCAGCCGGCGATCACCTACGGGCTGCGGGGGATCGCCTACTTTGAAGTCACGGTTCGCGGGCCGGATCGCGATCTCCATTCCGGCTCGTTTGGCGGTTCGATCACCAATCCGGCGCTGGCGCTGGTGCGGATGCTGAGCGGATTGATCGATGAGGCGGGCCGGGTCCAATTGCCCGGCTTCTACGACGAGGTGGTCCCGCTGCCGGACGAGGAGCGGCGAGCGTTGGCGGGGCTGCCGTTCGACGAGCGGCAATACCTGGAGCAGGCGGGCGTGTCGGGCACGTGGGGCGAGTCGGGCTACTCGCTGCTCGAACGCCGCTGGGCGCGGCCCACGTACGACATCTGCGGGCTGACGAGCGGTTACCAGGGTGCGGGGGGCAAGACGATCATTCCCCACAAGGCGTCGGCCAAGATCAGTTTCCGCCTGGTCCCCAACCAATCGCCCGAAACGGTCGGCGCAGCCCTCGCGGCGATGCTGCCGGAGATCGCTCCGCCCGGAGTCGTAGTCGAGGTCGAGCCCCTGCACGGCGCCCCCAGTCTCCTGGTGTCGCTGGACAGCCCGCGGGTGAAGGCCGCCCGCCGGGCGCTGGAGCATGCCTTCGGCCGCGCGCCGGTGATGACGCGGGAAGGCGGCTCGATCCCGATCGTCGCCACGCTTCGCGAGAAGCTCGGGGCGGACACCCTGCTGCTCGGCTGGGGGCAGGACGACGACAACGCGCACAGCCCCAATGAACGATTTTCCGTGGCCGACTTCCACCGCGGCATCCGTGCCAGCGCGCGACTTTGGGCGGAACTCTAGCACGGCTTCGCCGGATTGCATTGACGGGACGCACAACCATGCTGGATCGCAAATTCATCGTTGAGAACTCCGAGGCCGTCAAGCGGAACTGCCGCGACCGCGGCGTCGCGGCCGACGTTGACCGGTTCCTGGCCCTGGAGGGCCTGCGGCGGGAAAGACAGGCCGAGGTCGAGAATCTCAATCGCCGGGCCAACGAGGTTTCCAAGTCGATCGGCCAGGCAAAGGACGCCACCGAGCGCGAGGCCCGCAAGGAGGAGGGCCGCCAGCTCCGCGAGCGGACCGGCCAGCTCCGCGCCGAGCTCGATGCGCTGGCCGCCGAGCAGGAGGCGATCCACCGCTGGATTCCCAATATGTCGCATCCGGACGCCCCGCGCGGCCGCGACGACCAGGCGAACCGCGAAGTTGGCCGCGGCAAGACCCCGCTGCCGGAGTTCGATTTCGAGCCGCTCGACCACGTGGAACTGGCGGAACGGCTCGACCTGATCGACTTCGCAGGGGGGGCCCGGGTCGCCGGCCACGGGTTCTACTTCCTCAAGAACGAAGCGGTGCTGCTGGAACTGGCCCTCCAGCGCTACGCGCTGGGGCTGCTGATTGGCGAAGGCTTCACGCCGATGACCACGCCCGATTTGGCCTCGAACCAGATTCTCGAGGGGACCGGCTACATCCCCCGCGGGCCGGAGACGCAAATCTACAGCATCGAAAACCAGAACCTGAGCCTGATCGCCACGGCGGAGATCACGCTCGGCGGCCTGCTGGCCGGGCAGACCGTCGACGCCGAGGCGCTGCCGCTGAAGCTCTGCGGCGTCAGCCATTGCTTCCGCACCGAGGCCGGCGCGCACGGGAAGGAAAGCCGGGGGCTGTTCCGCGTGCACCAGTTCACCAAGGTCGAGATGTTCGCCTTCACCCTGCCCGACGACAGCGAAGCGATGCTCGAATATCTCCGCGAGCTGGAATGCCGGCTGTTCGATGGGCTGGCGATTCCCTACCGGGTCGTCGACACGGCCACGGGCGACCTGGGCGGACCGGCCTATCGCAAATACGACCTGGAAGCCTGGCTTCCCGGGCGGGGCGGCTTCGGCGAAGTGACCAGCACGTCGAATTGCACCGACT
>Ga0209722_1000906_pt1 | contig 28889 bp, 10 predicted proteins | sample BioC12SIPDNA_2_FD_185745 | JGI IMG/M metagenome (GOLD analysis project Ga0209722, IMG submission 185745) | Anaerobic biogas reactor microbial communites from Washington, USA - Biogas_R1_A C12 SIP DNA (SPAdes) (version 2) | ecosystem: Engineered > Bioreactor > Anaerobic > Unclassified | place... | reverse complement strand
ATCATAGAATCCATCTTCATCTAGGTCCCATTGAGTAGTAACCACATCGTTCCCCCAGTCACTTACGGTGCCAGCCAGGCTGATCGAACCTATTGATGCCTGGGTTACATACGGTCCGCCAGCGTTGGGTAGAGGTGGGTGGAGGTTGAATTGAACATTCGTTCCAGTAGACCAGTTTGCAATCCCCAATGTGGGTCCGCCAGCCGTAAACCTGACGGTGGTTGGGTGGGTTCCGTTTGGATAAGCAGGGACGTTGATCGCGTAAGTGAGATCGCTACCATCAGACCCGATGAGTACACTCGTGATCGGTATTGTTTCAGAATCAAGGTAAGCATACAGGCTGTCACCTACAACAGGTTTCCAATCGTCTCCTGTCACAAAGTGGAGCAAACCCCAGAAACTGGAGGGAAGGACCGGCGTGACTCCCCCTTGGGTAACGGTGACAGTAAGGTCGTAGGTATTGCTATCTGCCAGACCGTCATTTATCTTCACGGGAACGGTTAATTCGCCGTAGAACCCGGTATCAGGTGTGATCGTATTGCCATTTATCTGGTAATTCGTTCCCGAAAGTACTGTAAGGGTAAAGTCATCTGGATAATCATTGTCCACATCTGTAACGTTTATATGTGCCAGCAGGATCTCCAGATCGGTTTCTTCAGGTACGGTCAGAATCTGGGCTTGACCAGTGATAACAGGTGCATCGTTCACCGCGGTAACAGTGAAAATAGCACTTTCTTCATCAAATAAACTGCCCGGATCCGTGGCGCGGAAGGTGATAGTCTCACTCCCGTTCCAATTCACATTCGGGATGCCGATGGTTGCTACACGATCGACAATGCTAACGGTTAAAGCTGTGTTACCGCTGTAAGTCCAGGTCATTTGTGTATCCGTGTTATCCGGATCAGCTACATAATTATCGAGAGCAATGGTTGCGAAAGACGAACCTTCAGTGATGGTCTGATCGGGGATTCCGGTAACAACCGGCGGCTGGTTCACAACACCACCAGCGGTGGTAAAGCTCCAGGTCGGACCGGTAGTAGTGGTGCTGCCATCATCAACGACCGCATACCATTCATACTCTGTGTCTTCCGACAGCCCGGTCCAAATGACCGATGCATTCGCGCCGCTGGCAACATCCTCATCAGTACCGATCAAAACGTATGGAGCCTCTGCGGTTCCCTCCATCTCGTAAGCCATGGTGAACTGCTCGTAATTGCTTTCACTGGTCTTGTATCCACCAGGAGTAACGGGAGAATAAACCTGGGCATAGATTACATCAGTTGAAGGTTTGAAAGTCAGTAAACGTAGGAAGTCTTGTCCAGATAGATCCTGGTAATCAGTCAGCAATACATGCACTGACTGCATACCGGATCTGGTTTCGAGACGATAGGCGGATCCATCACTAGCGCTATGCATATGACCGCACAACATCAAGAACAGGTTGGGGTTATCCGAAAGTGCTGTGTAGGCAGCCTGGTTATTCCAGCTGTTATCAAGATTCAAAATATCATGCTGTACGACAATGCCCCGCTTGGTCGTGTTGGCTTTTAGAAGTGCATCCGCCCAATCCAGCGCCCCACTTGTCACCTGGTATTGCAGGTTGATCACGATAAAATCCATCCCGCCGGCACTGAAGAAGGAGTAATTGTTGTAATTGTCTGTGCCGCTGGTGTAATAACCTTGGTACCAGGTTTTTCCAGTGAAGCGGGAATTGCCAAAGTTGGTACTGTACAAAGTGCCAAGGTCATGGTTGCCCGGACCGACGCTGTAGGGTGCACCGACAGGGTCCAATTGATCAAAAGCTGAATCAATGTTTGACCACTGGGTTGGGTCGGTTGCTGAATTGACAAGATCACCTAAATGTGTGACAAAGACCAGATCTGGTTCACCTGCAGGAGGGCTGACATATCGATTTTCAATCCAGTCAAATTGAGCCTGCAAGACTGTGTTGTTGTATTGAGCATTGCTTTGAGTATCCGGAATTGCAACGAACAGAAAGTCTTCCGCCGGTGCTTCCGTTGACACTTCACGCCCATAGAAAGAAACATCCATCGCGTCTTCATCCGCATCCGTCACAGTCACTTCCAGTGTAGGCGGCATCGCCACACCGGTTGCATTGTCAAGCGGTTGAACTAGAACCGGAGCATCTGGATTTGTATTGGTTTGGGTATACTCAATCGTCAATTTTGGTCGATCACTTTGTGTTCCATGCTCGCTGGATCGCAGCTGTTGTCCATCATCAGCATGGGTAGCAATCATTAACCAACCATTATTATCCATGCTGTCATTTACCCAGTTTTGGATCGTTGCTGCCGGGACACTCAAGGTAATCGAACCTGTAAACCCATCATTTCCAGGCCAGGTAACATTGGCGCTGCTTTGTGCGTCATCGTCATCTGCATTAAAATGCCCGCCATTGCTGCTATAGGTTATTAATTCATCCCAGGGTTTGAGCATCAGGTGCATAGTAAAACCCTGACCCTCAGCATCAACGTAGAACTGAAGCTCAGCTGAAGAGATTGTGGCTGTTGGCGGAATAGCTGAAAGATCAAACTGTAATAAGGAACGTCTTTCATCACTGGTGTTTTTATCCTGAACAATTGTGGTTTCCGCGCCTCGTGCAACAGTCGGATCAACGTCATATATATACGTATCCAGAGTGCCCGCGTATCCATTCAGTTCCTCTTGCAATACAACGGTAAAAAGGTCGGCAGGTAAAACATCTCCGCTTACCGCCACATCCTTTTGCGTTGCAGGACTGCTGACGTGAGCGATATTCCCGCTGAATGTACCAACATCAGTCCCTGTCATCCGCACGTAGATTGTTGTTGGATCAAGCGTTCCGCCTGTGGGAACCGTTAAGGTCAGGATATTCAGATAGGTTGCATTGTCTGTTGAAATCTCGAAGCCACCAGGTGCGCTGATGTCAATGTTATTTTCAAGGTTGCTGCCCTCAACCGTATAAGTTTGACTCTCAGAAGGTGATCCTTGTGTGGTGCTGAATGGCGTTAGAGTGCCAGAGGTAATGATGGTAGGGGCATCTGACTCAAAGTAATCAATCACCAACGTGGGACCTTTGGTATGTGAACTCTCATCGTATGATTGGGCATTTCTCTTTGTCGTTGCAGATGTGCCCTCAACAAAGAGTACCATCGCATTACCTGCTGCCCAATCACCTTTGTCAACAATTTCCTGAACGATTGTCTTAAGGTCCGGCGTCGTGTATTTACTTCCAGATGTCCAGGCTCCTGGCGCCCAGGAGACCTCAGCTGTTGTTTGAACACGGCTTGATAAATTACTTGTCTCTTCTGGAAACGTACTTGGGTTGGGATCATCTTGCCCGGAAATGGTTAAATCCACTGTTGTAGATTCTGTGTCTTTTGCAGTGAATTCAATATACGCATTCTGGATCGAGGCACCTGGAGGTACCTGAATATCCTGGAAGCGCATGCCAACAATCTGTTGGTTAGAACCAGTGCCTGAGTCGTACACTAATTCCAGATCGGTGCTGTTATTATCAACTGTGCCACCGGAAACTCTCTCCTCAGCATCATCAGAACTCTGGTTAACCTGCTTGGTAACTCGCTCTGGAATCAACGCCACGGTACCTGTGACCGCCACATTCATAGTTGTTGCCCCGCTGCTTGCATGACCGATATTCCCACCAAAGTCGCCCTCGTCAACTCCTGTCATTCGCACATGAATTGTTGTTGAAGTAACCACACCCTCTGATTGGGAAAAGGTCAATGTGTCTAGCCAAGTAGTGCCATTACTCGAAATCTGGAACCCATCTATTGAACTAATGTCAATGCTATTGGTGAGATTCACCCCTGAGACAGTGTCCGTCTGGTCTGCAGAAGGGATGCCAGGAGGGGTCGCAAAGGCTGGAAGTGAACTTACCGATGTTGTGATGGTAGGAACGGACGAGCCAGTTACCGCCACATCTTTTCCAATGGCACCGTCGCTGAAGTTTGCGATATTCGCGCTGTAAGTCGTCACGCTGGTTGGGTTCAATCTTACATAAATCGGGGTGCTTGCCACAACACCAGCATCTGGAGCAGCGGTATCCACTGAGGGCTCCCATGGGCCACCACTTGTGAGGGAAACCTCAAAATCAGTCGGAGCCACAACATGGATGGCGTCGGTCAGGTTGACACCTGACACGGAATAGAATTGTTCCGCAGATGGTGTGCCAACTACTGAGTTAAAGGGGCTCAGCGAGCCTGTGGTGAAAATTGATGGAGTAGAACCGATTTCCTCCGCCAACATGAAGACACTCATACCGTAGCCTTTATTACCTGCAGTTTGTTCCTGCACACTTACGATAAAACTTCCGGTTGAACTGGGATGAATTCCTGTCCAACGGGCGACATAACCATTTGAACCATTATTTCCGGTTGAGAAGTAAACAGAATGGTCATTTATTTCAGTAACACCACTGGAGCTCGCATTTGTAGCTCCTAAGTCGCCAGAAAGAGTAAACCTGGACACTCTATCAGTGTATGAGCCGGAATTTCGATTGGCTGTGGCTGCAAATGTATACGATTTTAGCGGATCAAGGCCGGCAAATGTCAAGTCGATGTAATATCCAGAATCGCCATATTGAACCATGCCGACCATATTGGCTTTCCCATAAAAAGTTGTATAAGCATCTGTGCCAGAAGCAGGATATGCACCCTGACCAGTCGCGATAACCGATGGATCACCAGTAGAAGTGAATGTTGCGGTTATGCCCGTTAGTTCAGTTCCTGAGTCATAATTCTTGAGGGTTCCAGATCCACTAACACCTGCGATGGCTGTAGTATTCCCACCAGTGGTCCCGGCACAGTCATTATAAGCCAGCCAGGCAAACTCAGTCTGCGCGGCTACTTGCCTGATCGGCTGCACTCCCACCAAAGAGAACGCGATGGCTGCAATGAGAAAAATTTGCAGGAAATTCTTAATAATGGTTGGTTTACTGCTTTTCTTAGTCATTTCGACCTCCTTATAGATAGGTAGAAAGAATTGATAGAAGCAAAAGGTTCTCTCCGGGTGGGCTATGAAAAGCCCACCCGGATTGGTCAAAATTGATCATTCAAAGCCGACCGATAACGTGGCTGCCTGGGTCATATCGATCCAGTATCCCCAGCCAGGGTCTAATTGATCCAGGTCGGTCACCCAAGCGGGCACACCAGGTTCATAAAGCTTCCAAGGATCTGCTGTATCTGCCGCGTGGTAAGCCATCACAAGGTTATATTTACCGGTGATGCCGTCCAACGCATCTGGCAGCACTCCAATTGCTTCAGATGGATATCCGATAAGATTCCAGCCAGAGTATAGCGGGATGTCAGTTGTGGTCGGTTGTGTGCCGGTAATTGTCAGGGTCGCATCGGCATCCATATTGATCCAGAAGCCCATGCTTTCATGAAGCTCAGTCAGGCTGCTGGCGTATGGTACATCCGGGTCATAGCGCAACCAGGAATCTGTCGATCCATTCCAGGCGTACACCAAAATCACATCATCCAAAACATCTGCCAGAACTACCTCGATATCGGGGTCGGCAGGTATAAGATTGAAGGACACCAGGTTCCAGCCAGCTTTCAGACTGATGAGGTGCTGTGTACCCGAAATGATCGATAATGTGCCAGGCACAAATGTCATGTTGTAATTGGTATTGAGGGCTAAGGTGCCTTGCGTAATAGCGTAAGTCCCCACAGTTTCCCCAGTATCACGCGCCAACGCCCCTGTGAAGGCATCGGTGTAAGCAAGCGAACCGCTGGTGACAGAATAGGTCAGCGGCGGATCAGCATCACCCTCGTCCTTTATTTTGTCATCAGCTTTGACCGTGATCGGTCTGGCGGTGATGTTGAAGTTCGCCGTGTTATAGGTGATGTTGTAGTTGCCCAAAACCCCAACAGGGCTGAGCGTTGCACTAATGATATAGGGACTGCCTGCTACGGTTTCTCCAGTTACGCGGTTAAAGACTGCGGTAACACTGTCTTCAGCCAGAAAACCCGTCAAACTACCCGTTAGAGTTGGGTCAGCATCTCCATAAATCTTGCTGGCTGAATTCGGTGTGACTGAAGCAGCTTTTGGCGTGATGGTAAAGTCGTATGGGATAAATGTGATCGTGTAACCGGCTGCCGCCAGGTCACCCTGAGTGATGGCATACGCGCCTGCATTTTCACCCACAACCCTGCCTAATGCACCAGTGAAAGTAATCAGCGGATCATTTGGCATATAGGTATAGGTAAAGCTGGTCGGGTCCGCCGTGCCATAAATTTTGGTTTGACCGGGATCGGCAGTGACCTCAACGGCAGGTAGACTTGACCACTGGGCAAAAAGCGTGTGGTTTTCAGGCGTAGTAACAATCGTAGCTGCTGTGACCACTGTGCCACCGCTCGCCGCTGTAAACCAACCCGCGAAGGTGTAGCCTGTGCGGCTGGTGGTCGCCAGTGGTCCATAAGCAGATTCATAGGTCACAGTCTTGGATGCAGGAACTGGAGCGTCGCCACCATTTGCATTAAAGGTAACTGTGTAGGTGTTGGCAGTCCATTGAGCATATAGCGTGATGTCCGCAGAGAAATCGTAAGTCGCGCCATCGGCGTAAGCCGTTCCTCCTCCAGTTGCTACCGTATTCCAGCCGTCGAACAAGTAAAAACTTCGAGTAAAGGTGGTCACATTCAGGGTAGTTGGAGCAGAAGCAGTTTGTGGATCCATTGTGCCGGTGCCACCATTGGCGTCAAAGGTGACGGTGTGGCTTGGAGGTGCAACAATCTCGACCCGGTAGTCCTCCACCTCGCCATCGGGGGCAAAGCCAAACGGTTGCAGGCTGCCGGTGCTGCTGACGCGGAAGCGCGCATATGTCACCCCCACTGTAGCGCCCGCCGGCACTGCAAATGTAAGCGGATGCGTGCCCGTCGCCAGCGTCTGGCTGGTGCCACCCCACAGGTGCTCTCCAGCCTCAAACGTGCCGTCGCCGTTAAAATCGATCCACGCATCCAGTTTTGCGTTGCCAAAAATATTAACCGAAACTGAGGCGGCCGTGTCTCCAGCGATGAGAGTAGCCGGCAGGGTAACGCCATCTTCGTCGTCCATGTCGGCCAGATCATCGCCATTGGCCAAAGCGGAAGGTTTGCCGTCTACCTCGGAATCCCTCGACGCGCCCATCCAGATGGCCGGGTCCAGCAGCATATGGCGGGCACCGTCGCTGGACCATAGGGTCTTGTAGCTGTCCGGCGCATCGCCATAGTCCATGCTCGACACATTCAAGAAGGTGCACTTGACCGTCTCACCGGCTTCGAGGTTAAAGTGCGCTGTACGGGTGGGCAGGTCCACCGTGCTATTGGCATCATCGCACGTGATCCCCGCCAGCTTAAAGTACGACAGCGCCGTCTCGGTCGAGGTGTAAGTTCCCGGTGCCAGCCCGCTCACGACGATCTGCCCGTTGTCGGCGATAGTTCCCGCGGCATCCCCGGTGAAGGTGAACTCATCCGTCATGCCATCAGGCTCAGTCTGTTTTTCAATGACGATCGTGCCCGTTTCTTCTCCGGTAGCCGGGTTGATTGGGACGGCAGCAATAGCCCAATAGTTTGCAGTACCAGCATTCCAACTCATAGTGACAGAACTTGATGTAGCCTGTTCGATGCTGGCTGAAGACCGCAAATTTGCGATGTAAGCGGGATTCCACAACTGCGTCTGACCTGCACCAGCAGTCAGATTGTAAGAAGTACTGCTTGCACCCAGAAAGACATTATCGAACACAAGTTCATCACCGCTAAGCCCTGTCAGTTCTACACTTGGTGTTATGCTGTTATCATTGGCGCCGATTGCTGTTCCAAAAGGAGTTGTCTGATCCACCCCGCTGAAGTTAGCCGCTCCAGCCATGATGCCATTGGATACAGAACCCGAAAAAGTGATCGTGACGGTTCCATCTTGCTCCATCGGTGGGTTGAGCAGGCTGTATATCGCGGAATAGCGTGGATTCGATGTACTGTAACCAAGCTGCGTGATAACTTCGCTCAGCCCAACAGCACTTCCTCCGTCAGGTGTAAATGTAATTGAACTAATTGTTCGATCGGTCGTATTGCAGTTCCATGCTAAACCAACCAGCATCAGTCGATTGTCACCCGTGCCTGTGGTGTGAGGAAAAGTAACTACACTCACATCATCTGCAGAAGTACTGGAAAAAGCACCATCCAGACTTACCTCAGGGGGTGTCTCTTCGTAGGTGACATTGACGGTGCTCGATTGACCTGGCATAGTCAATGTGTTGGTATTTGCCTTGCTGAGGTCATCATCTGTGCCACTCCAGCTGGCAACTCTGTAGCCTGTTTCGGGATGGGCGGTCAGGGTAATAACTTCCCCTTCAACATAAGTACCACCTAAGGTGCAGGCTTGTGAAAAGGTTGGGTCAGTCGTTGGATCCCCGCCGTGATCGCCTGACGTGAGCGTGAGGTCATAACATGTCTTTGATTGATAGGTTACATTTACCGTTCTCGGTTCTGCTGGCATGGTGACCACGTTGGTCAGCGCGGTGCTGCTGTCATCATCGGTACCGCTCCAAGCCTGCACCTCGTAACCCCAATCCGGATGAGCCGTCAGCCCGATTACCTGTCCCTCAATATATTGCCCGGCAGAGCAACCTGGTGAGTTTGCCAGGCTTGGTGTGGGATCTGTTCCTGAGAGACCAGAGTGCGTGAGGGTCAGTGAGTAACAGACAGGGGGTTCCCCCGCCATAGGTTTGATTGGTACCGCAGCAGTCACCCACAGGCTGGAACTTGCTGCTGTCCAGCTCATTGTCACTGAACTACCAGTCGCCTGTTCAATACTTGCTGCGCCTCGGGCATTTCCAACCGTTTTGTTCCAATCACCAAGTTGCGTTTGACCGTTACCTGGCGTGACTGTCGCCGGCGGGTTACCTCCAATAAAGGCATTATCAAAAACCAATTCCGTACCAGTGAGTCCAGTTAGGTTTATAGTCACTGTCGTATTGTTGCTTGGTGAAGAAGCACCCACAGCAGTTCCGAGAGGTGTTGTTTGGTCCACTCCCTTGAAGTTCGCTGCGCCTGCAACGATGCCGGAAGAAACGCTTGCAGAAAAGGAGATTAATATCGTGCCTGATTGCCCGTTTGGTGGATTCACCAGAGAAAATATCGCAGAGTAACGGTAATTACTAGCTGTGCCATGTTTTTGTGATATTACTTGATTGAGAGAGATAGCACTGCCCCCACTCGGTGTGAAGGTTACTGTAGATATTGTGCTTGCAGCACTACCACTATTCCATGAGATTCCCACCAACATAAGGCGGTTTTCACCCGTTCCAGTGGTATGGGCAAAACTGATACTGCTTCCACTAGCCAATGTGGTACTAGATACCGTGCCATCAACTTCCACCACTCCAGCTGTGGGTTGCGCCGGAACGTTTACTGCGGACTCAGTTGGTGGATCCAGGATCGGCAGAAGATCCGCAAATGTCGTGGCTGCTGCCATGGCTGAAAATTGCAGATCCAAATTAGCATTTCCGCTTCCAATCACATTAAAACCTACCGCCAGGACGATGATGTCACCCGTGGCTCCAGCAGCATTCGCTCCATTAAATGTGATCAAACCGCTGTCAACACTGCCAGTATTAACGACACCTGTAAACCCACCCTCTGGAGGGACGATGTAGCTGGCATAAGACAAAACCGCCGGATCCCAATTCAATGTCCCCGTGTAACTACCAAGATAGTCATCAGGTGCTGCTACATTAGTCATGTCAATGTGAATGTTGACAGTGATCGTATCCCCAATATCCGGTGCAGTATTACTGGCGACCGCAGATGCTGCGACCGTGCCTGACAATTCAGCAGATACGGGATTTATGGAACTACCAAGATTTGCCGCTATTAAGAGCAAGACGACAAGTAGATTAATCACTTTATAGTTTGTTTTTGTTTTCATCATTACTCCTTTTGATCTGTAAATATCGCATCATTGATAATCATTGTGAACAACCGGGAGGTTGTGTAACTGTTTGTGGGCAGCCCGTTGTGCCAATAGCAAAGGGCACAGGAATTCCAACGTCAAAAGAAAGCAGGATTAAAGCATCGGTAGAATTTACGCTTCCATTCCCATTAACATCCCCACAGTTCATCGGACAATAGGGTACAACCGAGATTCCAACATCGGCTGAAAGAACGATCAGGGCATCGGTTGAATTGGCTGATCCGTTACCATCAACATCACCAAGGATCCCCTCCCACACAAAGATGGCGGTAATATTTTTTGCAGCGTCCATTGTGACAAAACACGGATCAGATCCTGTGCATTCTCCTTCCCAATGGTCAAAGACAAAACCCGGGTCGGGGGAAGCGGTTACCTCAACGACAGTTCCGCTCTCATAAGCATGTGTCCCGACAGCGGGTACAGTCGATCCACTTCCTGGCGGATTGACGCTGATCGTCAAGTCATAGCTTTCAACTGTCGGGTCAGCGGTGACACACAAAAGTTCAATGCCGTCGCCGGTGCCCAGGTTGCGGGAATACTGTTTATCAGTGGGGTTATTCCAATGTTCATGTACGCCCAGGCTGGTCATGCACGTGCCATCATCCTCCGGGTCATAGCATGTGCCTGAAGCCGGGTCATCCGCCTGCGCTGCTTCGTGTAAGAAGTCCTGAACACCTTCATATTTCAACACATCATCAGGCCATTGCTGGCTCAAAAAATCAAACGCGACTGAGTCAATGGCCACGGAGTCCATTGAGAGAAAAATGCTCGAAGGCCAATCGCCATTGAAGGGAGACATGGTCCAGGTGGAAGGATTGGAAGCCCAACCATCACCGCCATAGATGCCATCCACAATGTAAAGCAGGGTCTTTCCGCCAATGTATTCGTTACCCATCAGATCAACCAGTGGGCGGTAATAGCCCATGCCCTGATAGGATGTGCCTGTATCATCCAGAGGTAACCTATTGTGAAGGTCATAGTAACCGGAAGCAGTAGGGGTTCGCAACATCGACCCGTAGTGGTTCTTTGCCGCCACCGTCATGCCGGCTCTTTCATGGCTTTTTAGGACCGCAAAATTGATCAGGTAATCCGCTTCATCATAGGATTCAATCACACAATCCTGTGTCTTACCATTAGCGTCGGTCGTACTCCAGTAATAGGGTGCGCAAGGTGAAGTGTATGTCGCTTTTGAGCGTCCCAGGGTGCCCCGGTTATCCTCATAATTCACATCTGGAAATTCGGCATGAAGGGGGTCGTAAAGGTAATTAACAAACAATCCGGTCGAATCACCAATCGTGATATCGGACTGGGCAACGCCGGCAGTGTTGATCAATTGATCCAATAATGCTAAAAGCAGCTGCGGTGAGTTGGCAGTGGAACCTCTGGTGACCTCACCCTTGAATACAGGGTTATAGGAAGAATCGGCGAACCCCCCGCCAGCATTGACGGTCGTCAGGTTGATCTTGATCAGGATCTTTTCACCTGGCTGGTATGGTGTGCCACCGTTGTAATGCCTGAAGACAGAATCCCAGGCTTCTGCAAGGTTGTCCTCTTCTGAATAGCCTTTTAATGCCCATTTCATCATGTTTGTGGCGGCTGTCTGATCAACGTGCTCATACCACAATTCCGTCGAGCTCGGACCAGCCCAATCGGTGACATCGGGATTGTGAACCCAAACCACCCTTCCGGGTGCCAGACCTTGCGCGATTCCTATCGGGGTATTTTCTGGATGCGGTGTATAGGCTGCTATTGCATTACTAATTCCGCGATTGTACGACCCTCCTACAAGCAGCAACAATATCAAAAAAGTGACTACAAGATTAGTAAATTGCTTTTTTACTACCCACTGGCCAAGCCTATAGAGGGTTAAACCTGTTGCAAGAGGGCCAAGCAGCCAAAAAACAAAAGACGTAGCCAGAGGGATAGCAACCCGCTGGCAGGGATACCTGGCCCGGCTTGGTCTGGGAACTACCCGGATAAGGACCCAAACCAGTGCGGCAAATCCAATGAACGGGAACAACCAGCGAGATTGCATATCCAACGGCTGCAAACCAATTACCCTCCCTGTTTTTGGGCACGTTTTGAATAATTTTGCTTTCAGATTTTTGATTTTTAATCGTAACCCGTTCATTTTTTATTCCTGTCTGGTCGATTTCAGTCAATTTTTGTGTTTTTTATCAATTCCATTCAAAAGCTCATTGACAACCAGGAGGTTGAGTAACCGTCTGTGGACAGCCGGCTGTGCCAACAGCAAAGGGAACAGTAATTCCGACATCAAAAGAAAGCAGGATTAAAGCATCGGTAGAATTTACGTTTCCATCGGCATTGACATCCCCGCAGTTCATCGGGCAATAGGAACTAACATTTACGCCCACATCTGCCGAGAGGATAATGAGGGCGTCAGTGGAATTGACGCTGCTGTCATCGTTTACATCACCCAGCATTCCCTCCGGTTGTTCGCCAGGTTCAATTTCGAAGGAATGGTTGACAGACCCGCCAGAAGTTGCGACATATTCAACGGTAGCCACACTGGGTGTTACCGTTACCCGCAGATGTCCCGGACTGGGCAGTGCCTGGATGGTGTATCCATTGCCAGTTTGATAAATATTGAATCCACTGCCAGAAAAACCCGCCGCAGCCATGGAAACATAAACCACACCATCCCGTTTTTCGTAAGCATATTGATGGTCATGCCCATGGATGAACGCGCTGACATGGTTCGCCACCAAAATGTCATGAACTGGTTCTTCTCCCCATCCTGATCGTTTGGTAGCCCATTCATAGGTCGTGCCTGCTTCGTTATAACCGCCCCATTCCACCAGATGTGCCGGGTTGGCACCACCGCGTACATAATCTTCAGACCCTCCTACCATGTGGTGTGCAAAAATAAACTTATAGAGAGCGTCACTGCTCTCGAGAGTCTGTTTTAACCAGATAAACTGGTCTTGTCCTAAGCTCCAAGCCCAACGGTCACCAGATCCGGCTTCTGGCTCACCACCACCGGTATTGCCAGTATAGGGCTTGCTGGTGGTGTACCAATACGGATCGATGACCATAAAAAGGGCATCGCCCCATTCCCAGGAGTAATAATCTTCAAGTAAACCATCCCCATCAATGAAATCAAACGATTCTGTATTACCACTATAAAAAGCACCTGGTACTGGATTGAGGTAGTACTTCTTCATCATATTAATGGACATAGCTGGCGGGCTGAGGGTAACATTCGTGGTGTCATCCAGATGCCAGCCTTCGGTTTGTTCATGATTGCCTGGTGCGAGATAAATCCCAGCCGAATGACCGGCAAGATCGAAAAAGTCACGCTGATATAAGTAGGCATCATCTGCCCCCGCCAGGGTAGTCACATTATCCATGGCAAAGGTGTCCCCAAGATCGATGAGGAAATCGGGGTGATCGGCTGCAATGTTGTTCATTGTCGAGGTCCAGGTCGTGGCACTTCCAAGCATGATATTGACATGCGAATCGGAGGTGACATCAAAGCTAAAAGAAGACCCGCTTGCCCGCTGGGTCCAGAAGGAGTGTTCCGCTCTGACGACCCAACCGGAGTCGTTATAGTTGTATTGCATACGGTAGTAATAGTGGGTGTTGGGGTTCAGACCACTGATGACAGTGGTTGAAGGCTCGGCGGCTGTCACGGTTGCTGTTGTGGTTTGACCGGTATAGCTTCCCGGTGAAGTTCCATACTGGTAGTAGTACTGGATGGTACTATCCGGTACGATTTTGATGGAAATTGATGTATCGGTCGCCCTTCCAAGAAGCTCGGCACCTGAAAAAGTAATGGTCTGTTGAGCCTGGACTGCACCTTCAACTGGCGTTCCAATCGCCACCGTGAGCAGGGATAAAACTAAAATAGCTCGAATAAGCGATCGTTTTGTGATAAATAACTGTTTCAATCCCATTCTTTTTGTCATCTTTCTCCTTTTCTAGGGTTAGAATCTCATCCTATACATCAAAAATCATCAATTAATTCCTCAGACAGGTCATCATTTCTTTATGGAGATGTACACCCGCTGGGTTGAGTTACTATTGATGGACAGTCTGTTTGTTCAACCGCGAAAGGCACCGTTATCCCGACGTCAAAAGACATCACAATCAGTGCGTCGGTAGAGTTTACAAGTCCATCACCGTTGACATCCCCACAATTAATGGGGCAAAAGCTGCTGATGTTAATGCCAACATCACCAGACAAGATGATGAGTGCATCGGTTGAATTCGCCTTACTGTCGCCATTTACGTCACCAAGAAAAGGCTCAGCCTCTCCTGCTGGGTAAACGATGTAGGAGGTGGTGATCGATCCATCATTCATATCGACATATTGAACCAATACCTGGGTCGGGCTGACTGTCACGCGAATATAGCCAGAATCCGGATGCTTTTCAGCGCCATCGTAGTAGAGAATGTCTTCCGGATCGGGATATTGTGAGGCGTATTGAGCACTGGTTTGCTCATTCATGAAACCAACGTAGTTATCATTTGCGGCTGGCATGGGTACTTCCTGGTAAATGACCCCATCAAGTTCTTGCTTCGCGAAGAAATGGTCATGGCCATGAAAAATAACGGAAACGTTATATTGGTCGAATAACTCATGGGTCGGCAATGTCCATCCTTCGGCAGCTGGTCTTTCGCTATCCCAGCCCCAGGTACCATCCCAATTCATGCCGCCCCATTCGAAATAACCCGCCACTTCAGTTCCACCACGTCCATAAGGTATGATCCCACCCGTGATATTGTGGATGAAGACGAATTTGTAGGACGATGTGCTGGTTTCAAGAACATTTTTCAACCACAGATGCTGCTGGATACCCAAGGACCAATCCCAGCGGGTTCCACGCGGTTCATTGGCAGCATTTTCCTCACCGCCAAAGGGATAAGTGGAATCTTCCTGAGGCCAGGTCATGGTGTACCAGTAGGGATCCAGGACGATAAACTGGGCATCACCCCAGGTCCATTCGAAGTAATCAGCCCGCAGGTGATCGCCATTGAGATGGGTCAAAGAAGCATCAAGATTTCCGCTGTAAAATTCATCCGGTTTGGGAGCGGGGAAGATCATCTGGCGTGCGTTGGATGCCAGCACAGGCTGCGTTTGAGCCATATCGGCATTGTCATCCAAATTCCAACCCATTTCCTGTTCATGATTGCCAAGCGCCTTAAAAATCGGGATATTTCCGCTCACAGCCTTGATCTGGTTGCGTAAAGTCAGATATCCTTGCTTGTATTCATCCAGGGTGTCCATAAAATCTGTGCAGGGAGTGTCGCCCAAGTCGACCCAGAAATCCGGTTGATCTGCCGCCATGTGGCTGAGAGTTTTGTTGAGGTTGGCAATGGTGAAGTATGGCGCATTCATCGATGAATGAGCGTCTGAGGTGACGACAAACGTGAACGTTTCTCCTGCAGTCCGTTGAGTGTGGAAGGAGTGCTCTGAGCGTGTAATCCAGCCTGTCTCACCCGGGAGGTGGTACTTCATGCGGTAGTAGTATTTTGTATTCGGAGCAAGTCCCTGGATGATTACATTCGAAGGCTGACCTGCTGTGGCGGTTAGGGTAGTCGTACTGGAATAGGGACCACCAGAGGTGGTCCCATATTCATAAAAGAGTTCGATCGTTGATCCAGGAACGACATTGATCGTGATCGAATTATCTGTAGGCAGAGTCAACAGTTCTTCCGCTGTGAAAGTGATGGCGGTTTGTGCCACTGCATCATTCCCTGGTTGAATGCTGAACATCAAAGTCAGACACAGCAATAAGGCAATAAAACGAAGAGGAATCATCGGCTTTGCTGGTTGATGATATTTGATTAGCGGTTTTTTAGTCATCCATCCTCCTGTCATGTTTTGAATGGATAGAAAACCTTTTGCCCAGTTACGATCTGGGCAGATCGGTGACTCTTAAGGTGCAGAGCATCCAGCTGGCTGGGTAACAGATAAGGAACAACCGGGTTGTTCAAGTGGATAAGGCACAGTCAATCCGACGTCAAAAGACATCAAAATGAGAGCGTCCGTGGAATTAACGATGCCATCTCCATTGGCATCGCCACAATTGATCGGGCAAAAACTACTGATGTTGATGCCAACATCACCAGACAAGATGATGAGTGCATCGGTGGAATTTGCCTGACCATCATCGTTGACATCGCCAAGAAGTCCCTCAGGCGATGTCAGAGGGGCAGTGAAAGAATGAGAGACTGTCTTATTGGTGCCATCGCCAGGCAGGTAAGAACGAACGTAATCCACAGTTACCTGGTTGGGGGTTACAGTTACCCGCAAATACCCGGAATTTTGCAAAATTGAAATGGCATCCGGGTAAAGATTTTCGTTATATCCGTAACTATAAGGCTCCCAGTCATAACCAGCATCATCTGGTTTTGCGACTTCCACATATGCGATGCCATCCACTTCTTCATATGCATACATATGGTCGTGCCCATGGAAGAAAATGTCAACGCCGTTATCCACCATCAATTGATGCACCGGCACTGTCCAACCTTCGGAAGCAGGACGATGGGTGTCCCACCCCCAACTTCCATCGGCGTTCTTACCGCCCCATTCGAACAAGTATGCTGCACTCAAACCACCCCGCCCGTAGGGTGTGGTCCCACCGGTCACATGGTGAGTAAAGACAAATTTATGTTCAGCAGAGCTGGTTTGGAGGGTGTTCTTGAGCCACAGGTATTGCTCGATGCCCAGGCTCCAATCCCAACGGTCGCCAGACACCTCCCCATCCTGCCCTTCACCACCATAAGCCTGACCGTCATCGTCTGGCCAGGTCATGGAATAGTGGAAGGGGTCAAGAACTATAAAAAGGGCATCTCCCCATGTCCAGGCCCAATAATCTTCCTGATAACCATCTCCTCCGATGGGCGGATCCAATAGATCCACATTCCCCGAATAAAAACCATCGGGAATCGGATTAGGGTAGAAGAGTTTACGATATTTCATGCCTACCAGTGCCAAGGATTGATCAGGAGCAGTGAAAACATCGTCAAAATTCCAACCTTCTTCGTTTTCATGATTTCCTAAAACACTGTAAAAAGGAACCGAGTGACCAATTGCTTCCAGGAAGGGACGTTGAACCAGGTAGGCATCATGTGCTTCCTGGTCCGTCATCCCCGTCCCCAACGGCGAGGGGTCCATGGCGTAGGTATCACCTAAATCGATGTGAAAATCAGGGTTTTCAGACAAAACATTTTGCAGAGACACCCGGTACAGCTCCTGTTCATCAGCCGTCTGACCGCCATATTGACCCAGGTGAGAATCACTGATGACAGTAAAGACAAATGACTCACCTGGAGCTCTTTGGGTCATAAAGCTGTACTCTGCGCCCAGGTTCCAATCGGTTATGCCGGTTCTGCGATACCGAAGTCGATAAAAATATTCCGTATTCGCTGTAAGACCGTCGATGGCAAACTCAGCAGGGACAATAGGGAATGCCGGTGGGCTTCCAGCCCCTTCCGCGGTGAATGGTCCAACAGAAAGCGGATAACTCCCGGAGACTGTGCCGTAATCGACAAAAAATTCTGCATCGTAATCGGTATAAATATTCACAGTGATGGAATCATCTTCGGGGCGACCCAATAGAATGTTAAAATCTACCGGGTTCATTGGTGCTGAGATACCGGTAACCGGGATATTGCGAGTGGTTGCGCCTGCACTAATATGCTGAAGCAATCCTGAGGCGTTTCCTTCCACCGCCATACCAAAACGAACGAATATGGGCGTTTGGGTGACTGGTCCACCCGATTGGGTCAGAATCAATTGGTCAGTGAAACCTGTGCCGCTGGTCAATGAAATTTCAAAATTTTCTGGGGCTGTAATCGTGATATTTTCGGTAAGGTTGCTGCCTGAAACACCGTAGGATTGTTCTACCGACGTGCCGCCTGGGAGGCAAAGGAATTCATCCAGTGTTCCATTGAGGGCGATCAGGGGTTTGTTTGCAACAAGATCAGCCTTGAATGTGCCAATGATAGCACCCCAATCTCGGGCGGTGATTCCTGTCTTTGCAGCCGTGTACGTTCCAACAGTGTCAACCACCCGGTACCCTAACGCGATCGTGATATTGGTGTCTGCTGTACCGCCAGTAGTTCCCGTGCGGGGACCATCCAGAAATGAGTTTTGCCATGTTCCTGCAGTATCACCAACAGGTCCCTCTGTACCGATCACACCGATCAAGAGCTCGTCTGCCTGGGTCGTCGTGGGAGTTGCACCAGAAGAAGGGGTTGATGTGTTTGATGCCGTAGCCGAAGCGACCTGATCAAAAGCTCCGCTGTCCGCCAAACCATCAAACAAAGCCGCCACTGCCGCATTGGCTGTGACCGCCACGCTCATCGAGATGGTGATATCACTACCGACAGGCATTGCATTGACATCATAAGCCGCAAATAGATAGGTTCTGATCTGACCTGAGTTGATGACCAACGCAACCTGTTGATAGGTATTTCCCGCAGAATCAGTGACGGTTACCTGTAAATTCGAGTTCGGGTCAGTGCCGAGAGCTACCACAATATCGTTTCCTGTCGTTACAGGCAGTAATGTATCGATAACCAAAGTTGTCTCAGATGATTTTGATGAAGACCGTAATAACCTTCACAGGTTTGGACAACCTACTTGAAAAAACCTCCACAAAAATGGATTGTGTTTTCATGAGACTCTCCTTTTTTGGTATCCTGTTAGTAGCGAGTTGTCCTAAAGCACTTCCTCAACCATTGTGATTGGTATGGAATATGCGAATGGCTAAAAAAACTAAAAGAATGAATTGAGCATTTTCATTAATTACTACTTCCGGGAAGGTACTTGGTACCTTCCCGGACAAACGAGAGGAGCTACTCGTAGGGAATTACGAGCGTAGTGTTGTCTGTGACAAAGATCCAATAGCCCCAGCCTGGTGCCATTTGAGTCAGGTCGTTGGACCAAATTGGTGCCTCTATGTCAAAGACTTTCCATGGGTCGCTTGTATCTGCGGCATGGTATGCAAAAATGAGGGTATAGTCCTCTTCAATTGTTGAAAGAACATCCGGCAGGTCAGCCGAATCAAGAGCTGGGAAGCCGATCAGGTTCCAACCCCCGGCAGTGATGGACAGGTCAATTTCAGTAGTAACTGGCTGTGTTCCAAATACGGTTAGTGTGGCTTCCTGGCTCATGTAGATCCAGAAACCCATCGTTTCATCAAGTGTTGTTAATGTGTTGCCATAACCTACATTCGGGTCAAATCTTAACCAGGGATTGGCAGTGGAATTGGCATCCCAGGCATATACCAGGCTATACTCTCCAGCGATACTTTCCAATACGTCTGCGATCGCTGTACTTGTCGGTGAGATATTAAAGGAAACCAGGTTCCATCCCGGCTCAAGATCAATGGCTTGACTGAGACCGATAATCACCAATGTAGCCGAAGCTGTACCCTCGTAGTTGCTTTCATTGATTGTCGCAACTACCGCATAATCCCCCGGCTGGGAAGGGACTGTGGTGGAGCCGTTATATGTGATAGTCACAGCCAGCCCGATTGGATTTGTCGTGACGGTAACCGGCTTGGGACTGCCATCATATTGTTGTGACAAGTTGCTGATGTTCACCGTGGCGGTTGCTTTGGAAATTACCAAAGTACCAGTATTAGTGCCTTCGTAATTAGAGTCATTGATCGTCGCTGTGACCGCATAGCTGCCTGCATTCACCGGGTTTGTCGGATTGTAGCTAATGTTGACGCTCAATCCGCTGGGGTTGGTCGTGGCTGAGGCTGCTTTGGTGGTGCCATCGTAAGTGTGGTTGAGATTGGCAAGCGTGATTGTGGCAGTTGCCTTGGCGATCACCATCTCTGTTACATAAGTGCCAATCACCTCTGTTCCAGATAGGATTTGAACCAGCACTGAGTATGTTCCAGCGTTGGTTGGAGCCGTCGCACTCCCGCCATATTGGACAGCATAAGTAAATGGTGATTCAACGCCAGCGACTGTCACTGGATGTGTGCTGCCGTTGTACACCTGCCCGGTGAGTCCGCTGAGACTGATCGCAAATACCTGGCTGGTGTCATAGCCCTCACCATCCTGCGCATCCACAACTTTCAGGCTGACTGGATAGGTTCCAGCTGAAGTGAAGCTAAAGCTCGGATTGAGAACGGAGGAATCATCATAGGCACCATCCTCATCCAAATCCCAATTGCGGCTAACAACGTCATTTTCCCAATCGCTTACTGCGCCCGCCAGGCTGACAGAACCTGCGGATGCCAGGGTTACATACGGTCCGCCAGCGTCTGCCTTAGGTGGATGCAGGTTCAGTTCTACATTTGTTCCTGAGACCCAATCAGCAACGGCAACAATCCTTCCGTCAATCTTAAAAGTAACCGTAACGGGGTTAGTGCCGTCAGGATAAGCAGGCACGTTGATGGCATAGACCAACGGAGCAGATTCGCTGTAGTATTCAATAGCTACAGACCATATCGGTGTGGTTTCATCGTCAAGATAAGCTTCCACCTGGTCGTCCACAGCTGGTCCACCATCGCCATCCATGAAATGGATCTCCCCATAGAAGTTGGAGGGCAGAGGCGGCGTGACACCGCTGGGCAGGATCGTGATCGTCAATGCCTTGGCAAAGGTCAACGAGCCGCTGTCACTTACTTGCACACGGATTGAATAACTGTCTTTCGTCTCATAATCGAATTCTTCAGCACTGAGCAATTGATTGCCACTGATCGTGAAGGAAGCGTTGTCCGTATCTCCCGTGCCGGCAACAAGGCTGTAGGTGAACGTGTCGCCCGTGTCCGCATCAACCGTGCTCAACGTACCAACCAGTGTGCCAGCAGCCTGACCCTCCATCACACTGCTGTTGGAAAGCAGGATATCTGTGGGGGCATTGTTGGGGATCTCAGTGAAGTTTGCAGTGAGTACTCTATCCTCATCCATCAGGATCGTCCACGAACCGTTACTCTGATCAACCAGATCAAGGTAATCCTCGCCAGACCAGCTGTCAAATTCATAACCAGTACCCGGAACGGGAGTGAGTGTGACTTGTGTGCCGGCTGTATAGGTTCCACCAGTTGGGTTGAGGGTCACCGAACCGTTCCCGACCGAAGATACAGATAAACTATAAGTATCCTGCTGTACCGATTCCTGTTGGAGCATAAAACCACCATATGTGTATGTACGCGGGTTCTCCGGGTCCTGAGGCTGGGCTCTTACTGTAAAGCTTCCATCAGACCCAGGCTGGATATTGACCCATTTGGCGACATAGCCAGCGCTGGAGTTATTTCCTGTTACAAAGTACACAGAATTGGGGTCGATCACCGTTACCCCGCTGGAACTGGCGTTCACTGAAGCGTCCATTCCGGAAATGGTGTAACGGGTTGTACGCTCATCATAAGGGGGATCGGCTGAAGATGTTCCAGCGCGGTTGGCTGTGGCAGCAAAGGTGTAGGTTTTTGTCGGAATCAAATTATTAAAGGTCAGATCCACCCAATAATCTACAGGGTTGGATGTGGCAGACATGATCACACCCTGCAGATCGACCTTGCCATTGAAAATGGTATTCGCGTCCGTGCCAGATGCCGGCATCTCTCCGCCGGTAGTGTAATCGTATGGACCTCCATCCGATGTCACTGTCACAGTCACGCCGGTCTCCGCACCAGAATCAAAATCCAGCAGCATTCCATTGACATCGTCAAGAGAAAATTCTGTAGTGTTAGCTGGTGTACTGGATCCGGACATATCGTTGTAAGCCACCCACTCTGCACCTGCGCTTTCAGAAGCCATTCCGGATACTGCTACATTACGCATGGTGGCATTCAGGCTGGTGTGGCTGATGTTCCCAGTGGAAGACCCGGCTGTGGCACGTTTGAAGCGTGCATAGATGGTAGTCTCTGCCAGCGTTTCAGATGTTGGGTTCAGGGTAATGGGATTTGTAGGGGTGAAGCCCGTACCGCCAGTCGTCGAGATTTCAAAATCAGAAGGCGGTGTGATGGTCACATTCCCCTGCAGCCTGACTCCGGAGACTGTATAGCTTTTTATTTCAGAAAACTCGCCGGTTTGGCTTGTAAAGGCAAGCGAGCTGGGGCTAACTGAAATTACAGGATCGGTCGGCTCTTCGGTAGTTTGCTCATAGGTATCACGAACGATCCCACCTTCATCAAGAAACTTGAACGAAATGATGGTTTCCGTCGCCACAATCTGCATGTATCCAAAATTATCCAGGGCTGGGGTTTGCGTACCAGCGCAGAATTCGGTTGTCGCAGATGAGCCTGTCCCATCGCAAGTGCGTCCTTCTTCAGTGACACCAGCTCTGCCAGCAATAAAATAGCGCACTCCATCCTTCACCAGTCGTTCATAATGGTGGTTGTGACCAGAAATTACAAAATCAACACCGTAATCCTGGTAAGGGATTTGGGTTGCCGTAAGGTCACCATAAAATCCTGTGCCATATGGTGCCTGGTGAACTACCGCAATATTCCATGGTGAAGTGGAGGTTGGGACATTGGCTGCAAGCCATGTTTGCTGGGCACTGCCGGATAACGTTACATTTCCATTGAGCACCCAGAAATGGATATCTCCCACCACAACATCATAAAAAAGGTGATTGGTATCGGGAGTGCTGGGGAGATAAGAGAAGTATGAAATATATGCAGAAGAGTGGTTGGCGTCGTGGTTGCCATAGGCTGGAAAGAAGGTCTGTGCAGTCACATAATCTGTATATCCAGCTGTAGAGTTGTTATACCCTGCGATACATTCTGCGTAGGAAGTACAAGATGGCTCACGATCATGATAATTATCACCCCCAGTAACAACCGCATCAGGATCCCAGTTGGTAACTAAAGTAGCAATATTTGCTTTGTGTGAATCGCTGATTGCCACACCAAAATCCGTAATGACAGCCACCTTGGTCTCAGTTTGTGCCATAACGTCCTGCGCTGGCTGCACCCCTACCAGAGAGAACAAAAAGATCAGAGCAAAACAGACATAAAATGCTTTACCTGTTTTTTGTGAATTGAGTCTTGCATTGTTGCGTACCATGTTCCCTCCTGTAGAATTGTTTGAATGAATCAGACTTGCTGCTGGCTCAAAACCCAGCCCGACGAATGAATATTTTTGATTATCGAATTTCAAACCACAATCAGTTCGCAGACCAGCACCAAACATATAGGAGGTTTAAAAAACGATGGCAACGTAAGACGTTGCCAGCCCGATGGTATTCGTTGATTAGAGAAACATACAATGGTTTACTTTCGGTACTTATAATCATATTAATACACACACAAGTATTTGTGCCCAAGATTCAACTAACCATGAAGCAGAATCCTGGACAAGAACGGGAATTTCAGAATTTTTTGATGACTGGCGGGAAATAGGTACTACACTTACAGTTAATTCACAAGCAAACTCTAAATTCCTATCCTCCTATCATTACACTAGCCCTCCTATCAGGTTACTTAAAAGAAACAGCATACTAATCCCTGCCAAGTTTTGTTTCGATGAATTGTGGAACAAATGGACAACCGGAAATGGGGTTGAGATAATTGTTGTATTTAGTATAATATAATCACATTACTAATTCAAGACTTGGCAGCACTTTTACCATGATTTCCGCTCAAAAAAACCTGGAAAATGCGCACTGATTGGTATGGTTTGTTCCATATCCTTGCCATGCTATCAGGCTTTTATGCAGCCCTTCTTCCAAGCCTGGTTTATGAACTGGTTTTTAATCTACTGGTCATTAAAAGCAGTTCGATATGAAAATCACTCTTAATCTGATCTTTTTCTCAAGTGATAATTCTTTATCATAACTTGGAAAGCTCTTGACAAGTATGCTTGGCATATGTATAATACAATTACCAAGCATGCTTGGCAAACAATCAAGGAGGTTTACCATGAACAAAGAAGAAATATTAGAAAAGAGCAGAATAGAGAATAAGAACCTCGACCTGTTTGAAAGGGAAGTATCACAAAAAGCAGGGAACCTGGCAGCCATCATTGCAGCCATCCTGGCAACCGTTTTCTATGTGATCCAGGTTTTTGTGGGGTTGGGTCAGAATTACGGGCTCTATGCGGTTGTGTTCTCAATCCCTGCCACTGGGTACCTGGTAAGAGCATTCCGGATGAAGAATAAATAAGACATTGTCGCAGCAGCAGTATTCATCATTGTCACCCTGTTCTTTTCTGTGACCCACGTCAGTCATCTCATAATAACCTCGACTATCTTATAATTGAAGAGAGCAGTATGATCAACGAACTAGTGCTGAAGAACAACTTGAGGCAAGTAAGAAATGAAAAAGGGCTCTCCCAGGCAAACCTGGCAGAGCTTGTGGGGGTTTCCCGAAACACGATCAGTTCCATTGAAACCGGACAGTACAATCCAACCGCCAAACTGGCACTGATTCTGTGTATTGCTCTTGAAAAAACGTTTGAAGATCTGTTTTTCTTCGATTAGTGGAGTGGAAGCACTCTATTGACCCTAAAACTGTCAGATGAGAATGGAGAACCAATGGAATTCTACGAAGCGGTCAATTTACGACGAACCGTGAGGGATTTTGCTCCCGATACCATCCCGATTGAGGTGATCGAACGAATCATCGGTGCCGGGATGAAAGCTCCCACAAACGATCATATGCGCGACTGGCATTTTGTGGTGATCACCGATAAAGTTGTCACTGCAAAATGCATCGAACGAATCCCGGTCAAATTTTCTGAGAGCGAAATCAATACGATCATCCGTAACTGGAATCTCACGGACGAATGCCAGCAGAACGTATACAAGGATGCCATTCCCAAACAATATCGAATGCTTCTTGACGCGTCTTGCCTGCTTATCCCGCTATTCAAACAGAAAACAGACATACTTCACCCGGTAAATCTTTCGCATCTGAATGGTTTCGCTTCTATTTGGTGCTGTATTGAAAATATGTTTTTGGCGGCAACCGCTGAAGGTTTGGGAGCAACTCTGAGAATCCCATTGGGTGATGAGGCAGAATGGGTGAGAGGTGTACTTGACTACCCGCAGGATTACCTGATGCCCTGCTTTATCGCCATCGGAAAGCCGCGGGAGAATGCTGTCAAAATCGAACAAAAACCATATTTGCTAAAAGAAAGAATTCACTATAACCACTGGTAAGAATTCCCTGCAGTGATACAACGATTTGATCTGGAGAAATTACCTTAACAAAGGCACGCAGATATGCCAGTTTTGCTGACCCTGAGATTTATGCCGTTCTTATTACCTGCGTAAGAAAGTCACAACAAGATGTTTGACAACGCCATCCCGCCAGAAAATGTGCTGACTGGTTTTTGCATCTACCTGAAGACCGGTCAGGATACGCGAGGTGTGATCTGCATAGTGAATTTCAACTTGATCGCGATCTCCGAACTGAACCACAACCGGGGTCTGGCAGATAAAAGATGTCAATGTTCCGGCAGGCAGAAATAACCTCTGCTGTTGACTGAATACATCCAGATAGGTAACATCACTCGGTGAGGAAATAAGTTCGGAGGGATCAAGCAAAAACGGATCGAAGACAATGCGCCCTTCCTGGAACCGCAAACCAACTTCCAGCTGGCGAGTCAGGATTTCCTCTTTTACCATGCCGGTCATCCCTGGCTGACGCGCACCCCGCCCTTTGGGAGTATGGGAATACGGATCTGCAGGGAAAGCGCCATACTCGGCAGGGGTTTTTTGATACCCCAATCCGGCACGAATATCCCTGTAGAAATCACACAGCTTCTCCGCAACAGGTTCCTCTCTGAATCGTACTGCTGTTTCCTGTGCTGCCAGTAGTAGTTTCGAGATCATGTGCCAATAGACGCTCCCCAACCCCTCATATGCAAAGAAGGTGCCAGAGCGTCCAGTAAATTCTGCATGCCGGAAAGTTCTTTCGAACAAATCTTGAACCGCGTCACCTTCCTGCTCAACCAACGCTGCGTACTCAGGCTGGTTCTTCAGGGTGTTCAACACTTTTCGCACATCCTTGATATTACGCAGGTTGCTAGCAAAGTGAAAGAAACCACGGACGTCCTGTGTAAAGAGGCTGGGTTCTTTGTCTTCAACCAATTGGAAGGGTAAGTTCAAATGGCTCAGCTCTTCAGGCCGCAATTTATTCTTTACCAGAAAAGGTGGCAGGACCCGATCTGGATAAAGGATATAGGTGTGTTGGTCCGCACGGTAGAGCGAACTGCGGCGTAAACTTTCTAAAACTGAAAGTGATTCTTCAGCGCTCAGCAGACCGGAAGAAAGGATGGAAACCTGTCCTTCCAGCATTTCTACCAGGCGGTCCACATGGGCAGCACCAGCTTCAAGACGCAACAAATTGTAAGAGTGATAGAGCATATCTGCACGCCTGTTGGCGCGCAAACTATGATCAATATACTCTTTGGTTCGAACCAAAAAATCGCTTAATTCTTCTATAGAAATCTGGCTGAAACTTCCACTGAATCCGCTTTCGTAGATCCCCAGACGATAATCGCTGCCAGCCTTGCCGAGGTAATTCATCATCTCCAGGCGTGATTCGGGCGTGAACTCCTCATCCAAATTGGAATGAAAGTTCTGAAGAACCACTCCGATATTACGAAGTAAACCAGCAACTTCACTGTGCAGAGAAATTTCGTTTGTTTGATCCTTAATCAGGCTTTGGAAAAACGTAACGAAACGCCGCAGATAACCAAGCGTGACAACTGAGAGCCCATAACCTACCAAGGCATTGTTTGCGTCATTCCATTCCGGGCGTTGGGTGTTCATCCAGATCCCACCTTCCGGAACGAAGTTGACCAACTTGGCTAACAAGAGTGTTAGCAACTTTTCAGCGAGGGATGCATGCACCACATTGCCATCCACCCCAAACAGCAGACGTCCATCACTGCCATAGTGATCGGTCAATTCTTTTATGCTTTTCTGCAGCTCGTGGTCAAAAACGATAGTGTTGTGGGGATCCTTGAGCAATTCCTCATAGGGTTTGATCCGATAAGGTACATTCGCGTAACTTAGAGCTGGAGTATTAAGACGTTGGCGCAGCGCTGAAGGGTGAAACCGTTCGCTGGCTTCCATTAATTTGAGCAGATAGATGATTTGATGATCACTCCAGTATCCAATATTCGCCCAGGGGTTACCCTCTTCGGGTACTTCCCAATCGATACCAGCCCGGCTGATCCGGTAAGGGTTATACCCGTCAGGTGTTGTAGCACATAAAAAATTGTTCAGCGCAGATTCGGCAAATTGCGGGTAAGAGTACACCAAGGCTTCCCAATTTTGGAAAATGTCACGCCAATTTCCGGCATAATCCAGTCGCTGTGAACCATCTGCTTTTTTGAGGTTGATTGAAAACACATTCCACGGTCGGCTGGGATCCCCATGTCGGCGGCTGAATGTGAGTGGTAAATATGTGCTCAGTAACCGGATCAGATCTGGGTCGTCCAGTGCAGCAGCAAGAGTGTGCAGTTGCGATAGGTCAAAAGACTCGGGAAGTGCTGTAAAGAAATCTGCATGACTGACTGCAATCTCGCGCTGATGGGTTGAGAGGTAATCAAGCAGATCAGCTTTTTCGATCCGGTAGTTTTGTACGAAAATACCCCCGCGCATGACATTAAAAAGGACATTGGAAAAGTGGTGCGCACTGGCGTGGATTTTTTCGGAGATCTGTAACCTATCTGCATTACTTACATATTTGGTTAAGGTGGAAGCGTTGAGTTGAATATCTCGCTCTATTGCTTGTTGTTTCGTATCCAGGGATTCAAATAAAAAGTCTCGCAACAACTCCAAACCGGCATGGTCCAGATTAACATCAGCTATCAAGTACCATTTTGCTGTCTGGTCCTTTTCAAAATGTAACTTGGCGTGAACAAAGTACGCTCCGCGTTCACCCCGAACCTCAGTTTCGGTTTCGAGGTCTCCTCCAAAACGGAAGTGTGCTAATTGTTTGGAAGAAAGCAACACATGTTGAGGTTCCAGCCCCACCTGGGAAACCACATTCGCAGCCAACGATTCGCTTGGTTCAGCCAGATCCGTCAAGCGCGAGTTAAGGGCATACAAGCCCAGGTTTGTCTCTTCGTCCAATTCGCTGCGTTTATAGGCATCCAGCAGGCAGCTAAAAATGTTTTGGGTCTGAGAACTGACATTTGCTGGAAGAATGTTTTGAAAACCATCCAAAACTTCCACATCACACGGACTTGTATCGTTATCAATATTGCTTAACCATGTCGTTTTAATAAAACCGAAGCGGTCTCCTGTACGCCAGCTGTACCGCAATACCAATCCAAGCGAGTGATTGATTTCTTCAAAAATTAGGGTTGTTCCTGGGAAATTTTTGAACAAGTTGCGTTCAACTTGATATTGACCATCCTGCCGACATGAAAATGGCTCCCAAAGGTATGTTTTGGATGCACGGCTAACCCGGAAGATCGTTTTCACCCCCGTGTTTTCGTTATTTTCGGTCAGCTTATCCTCTGTATAGTACGGAAACAACGCATGTTCAGCATCGATCCGCCCGGCACTCAGTCCGCCTGTTGATGCCACAAACAACCAGTGATCAGCACCGCTGACGATACTCATAAAAAAAGATGGCATGGCATCATAGTTCTGGATTTTGTAAAACGTCTCGCCAAATAAATTAACATAACCCCCGACAGGTTCAGCCAACGGGGGTGTAAGCATAGTTTTTCCAATAAAAGTTGGAACGTTTTTTGATTGCATTGTATCGATCCTCCAGCACTGAGGATTTTACTAACTCAGTCTACCAGCAAACCATTTCGTTTTATTACATCGCTAAACCAGTAAGCACTGTCTTTAATTGTTCGTTTTTGAGTGTTGTAATCGACATAAATGGCACCAAATCGTTGGGAATATCCCCTCGCCCACTCAAAGTTATCCAACAAAGACCACTGCAAGTAAGCGGTGACCGGGATGCCAGCCTGGGTTGCTTCCCAAACAGTACGGATATGCGATTCGA
>Ga0209722_1000901_pt1 | contig 29133 bp, 26 predicted proteins | sample BioC12SIPDNA_2_FD_185745 | JGI IMG/M metagenome (GOLD analysis project Ga0209722, IMG submission 185745) | Anaerobic biogas reactor microbial communites from Washington, USA - Biogas_R1_A C12 SIP DNA (SPAdes) (version 2) | ecosystem: Engineered > Bioreactor > Anaerobic > Unclassified | place... | reverse complement strand
CTGGGATGTCGGCGAAGGTCTGCGGGTTGTGCATGATGACGATGCGGGCGGCGTCGGACGGCAGGCTGGCCAACGCCTTGTGCACGTTGGCCTCGCCGGGATAGTGCGGGCCAATACCCACCAGGTAGAGCGGTTTTGCTTCCTGTGTGGCGGCGCCGGCGGGCGAGCCGATCGCCGTCCACTCGTTTCTCAGGACCTTGATGCCGATCTCCTCCAGGGCCGTTTCGAGCCGCTCGGCCACCCACTCCAGCTTCAGCGACTGTTGGTTCTCCATCGCGTAGTCGTGGTTGCCGAGGACCGCGTAGACCGGGATCCTGGCGTTGACGATCGGCTTGAGCAGGCTCGTCACCCTTCCGATCGACTCGTCCACCTCGGCCCGGTGCTCGGCCTCCTCCTCCTTGTACTCCTCCAGGGCCTTGGTCGGCGTGTCGTCCTCGGTCGGATGGTATATGAAGTCGCCGCCGATCAGCAGCAGGGCCGGCCGCTCGGCTGCGATCCGGGCCAAGACCTCGCGAACCGCGCTTTCGTTGTCCAGCCACATGCCGAGTTGCAGATCAGTGATGAACGCCACCGTCCGCCCTTCCCACGCCGTCGGCAGGTTCGGCACCCGCACGGTGTAGCGCCGCTGGTCGATCAGGCGCGGTTCGACCAGCACGGCCCAGACCAGGATCAGACCCGCAACCGATACGATGATGGAACCCCAGAACAGGATCCGGCGCTTGGTTTTCCTGCTCATTCGAACGTCTCCCCCGGTCGGATGGCGGTGATGATCGTTTGTCCCTGTTCCAGTAGAGCCGATCGGCTGTGTCGCGTCAAGCCTGAGCCCGCCGGCGTAGCGTGAGGAACCGGCAAGGTCCTTGCCGGCGACGCCTAACATGTGTATGATGGTTCCTTCCGGCTGGTGGTTTCTCACGGATGAACGGAGAGGGTGGACGGATGGCGTATCTGCTGGTATCAGCGGTGGCGTTGGCGATCGGGGCGGCGACGGGCGTGCTGGTTGGGCGGCTCGCGGCAGAGCGGAAGACCTCGCGGGCCATCGGCGAACTGGAAGGGCAGCGGGTTCGCACCGAGCAGGAGCTTGGGACCCTTCGCCAGGACATCCACGAAAGCGAATCGAAGATCGAGCAGCTCAACGGGCAGCTTTCCGACCGCCGGGCCGAGATCGCCAGGCTCACGCAGACCGTCGAGGAGCGGGAAAAGTCGATCGCTGAGCAGAAGCAGACGTTCGAGAAGGCCCGCGAGACGCTTCAAGAGACGTTCAAGGCGCTGGCCGGCGACGCGCTAAAGTCCACCAGCACCAGCTTCCTGGAGCTGGCACAGGAGAAGCTCACCGGCATCCTCAACCAGACCAAGGGCGATCTGGGCAAGCAGAAGAACGAGCTTGAGGCCCTCATCAAGCCGATGCAGGACACGCTGAAGCGCTACGAGGAGCAGCTTCGCCAGCTCGAACAGGCCCGCACCGAGTCGTACGGCAGCCTTCGAAAGCATCTTCAGAGCCTCACCGAGACGCAGACCGCCCTGCAGGACCGCACCAGCCAGCTTACGATGGCCCTTCGCAACCCGCAGGCCCGCGGGCGATGGGGCGAGTTCACGCTGCAGCGGGCGGTCGAGATCGCCGGCATGTGCGAGTACTGCGATTTCCACACCCAGGTTTCGACCGACGGCGAGACCGGGCGGCTGCGGCCGGACATGGTCGTGCAGTTGCCGGGCAGCCGGCGGATCGTGGTCGACGCCAAGGTGCCGTGCGACGACTACCTTAACGCGGTCGAGGCGTCCGACGACGGGCTGCGCAAGGCGGCGTTCTCGCGGTACGCCCAGGCGGTCAGGGGTCATGCCCGCCAGCTTGGTGCCAAATCCTACTGGGAGCAGTTCGGCTCGGAAAGTCCGGAGTTCGTCGTGCTGTTTCTGCCGGGCGAGAGTTTCTTCTCAGCCGCGCTGGCGGCGGATCGCGACCTGGTGGATCAGGCGATGCAGAATCGGATCATCCTGGCCTCACCGACGACGTTGATCGCTTTGCTCCGCGCCGTCGCGTTCGGGTGGCGGCAGGAAAAGCTCACCCGCAGCGCCGAGGAAATCCGCGAGGTGTGCGCCGAGCTCTATGAGCGCGTCCTCGTCTTCACCGAGCATCTGGCGGCGCTGGGCAAGAACCTCGACGGTTCACTGGATGCCTACAACAAAGCCGTCGGCACGTTCCAGACGCGCATTCAGCCGACGGCCCGCAAGCTCAACGGGTTGGGCGTCAGCGCCAAGCGCGAGATGCCCGAGCCGCCGCTGATCGACCGCACGACGCGGCAACTGCCCGCCGACGGTTAAATGTAGCTCCGCCGCCCTCGGCGGAGTCTTCTTCCCCCGCTTCGCCCGCGTCGTCACGAAGACACTCTTGCGGCAGTTGCGAAAGGCCGCTATACTGCAGATGCATGAACCGGGCGCCGCCGAGAGTGGCGGAGCTGATTTCGACAGAGAGACAGTGGGCATTCCATGTCGTCGGATGATCTGAGCCATCATTTGGCCAAGCCCGCCGCAAGCCGCTACTTCCGCAACTTACCTCATCTCCAGGCCGAGGGAAAGACGCTGTTCGTGACCTTCTGCACCCACAGGGGATGGGCCTTGCCGGAGTCCGTTCGCGGGTTGGTCCTGGGCCATTGTGTTCACGATCACCCAGCCAAGGTGTGGATGCACGGGGCGGTTGTCATGCCAAACCACGTACACCCGGTGTTCACCCCGGGAAGCGACGGCAAAGGCAATCCTTTCGGGCTGGCCCAGATCATGAATGGGATCAAGGGAACCTCCGCTCACACCGTCAATCGCGTGCTCGGCCGTCGCGGACCCGTGTGGCAACGCGAGTCGTTCGATCATATCCTGCGGACCGATGAGAGCATTCGCGAGAAGGTCAATTACATCTGCGCCAACCCCGTTCGCAAGGGGCTCGTGCAGTCCGAGGATGAGTATCCTTGGCTGTGGCGTGAATGGGTGGACGGATGATGGGGGTTCGTTGCCCTCAGTGGGTCGCCACCGCTGGCCGCGGAAGAGGAAGACTCCGCCGGGGGCGGCGGAGCCACATCGACGTCCGTCAGTTTCGGCTTGCCAGAGACTGGCCTGCGGGTTATGGGTGGACGGAGGATGGGGGTCCGTTGCCTGCAGTGGGCCGTCACCGCTGGCAATGGCAGAGGAAGACTCCGCCGGGGGCGGCGGAGCCACATCGACGTCCATCAGTTTCGGCTTGTCAGAGACTGGCCTGCGGGTTATCATCGGCTGGCGAATTAGGGGAACGTTTTCCGCCCGACCGCGTCCAATGGGTAGACGAGGCAACCGATTCCAAGGAGCTCGCCATGATTGCCGCTGTGGTTTGCGGATTTTCGCTGATGGTTGTTGGGCAGAACGCGGCGCCGACCACCGCGCCGGCGGTGACCGTGTACAACCAGGACTTTGGCGTGGTGCGGGCGACGCACACGTTCGAGATCCCCGTCGGCGTCAGCGCGGTGACGCTCAAGGACGTGGCGGCGAAGATCGATCCGACATCGGTGTTGTTCTTCTGCCCGCCGCAGGCCGGCTGCGAGGTTCTGGAGCAGAACTTCAACTACGACCTGGTCAGCGTGGGGAAGCTGCTCGGCAAGATGCTCGATCAGCCGGTGGAAGTCGTGACCGAGGGCGGCAAGCTGTACGCCGGAACGCTGCTGGCGTTCGATGACGGCCGGCTTACCCTCGCCGGCGACGACGGCATCCAGATCCTCTACCTTGAAGACGAGTACCAGGCGATCCGGCTGCCGCGGCTGCCGGAGGGTCTGATGCTCGAACCGGCGTTGGTCTGGCGGGTCTCCCGCGAACAGGACGGGACGGTTCCGGTCGAGGTCGCGTACCAGACGGCGGGCCTGAACTGGCAGGCCGACTACAACGTTTTGGTCCGGCCGGACGAGCGGCGGCTGGACATCACCGCCTGGGTGACCCTGACCAACACCAGCGGGGCGGCGTATCCGGAGGCCAATCTCAAGCTGGTGGCCGGCGACGTGCACAAGGTCAAGGCTGAGGAGGAGGCCCCCTTGATAATGGAAAGAATGGCGGGCGCAATGGAAGCCCCTGCTCCGCCGCCGGGATTCGAGGAGCGTCAGTTCGCGGAGTATCATCTCTATGAGTTGGGCCGGCCGACGACCATCCGCGAGAACCAGAGTAAACAGATCGAGCTGTTCAGCGCCCACGACGTCGGCTACTCGGTCGCCTACGAGTTCGCCCAAAACAACCGTCCGAGTCGCGGGCGCTACATGCCCTATCCTCCCAGCGAGGGAGGCGAAATGACGCCACTGGCCATCGTCTTGACTGTGCCCAATACGCAGGAGAACCAACTGGGCCTGCCCATCCCAGCCGGCAACGTGCGGCTCTACCAGCGCGACCGCCTTGGCGATGAGCATTTCGTCGGCGACGACACGGTCGATCACACACCCAAGGACGAGGAGCTGTCGCTGACCGTCGGGCGGAGCTTTGACGTGCTCGGCTCGCGGAGAATGACCGACCAGAACCGCATCAGCCGGCTTGCCCACACCGAGAGCTACGAGGTCGCGATCCGCAACCATAAGGACAGCCCGGTCGCCGTCCGCGTACTGGAGCAACTGCACGGCCGGATGAACTGGAAGATCCAGGAGGCGTCGATGGACTGGACCAAGAAGGGCTTCCAGACCATCCTCTTCGAGTTCGAACTCGACGCCAACGCCGAACGCAAGATCACATACACGGCGCTCTATGAACGCTATTGACCACCATCAGACCGACGCGCCCCAACGCCAAAGGAGCCGAACCATGATCCGCGTAACAACCAGCCTGCTGCTGCTTTCCAGTCTCGCTCTCGCCCAGCCGCAGAACTCCCTGTCGATCTACCAAGACGATTTCGCCCTGGTCAAGGACCGCCGGACGGTCGAGTTGACCGAAGGGGTCAGCGAGCTGCGGCTGACCGACCTGCCGGCCACGTTGGAGCCGCCGAGCGTGCGGGTCGTCGCGCCCGACAATCCGGAGTTCAAGGTGGTCGAACAGAACTTCGAGTTCGACCTGGTCGGAGCGGCCAGGCTGATGCAAAAATACGTCGGCCACGAGGTCCGGGTCATCACCAACCAGGGCGAAATGATCGAAGGCACGCTGCTGGTCGCTGAGAACGACCGGATCGTCCTGAAATCGAATGGCGGCCTGAAGATCCTCACGCTCAAGACGGTCCAGTCCGTCCGACTCGACAAGCTGCCCGAGAACCTGGTGATCAAGCCGACGCTGGTCTGGCAGCTCTATTCGCCGGCCGCCGGGCCGCAGGCTATCCAGCTCAGCTACATTGCCCGCCAGATCGGCTGGAATGCCGACTACAACGTCGTGCTGAACGAGGACGAGACACGGATCGATCTGACCGGCCTGGTCACGATCAAGAACGAATCGGGCAAGACGTACGAGCAGGCCGACGTGAAGCTGATCGCCGGGATCGGCCGGACCGATCAGCCGGCCACGTTCCTGCAGGGCATCGAGTACCTGCGGGCCGTCGAGGAGATCAAGCCCACCGGGCAGCGCGGCGACGAGACGGCTGAGGTGTTCGGCGATTATCGCCTCTACCGCCTCGACCGGCCGACCACGGTGCTCGACAACCAGGTCAAGCAGATCACGCTCATCACCGCTCAGAACGTGCCCGTCCGCAAGACGTACCTCTACGACGGTGGGCGGGTGCGATTCGTTCCCGGCCGGGTCTATGAGGAGCCTGGCTTCGGTCGCGAGGAGAACACCAAGGTCAACGTTTTGCTGGCGATCCGCAACACCGCTGACGACAACCTCGGCGTGGCCCTGCCCGGCGGCAAGGTCCGCGTGTTTAAACGCGACGTTGACCAGAGCCTTGAATTTGTCGGCGAGGACGTGATTCCCGGCACCGCCGTCGACGAGCGCATCCTGGTCTACGTCGGCGATGCGTTCGACGTGACCGGTTCGCGCACGCAGACCGACTTCCAGCGGCCGGCGGCGACGGTGATCGAGGAGGCTTTCGAGATCGTCCTGAAGAACCACAAGCAGGAGCCGATCGAGGTCACCGTGATCGAAAAACTCTACCGCTGGAGCGACTGGGAGATGCTCGAGTCGTCGCACGATTACACCAAACTCGACTCCCGGACGATCAAGTTCCAAGTCCCCGTTGAAGCCGACGGGAAGGCCACCGTCACCTACCGCATCCGGTACACCTGGTAGACCGCTCTTCACAGTATCCGCCAGGAAACAGCCGGGCGTGATGTCCGCAACCGCTGCCTTCTCCGTTTCCTTCGCGGCCTTCTGTTGGGCCCGTGTTCTCTCAGCGGCGTCAGTCGGCTTGGAGGATCGCGATCGCCAGGTAGCGTTTCCAGAAATGCGGGACCTGTTGCCAGAGCGGATCGTTTTTGGGCGGACACCACGGCAGGTTCGGATCGTGACTGTAGTAGACGATGCCGATCTGGCCGCTTGGCATTTTGACGATGTCCGGCATGCCGGTCTCGTGCCAACTCTCGTGCGTGCGTCCGCGCGGGTCGGGCAGGGCCGTTTCGGGCGTCCAGGTGCGCCCGCCGTCGTCGCTGTAGACGACGATCATACCCAACGGCGTGGCGGGCGGGGCGTTCTTGGCGCTGCGGTAGGCGGCGATGAGCCGGTCGCCGTCGGCGACGAGACATCCGCACTCGCCGTGCAGTTCGGTCGGTTCCGGGTCCAACCAGGTTTCGCCGTCGTCGGCTGAGCGGGTCGCTGCCAGCACGCCCGCATCGAACGGCCGCTGGCTCTTCACCCATGCCGTGGTGGTCCGGTGCAATCCCAGCAGGCTTCCATCCGAACACCGGGCGATCGTCGTCTCGACACATCCCAGTTCATTCGGCGCCGGCACGATCGGATGCCAATCGCCCCAGCTTTCGCCGCCGTCGCGCGAGAGGAAGTATCCGTTCTCGAACGGGGTGGCTTCACCGCGGGTCTCGAGCCAGTCCTTCTCGCAGGCCACCGCCGGCAACATCAGAGATCCGTCCCGACGTTCCACGATCCGCCCGAACGGATAGGCGAATCTGAACGGCCCAAGGTCCACCTTCACCCGCTGGGGCCAGGAGTGTCCGTGGTCGCGCGAGACCGCCACGAACAGTTCCGTTGGACGGTTTCTGTTCTTCAGTCGCCGCGGATGCTCATCGTCACCGGTCCGTCCGCTCTGGTAGTCGGCGTACGGCAGCAACAGCCGGCCGTCCGCCAGGCACACCATGCCCGTCGCCACGTGGATCGCCCCCTCCTCGTGGCGGCTGCCGATGGGTTTGGCGGTCATCTCCCACGTCCGGCCATGGTCGGAGGACCGCATGAAATGGGCCTCGTTGCCCATGATCGCATCCGTGTAACGATTCCAGTAAGCCAGCACGTCGCCGTTGCCGCAGACGCACGCCCCACCGGCCAACTGCATCACCATTTCGTCATGGATCGCCCGAACATCCACCAGCCGATAGGGCCCGATCCGCACCGATGAACTCATCTTGCCTAATCTCCGCCTGGCGGTACAACCTTATTCAAGTATTATGTGCCTCCGCCATAATTTGCCTCGCAAAAGTCGATTCTAGCCACCCCGGTTGCCTTAATCCATCGTTTTGGCTAGAATGGACTTGCGGCCTAGCGGAAGCGGCCATCAACCGAGAAACCCATTGGCAGGGCAGAAGTAGAGTGAGCGAGAAAACCGCAAGCAGCACGACCTCCCGGCTCAATGCCATCGTCGGCACCACCGGCGATGTGGCTAATAAGCACGACTTAGATAGTCTCATTCGCAGCTTCCCTCCGGCCGTCCGTCGGGGCCGACACCTTTTGCCCGCCGAGTTGGAGTTTCCCCGGGCGGACGAAGCCGAGTTTGCCGCCGCGGTGGCTGAGAACCTCGAGGGCGGGATTCTGCGGTATTCCAAGCGGCTTGAACTGCTTCAACTGGCCAAGGTGCTGCGCATCGACCGCTATCGCGCTGCGGTGATCATCGCCAAGGTCCAGCATCGGATCGAGGAACCGGCCCCGTTGACCGCGGCGACCCTCAGCCGCAACGGGGCAACGACAACTCAAGCGCACAGCGGGCGTCGTTCCGAGTGGTTCCTGAAGATCGCCGCCCTCTTCCTGACCGCGGCGCTGGTCGATCTGGTAATCGTTCGCGCCTTCTTTGGTTAGCCTATCGGCGTCCCACGGGTTCCGGGCGCGTGTCGGTCATCTCCTGCGACTTTCTGCGGACGGCGTTGACGAGGGCTTGGGGGATTCGGTCGAGCGGCAATACGTGCTGGGCGGCGCCGCGGGCGATCGCTTCCTTGGGCATGCCGAAGACCACGCAGGTCTCCTCATTTTGGGCAATGGTGATGGCCCCGGATTGTCGCATGGCCAGCAGGCCCGCCGCCCCGTCTTCGCCCATGCCGGTGAAGATCGCCCCGATCGCATTGGATCCCACAGCCAGGGCCACCGAGTTGAACATGACATCCACGCTGGGGCGCTGATGGCAAACCAGTTCGCCCTGTGTCGGCTGGGCCATGTATCCGGCCAGTCTGGCGGTCACCGTCAGGTGCGTATTGCCCCGGGCCACCGCGACCAGCCCACCTCGCAGCTCGATCGGAGCGGCCGCTTCGACGACCGTCAGTTCGGACGCTGCGTGCAGCGACGCGGCGAACGATTCGGTGAACGATTCCGGCATGTGCTGCGCGATCACGATCGGCGGCATGTCCGGCGGCAGTTGCGAGAGAACGAACCGCAGGGCCTCGGTGCCGCCCGTCGAGGCGCCCAGCGCGATCAGAACGCCCTTGCCGCCCGGACCCTCCGCATTGACCGGGGCCTTGATCGCGGTCGGCGTCCGCTGCCGGGCGGCCGCTCGCACTTTTTCGGCCAGTGTTGCCATGACCTTGCCCAGCGCGATGAACGAACCGCCGCCGGGTTTGGGCATCACGTCAGTCACACCGCGGCGGGCCATCTCCGGACTTACCCGGGCGTTGGGTTCGATGTGCGACGAGAGGATGATCGTCCGGACCGGAAGGACCCGCAGGGCCATGCCCAGCAGGGTCATGCCGTCGGTTTTGGGCATTTCCAGATCCAGGATCAGCACGTCCGGGCGATATCGGACCAGAAGCGTGGCAAGCTGGGCCGGATCGGGAACCACCGCCGTCACCTCCATGTCCGGCTGTTTGCTCAGCTCCTTTTCCAGGATCGTCCGGATCGGAAGCGAGTCGTCGAGGATCATCACTTTGATCTTCTTGCCCGATGCCACGGCCGCCTCACTTCCTGTAGATCGTGGGTTTGACGTAGTGCAGATCGTGCCGGATGGCGTTAAGGCTCTCCGAGTGGCCCACGATGAAATGCCCCCCGGGACGCAGATGGGCCGACATCTTGCGGATCACCGACTCCTGCGTGGCCCGATCGAAGTAGATCATCACGTTGCGGCAGAAGATGTAATCGAAGCCGTGCTTGAACGGATACGCAGAGTTCATCAGGTTGAAGTGGCCGAACGTAATCAGGTTGCGGACGGACGGAGCGACCTCGTAGCTCTGGCCCTGCTCGTCGCGAACGGCCCGGAAGTACCTTCCTCGAAGCTCGACGGGCACGTTTCGCAGCTTGGTCTGTTCGTAGCGGCCGAGTTTGGCGATGTTCAGCACCTTCTGCGAGACGTCGGTGGCCAGGATCTTGACCGAAACGGTCGGATGGGCCTCCAGCAGATCGTGCACCTTCATCGCCAGCGAATAGGGCTCCTCGCCGGTCGAGGACGCCGCCGACCAGATGCGGATAACGTGCCGGTTTTCCGCCCATCGGTCCTTCTCGATCCGCTGCACGATATTCTCAACCAGGAAATCGAAATGGTCGGCCTCGCGGAAGAAGTAGGTGGTGTTGGTTGAAATCGCGTCGATCAGTTGGCCGAGTTCCTGACCGCTCTTGTCGTTCTGGAGGCGTTCGAAGTACTCGGCGAATCCCGAGAGCTTGCCCACGCGGATCAGCTTGGCCAGGCGGGCCTGGACCAGATGCTGGCGATTCTCGCCGAGGTTGATTCCGGCCCGCTCGTAGACGAGTTGCCGCACCAGTTCGTACTGCGCCGGTGCGATTTCCAGCGGCGTCTGCGTTTCTACAACCTGTTCAACCATCCATCCCTCCAAGTGGCACTCCGGCCAGTGATGTATCGGTCCGGTGGACGGGTCGGTTAAGCTAACCGGAGGTTTTGGGCCGTTGCGCCGCGTTTATCGGACCGCATTGCGGCTCTTGAGGGTGGTTTTTATCGGACCCGACAAATGGTGAGGCCGCCGCCAAGCCCCGGTAAGTGCAGGATCATCAGTCGCGGCGGAGCCCGATCGCCACCGGCTGACGATCGCGGTAAACGTGGTACTCATCGAACCCGATCGCCGCGAGAATCTTCGCCACCGGTTCGAATCCGATCGCCATGTCGTCCGGCTTGTGAGCGTCGCTGCCGATGCTCAGCAGCCGGCCGCCCATCGCGCGGTACCAGCCGAGGATGACCGGCTGCGGAAACGGCTGATCGATGCCCGCGCCGCGCCGGTATCCGGAGGTGTTGACCTCCAGGGCGATGTTCCGGTCGATGATCGTCCGGAGGATTGCCTCGATCCGCGGGCGAAACGCCTGCGGGTCGTAGTCCGGCTGATGCCGCTTTCGCGTGTAGCGCAGGAAGTAGTCCAGATGCCCCAGCACGTCGAAGTCGCCCTGCTCAGCCATCTCGGCGGCGAGGACGAAGTAGCGGTCGATCGCCTCGCGCGGCGCCATGACGTCAAAGAGCGTCTCATGGACGCCGTGGCCCTCGACGTAGTGGATCGAGCCGATCAGCACATCGGCCGCCAGTTCGTAGACGGCCTGGTTTTCGCGGACGTAGCGGTGCGCCTCAGCCAGTTCCACGCCGTGCCGCACGACGATCCGATCAGCGAAGCGCGCGGCCATCGCGTGACTCTGGGCGAGGGCTTCGTGCGGGTCATACTTGCCGGCGCCCGGGTCGGCCGGGTCGTTGTCGAGGTGGTCGGTCAGGGCGATCTCGTCAAATCCCAGCTCGATGGCCCGCTGCACCATGGCCTCGACCGTCGTCTCGGCGTCAACCGATAGCTGCGTGTGCAGATGAAAGTCCGTGCGTATCTTCATGCCGTTCGCGGCTCCTGCCGGAAAGTTGTGAATTCTATCGGGCGAGGGAGCTCAAATCCAGGACTCAGAGCGGGACCTTCATTGACCGGGAAAATTCGGTTTCGACGGTTCGGCACGGCTGGTAGAATCCGAGCCAGTCGGCGAGACGGACAGTGAACCTTCTGTAATGGAGACCGGTCATGGCGAAGAAGGGCAAGACGACGTTCGGGCTGGTGGTGGGCTGTCGCGGGTTCTTTCCCGATCGGCTGGCCAAAGAGGGCCGTGAGGCGATGATCAAGCACCTCAAGGCACAGGGCCATGACGTGGTGGTTCTGGGTCCGTCGCAGAGCAAGCACGGCTGCGTCGAGACGTTCGAGGAGGCCAAGGCCTGCGCGGAGCTGTTCGCCCAGAACGCCGGCAAGATCGACGGGATCATCGTGACGCTGCCGAACTTCGGCGACGAGAAGGGCGTGGCCGAGGCGATCAAACGGTCGGGCCTCGACGTGCCCGTGTTGGTCCACGCGTGGCCGGACGACCTGGACAAGCTCTCGATCCAGTACCGCCGCGATTCGTTCTGCGGCAAGCTGTCGGTCTGCGACAACCTTCGCCAGTACGACATTCCCTACACGCTGACCTCGTTGCACACCGAGGCCATCGACTCCGAGGCGTTCGCGATGGACCTGGCGTCCTTCGCCGCGACCTGCCGGGTAACGACGGGTCTTCGCGGCCTGCGGGTCGGGGCGATCGGGGCGCGGCCGGCGGCGTTCAACACCTGCCGCTACAGCGAACGGCTGCTCCAGGGCAGCAACATTTCGGTCGAGACGCTGGACCTCTCGGAGGTGATCGGCCGGGCCGAGAAGCTCAAGGCCTCCGACGCCAAGGTGCGGGCCAAAATCAACGCGATCCGCAAATACGTCAAGAGCGATGGTGTGCCGCAAGCCGGTCTGGAACGGCTGGCCCGTCTGGCCGTCGTGCTGGAAGGATGGGTGACGGACAACGAGATCTCAGCCCTGGCCCTCCAGTGCTGGACCTCACTGGAGGAGTACTACGGCGTGGTGCCGTGCGCGGCGATGAGCATGCTCAGCGAGAAGCTCGTGCCCGCTGCGTGCGAAGTCGACGTCTGCGGCGCGGTGGCGATGTACGCCCTTCAGTGCGCCTCGGGCACGCCGTCGGCGCTGCTCGACCTGAACAACAACTTCGGCGACGATCCGGACAAGATGATCATGTTCCACTGCAGCAACCTGCCGGCCAGCTTCCTCGACAATCCGGAGATGTCGTTCAACAGCATTCTGGGCGGGACCGTCGGGCAGGATAACGCCTATGGCACGGTCACCGGCGCGATCACGCCCGGTCCGGCCACGATGCTGCGGGTCAGCACCGACGACTATGAAGGCGAGATCGTCGGCTACGTGGCCGAGGGGCAGTTCACGGATGACAGGATCGAGACCTTCGGCGGCCGAGGGGTCCTGCAGATCGACGACCTGCAGTTCCTGCTCCGCTACATCTGCGAGACGGGCATGGAGCACCACGTGGCGGTCAACAAGGCCCACGTCGGCGACGGGATCGCCGAGGCCCTGAACACCTACATGGGCTGGGACATCTATCAGCACGAGTGACAGGACATGCCAACCGCGGCGGCTGACGTGCCTGATCCTGGCGATGCTGGCCGGCTGCGCTCCGCGCGAGAGCCTGCCTCAGCCGCCGCAGGAACCGCACGAGCATCTGCCGTACCGGTTCGTCTATCCCAATCAGCCGCCGGTCATCCGCTTCGAGCAGTTTCGCGGCTTCCTGCACCAGTTGGACCGGCAGATCACGCTGCTGTACCTGATCGGCCCGGATGGCGAGTACCGCCGCGACGAGCTGGCCTGTCTTGACCGCATTCATCGGCGATTCTACCAGTACGCGGTCCAGGTCGTGGTGATCGACCTGCATGCGCCGACCCGGTGGCCGGACCTCGTCCGGCAACTCCGCGAGGTTGATGCCGCCATGCCCGCCGCTGTCCTCGCCGCCGAGGACTTCCCAGCCCTCAAGCGGTTCCTCGACCGCGCCGACTGGCCCGACCGCCAAACATACCTGATCGATCCGGACCGCCGGCTGCCTCGAGGCCTGGAGTTCGACTCCTGTCCCGTACTGACCCAGCAGGTCCTGGAGTTTCTGCAGAATCGCTCGCGGTAGGTGATCCGTAGAACGGAATCACGCCTCACAGGCGAAGCCCGCCGCAGGCCGGTAGGTCGTGCGATTTCGACGGGCGCTCAGCCCTGAACCAGCAGCTTGTCCACCTGGCCGCACAACTCGCGGACGTGGCTGATCGATTCAGCGAACGCCGCCGTCTCATCGGCGGTCAGCTTCAGTTCGAAGACCTTCTCGACGCCGCTGCGCCCGAGCATGCACGGCACGCCGACGAAGTAGCCGCTGATGCCGTACTCGCTCTCGCAGTAGGCGGCGCACGGCATCACACGCTTCTGATCGCGGAGGATCGACTCGACCATCCGGGCCGAGGCCGAAGCCGGCGTGTAGTAGGCGCTGCCCGTCTTGAGCAGCGAAACGATCTCGCCGCCGCCCTTGCGGGTCCGCTCGACGATCGCCGCCAGGCGATCGGCCGGCACCAGGTCGGTCACCGGAATCCCGCCCACGCTGGTGTAGCGAGGGAGCGGGACCATGTCGTCGCCGTGGCCGCCGATCAGCAGGGCGGAGATGTCCTGCACCGAGCAGTTCAGCTCCATCGCCAGGAACGTCTTGTACCGCGCGACGTCGAGGACGCCGGCCTGGCCGACGATCTTGCGCGGCGCGACGCCCGAGGCCTTCCACGCGGTGTAGACCATTGCGTCCAGCGGGTTGCTGACCACCACGAAGATCGCCTCCGGGCTGTGCCGGACCGCGTTCTCCGCGCAGGTCTTGACGATCTTGGTGTTGGCCGCCAGCAGCTCGTCGCGGCTCATGCCCGGCTTGCGGGCCAAACCGGCGGTGATGACCACCACGTCGCTGCCCGCGGTATCGGCATAGTCGTTGGTCCCGGTGATCGTCAGGTCGTAGCCCTCGACCGGACCCGACTGGGCCAGGTCGAGCGCCTTGCCCTGCGGCATGCCCTCGACCACGTCGATCAGCACCAGGTCGGCCACCCGCCACGAGGCCAGCCAGTGGGCGCAGGTCGCGCCCACGTTGCCGGCCCCCACGATCGTCACTTTCGCGCGTTGCGACACGGTCAGCTCCCTTGCTTGCCGTTCTGGGACTCCAGGTACTGATCGATCGACGCCGCCGTTTGCTTGCCGTCGCCCATGGCCAGGATCACCGTCGCCGCGCCGCGGACAATGTCGCCGCCCGCGAAGACGCCAGGCTTGCTGGTCATGTTGTTCTCGTCGATCTCGATGTAACCCCACTTGTTGGTCGCCAGGTCCGGCGTGGTCTGGGTGATCAGCGGGTTGGCCCGCGTCCCGATCGCCTCGATCACCACCTGGCAGTCGAACACGAAGTTCGACCCCTCGATCGGCACCGGGCGCCGTCGGCCGGAGGCGTCGCGCTCGCCGAGCTGCATCCGCACGCACTCGAGGCCCTTGACCCAACCCTTCTCGTCGCCGAGGATTCGCACCGGGTTGGTCAGCAGTTCGAACTGGATACCTTCTTCCTCCGCGTGCTTGACCTCCTCGATCCGGGCCGGCATCTCCTCGCGCGAACGACGGTAGACCAGCACCGCCGGATCGGCGCCCAGCCGACGCGCCGTCCGCACCGAGTCCATCGCCGTGTTGCCGCCGCCCACCACCACCACCCGGTCGCCGGTGAGCACCGGCGTGCTGTACTCGCCGAAGCGGTACGCCCGCATCAGGTTGACCCGCGTGAGGAACTCGTTGGAGCTGTAGACGCCCTTGAGGTTCTCGCCGGGAATGTTCATGAACACCGGCAGACCCGCCCCGCTGGCGATGAACACCGCGGAGAAGCCTTCCTCGTCGAACAGCTCGTCGATCGTCAGCGTCTTGCCGATGATGACGTTCGTCTCGATTTCCACGCCAAGCTGCTTGAGGGCTTCGACCTCGGCGTGCACGATCCGCTTGGGCAGCCGAAACTCGGGAATGCCGTAGACCAGCACGCCGCCCACCTCGTGCAGCGCCTCGAAGATCGACACGTCGTAGCCCATCTTGGCCAGCTCGCCCGCACAGGTCAGCCCGCCCGGACCCGAACCGACCACCGCGACCTTCTTGCCCTTGCGCTGCGGCGGCTTGACGGATGCGCCCACCTTGCCTTCGCGGCGCAGGGCCCAGTCGGCCACGAACCGCTCGAGCCAGCCGACCGCCACCGACCGGTCGCGGACCGCCCGCACGCACAACGCCTCGCACTGGCTCTCCTGCGGACAGACCCGGCCGCAGATCGCCGGCAGCGCGTTGGACTGCTTGAGGACCTCCGCCGCCTTTTCGAAGTTGCCGTCGGCCACCGCGGCGATGAACTCGGGGATCCGCACCCGCACCGGACAGCCCTCGATGCATTTGGCGTTCTTGCACTGCAGACACCGCTGGGCTTCGCGGATCGCCAGCTCCTGCTGCAGGCCCTGGTTGACCTCTTCAAAGTTGCGGATCCGCTCGGCCGCTTCCTGCTCGGGCATTTCCACCCGTTCGATTTTCAGTCTTTCCGACGCCTTCATCACTTCTGTCCCTCCTCCAGCTTCTTGACCGCTTCCGCCAGTTTGCAGCCATCGTCCAGCAGGTGCCGTTCCTGCGGCCGGTACGCCGCCAGCCGGTCCGCCAGCTCATCGTAGTCCACCTGATGGCCGTCGAACTCCGGACCGTCCACGCAGGCGAACTTGACCTCGCCGCCGACGGTCACGCGGCATCCGCCGCACATGCCCGTCCCGTCCACCATGATCGGGTTCAGCGACACGATCGTCTTGATCGACTTGGGCCGCGTGACCTCAGCCACCCGCTTCATCATCATCACCGGCCCGGCGGTGTACACCGCGTCCACCGGCCGCTCGCCCTGTTCGATCAGGTCCTTGAGGGCGTCGGTCACAAATCCCTGGCGGCCGTAGCTGCCGTCGTCGGTGCAGACGATCACCTCGTCCGCCACCTCGCGCAGCGGCGACTCCAGCAGCACCAGCGGCTTGCTCCGTCCGCCGATGATCGCCGTCACGTAGCTGCCCGCCTCCTTGAGGGCCACCGCCTGCGGATAAACCACTGCGGTGCCCACGCCGCCGCCGACCACCACCGCGTGGCCGTACTTCTCGATCTCCGTCGGCAGGCCCAGCGGGCCCGCCACGTCCGGAATCGATTCGCCGGCTTCCATTTCCGCCAGCCGGCGGGTCGAGAAACCGATCCGCTGAACGATCAGGCTGATCGTCCCCGCCTCGCGGTTCACATCCGCCACCGTCAGCGGCACCCGCTCGCCCTTCTCGTCGACCCGGATGATGACAAACTGACCCGGGCGGCGCGACTTGGCCACCCGCGGGGCTTTGATCCAGAACCGGAAGACCTCCGGTCCCAGCACTTCCTTGCTCTCGATCTTGAACATCTACGTACTCCAAATGCACTCGATCACCGTTCCGCGCCGCTGCGCGGACATGCCGTCTTGCCGCTCAATCGCCGCCGCCGACCGACCGCCGACCCGCCGGTGGCTCGTCCACCAACCAGCCCAGGTACCGGTACGAAAGGCCAAACCCGGACCTTCGAGCCCACCGTCAATTATAGCCGTCCGGACGTCTTGGCTTTGGGCTCCGGTCCGCATGGACCGCGCCGCGCCAAACCCGCCGAACCGTCCCGGCCGCAGCCGACAGAAAGAAAAAACGGTACGGACAAGCCGTCCCAATGTCAATACCCATTGCCGACAATCACCGCACCCCTCCCAGCCCGCCGAAACCCGGACCGCTGGCTCCGCGGCCGTCTCTTTCCTATAATGGGAGGCAGACAACTCCCTTTTGAGCCGGAGCACGCCGTCTGCGCAACCCGCTTCGACGACAAACCTCCGTGTGTGAACTTTTCCCTCACCGCCGGTGTCTTGAGTGGTAGGAGGGCCGATGGGGCAATCCGATGAAGCGCTGATGCAGCGGATTTCCGAAGGTGACGAACCGGCGTTCGAAGCCCTCATGGAACGTTACCAGGAACCGGTGCGTCAACAACTTCTGCGGATGCTCCGCGACGAAACGGCGGCCGAGCGCCCAGGGCATCTGCGGCGGCTGCGGGAGTTGCAGGCCGAGAAGGGTGACTTCCAGTCGCTTCTGGCCCTGCCGGTAGCGAGCTTTGAGGGCAAGACCATGTGCGGGCCAGAAGCATTCAAGAGCCTCGCCGTCTCATGGCTGGTCGGGCCGACGGTACTGACGGGGCGGTTGGGCGATACCGAATCGTGGCTCTGAGTCAGCAATTGCGAAACGCTACAATCGGATGGCCCGGCGCACGGAAGCGAGACGAGTCTGCAAAGGACAGTCGGGGCTGTGGTATGAATCGCAGCGACAGCGCTCTGTCCGGGCTGCATTATTGCCCAGTGGCTCTATCCGTTCAGGGACGTTCGCATTCTGGCACCAGAGCCCGCCATCATAGTGTTACTCCGAGGCGTATAAGTCGTTGTGACACCAGGGTGTCGATGTTATGATAGTCGGCCCTCCGCGTGGCGTCAGGATATCCCGAACAAATGCTTCTTGACGGCCGTCCAAGGCAGTAGTACTTTCTTTTCCGGAGATCTGTCCATCGGCAGTCAAAGACTTTTACTTTTTGTGGAACGTGAAGTTCGCAAGGCAGAGACATGGACACACTTAAGTGGCTGGCGGAGTATGGGTTCATCGACATCATCTTCGGCATTGGAATTGTCGGATTTATCTGGAGACTGTTTCAGAAAGCTCTCCCTTCTAACTACGAACATCTTCACGTTAACGTGACGGCAGGTGGTCGAGTGACGGTTGCTACAGGTCCGGTTGACAACTCAGTTGTTTTCCATATACGCAATGCAGGACAAACGAATTTCTATATCGCCAGAGCCGATTTTCGAGCAAAGCAGCGCGCCTCGTGGAAGTTGTGGCTAGCGTGGACGGAAACGCAGTTGTGCATTCATCCGAGCTCCGACCGGATCACAGATCTGGACAACGCCATTGAACTGAAGTTTCAAGGCCAACAGCAAAGCTACTTCACCGAGTACGAGGCGTTGGTGCGGCCCGGCCACAACAACGCACGGAGTACATGGATACCGTTGTGCTCTCCACTCCAGCAGGCACCTGTTAACAGCAAGAAATGCGGCACTCTTTACATTGAGTACGCCACCGCCGGGAAGCAGGGAACCCATGTCACCCGCGTCTGAAAGGACAGAAGTGCGAACAACTCATCTGCCTTGCTGCTGTCAGCCGTGCGGAGACGGTATTCGGCGACTGGTGAGGGGTACTCACTCGAGTGCTCCAAGACTTTGCCCGGTGGTTTCTTCCAACGCCGCCAGCACGCGCTCAGAGCCGCAGCCGTCAGACAGGGTTTTGGCGGAGTGGGAGACATCGACTAGCCGCTGGTCGTCGGACCACGTCTGTAAGATCGCTGTTGCGAGTTGTTGCGGGGCCAGGTCATCGATCGAACCGGCATATACGCCCGCGCCGGCTTGGGCGAAGGCGCGGGCCAATATCGCCTGGTGGTCCGGGCCGGAGAGGATCACGGCTGGGACGCCCGCGACGGCCAGGTCGTATTTGACGAAGCCGCCCGCGACCACCGCCAGACGGGCCGTTCGCATCAGCGCCGGCAGGTCGACTGAGGGGAGGATTTCGACTGCGCCGAGAGCGGAACGTATTCGGGCCGGTAGTTCGCCCTCGTGCAGTTCGTAGCCGAGCACGAAGGTGATCTTGTCTTGCTCCACGTCGCGGCACGCAGCCAGCGCCTCAGCCGTCAATTCATAGCCGCGGCGATTCGTCGTCCCGCCGCCCAGGCAGACAACCAACCGATCGGCGGGGTCCAGCCGATACTGCTCGCGCAGACGAATCCAACCCGGCGCGACCGGAAAATACCGCGGACCGTACAGCAATCGCCCCTCCGTCAGCGGCCTGCCGCCGTCGGGCAACAGTTGCGGCCGGATCACCAGATCCGCCCCGCTCGCCACCTCGCCCATGTCGTCAAAAACCGCCAGCCGCTCGCATCGCGACTTCCAGAACAGCAGATCGGCTGCGCTGTGCTCAAGCCGGTCGATCAGCACCGCGTCGAACGACAGCGGACAGCCCATCTCGCCCAACGGCCGAACCGCAATACCCTCCAACGATTTCAAATAGCCCTCAGCAATCCCCACCGCCCGGTCCGGACCGTCGTACAACGCCGCCACCGACCAGCCGCGCCGCATCGCCCGTGCCGCAGCCGCCAGGTTCAAACAGCGGATCCAATGCCCCCATCCGTAATCCCCGCCGCATCGCGCCACCAGGGCCACGTTCATCGTCAATCCCGCCTGTTCTCTTCGACGAGCCGGCAGACCGTATCGGCGACGTACCTGGCCTCGCGCTGCGTCAAATCCGGGTACATCGGCATCGAGAACATCTGCCCATACGCCGCCTCAGCCACCCCAAATGCGCTCGCCTCATAGCCCAACGCCTGATACTGGCTGTGCCGATGGATCGGCCGATAGTGCACCTGCGGCACGATCGACGCCGCCTTCAGTCGCTCGAACATCCCCCGCCGGTTGATCGTCAGCCGGTCGTAACGGAACCGCAGCACGTAGATGTGATACGCATGCAGACACTCCGGCTCCTCGACCGGCGTGATCAGCGCGTCGCACGCCGCGAACCGCTCGTTGTAGTACGCTGCGATCTCGCGCCGACGGGCCAGCAACCCATCCGACCGCGCCAACTGCGCTAAACCCATCGCGCTGTGCACGTCGCTCAGCCGCCAGTTGAAACTCAACTCCGGACAGTCGTACTCCCACGGCTCCAGCTCCGGCCGCCGCACCATCCCGTGATTGCGAAACCGCCGCAACCGCTCGTCGAAATCCTCGCGATTGGTCGTCACCATCCCGCCTTCGCCGGTGGTGATCAGCTTGGTCGGATGAAAGCTGAACGCGCAGAGGTCAGAATATCGGCAGTCGCCGATGACGCTGTCGCGGTACCGGGCGCCCAGCGCGTGGGCGGCGTCCTCGATCAGCACCGCGCCGCGCCGCCGGCACACCTCCGAGATCGCCGCCAAATCCACCGGATGGCCCTGGTAGTGCACCGCCACCACCGCCCTGGTGTTCTGGCGCATCGCCTGTTCGATTGCCGCGGCTGAGACGTTCAGCGTCGGCTCCTCGACGTCGACCAGGTCCGCCGCCGCGCCGAAGTACCGGCCGCAGTTGGCTGAGGCGACAAAAGACATGGTCGTGGTAATGAACCGATCGGCCGACCCCACTCCCGCCGCCGCGCACGCTCCGACCAGCGCCGAAGTCCCGGATGAAAACGCCACCGCGAATCGCGCCCCCACCTTCTCGGCGAATGCCCGCTCGAACCGCTCCACCGCCGGCCCGGTGGTCAGCCATCCGGACCGCAGCACCTTGCGAACTTCCTGGATCTCAGCCGAACTAACCGACGGCCGGCTGTACGGTATGATCTTCTTCCGTTGGCGCGACTCGGGCGACGTCATCTTGGCCTCGCGTGATCTGGTACATCATGGGCTCAAACCAACTGGCCGGGATGTTGCCGCCCCGCAGCAGTTCGCGAATCCCGTCGTTCAGCGACACTTTCGGCTCGTAGCCCAGCACCGACCGGGCCTTGCTCAGGTCCGGCACGCGGGCGACGATCTCGCGATCGGCCTGACGGTCCGACGAGCCCATCGACACGAACCGCGGTTCGAGATTCACGTTGGCCAGCTCGATCACCCGCCACGCCAGGTCGGCCATGCTGATCGGCTCGGTGTCGTTGCCCAGATTGAACACCTCTTCGGACTCCACGTCCGCCTCCAGCAGCAGCCGAATGCCCTCGGCAATGTCCGCAATGTGGCTGAAGCAACGCACCTGCTCGCCGCTGCCGTAGACCACCGGGGCCTGGCCCTCCAGCACCGCCTTGACGAACCGCGGCAGCACGAACTCCGCCACCTGGCCCGGACCGTAGACGTTAAAGAACCGCACCGTCTGGTAGTTCAGCCCGTAGTGCTGATGATACGCCCGGCAGTACTGCTCAGCCGCCAGTTTGCTCACCGCGTAAACGCTCTTGGGATACGTCGGGTTGGTCTCGCTGATCGGCTGAATGGTCTGCTCGCCGTAGACCTCGGATGAACTGGCCGAGATCACCTTGCTCACCCGCTCGCGCAGCGCCGCATCCAAAACGTGGATCGTTCCTTTGATGTTGATATCCAGGCAATCCAGCAGCTTCCGCTCCGTCCGCTTGACCCCCAGCAGCGCCGCCAGATGAATCACCGCGTCGCAGCCGTAGACCGCCATCGACGTCTGGTACGGATCCAGCACCGACCCCATGATGTACTCGACCCCCACCGCCCGAGGCGGCATCAGATCGAGCACCCGGACGGTATAACCCGCCCGCTTGAGCGTGTTGACCACGTACGTGCCGATGAAGCCCGATCCGCCGGTGACCAGTACTCTCATAATATAACCTCTCTAATCAGCGTGAATGCTTCCGCCAGACCCGCGCCGCATTGCGATCCGCGCCGCCGAGCCAGCACCTCAATCCCCTCGGGGCTCCGAGGGTGCGGCCACTCGCGAAGCTCCCGCGGATAGCAACTCATCGCCTCGACCTTCGCCTCCAGAAGCTCTTCGTCCAGCCGCTCGAACACATTCGGCTCGAACGACGGACCGACCGTCCCAAACGACCATTCCGTGCTCGAAAGCACCTCGAACGCGGCTACCCGCCGCACCGCCGACACGCCCATCGGCCGCCCGGCCGTCACCACCGCTTGGCAGGTCAGCCGATGATCCACGTTCAGGTCGGCCCAAAAGTGCGTGTAGATCACCTCCGGCTGGTACCGCTCGATCGCCCGCTCCACGTGTTGGACGATCTCCAGCAGTTCCAGCCCGTCAAACCGATTATCCGGCAACCCGGACATCGTTAAGTCTTTGACTTTCAATACCTTGGCCGCCTTGGCGGCGCACCTCTGCAACTCGGCGACCCGCTTGACCCCCACCTTGCCGCGCCCGGCCCTCGCCGTTCCGCCCTCCCCAAGAATCTGCACAAAAACGCGGTCGCCGGCCCGGGCGTGCTTGGCCAGCGTCGCCCCGCAGCCGAGCACCTCGTCATCCGGATGCGCAGCAACCACCAGGACTTCCATACCCACGTTATCGGCCATCCCACCAAACCCGCTTGAAACACTCTGAGCCCGAATGGATGGAACCTGTAATACGTATTACTTCTTGCCCATCGCCCGCTGTTTGCGGAAGAACTCGACGAGCAGGGCCGCGCTGTCGGCTTCCATAACTCCCTTGCGGAGCTGGGGTTGGTGGTTCAGGCGGGTGTCCGAGAGGACCTGGTAGAGGCTTTCCACGGCCCCGGCCTTCGGGTCCGTCGCCCCATAGACGACCCGGTCGATCCGGGCCAGGATAATCGCCCCCGCACACATCAGGCACGGCTCAAGCGTCACGTACAGCGTGCAGCCGGTCAACCGCCAGTCGCCGACCGCCTCAGCCGCCGCGGTGATCGCCAGAATCTCAGCATGGGCGGTTGGATCGGCCAGCATCTGCCGCTGATTGAACCCCCGACCGATGATCCGACCCTCCCGCACGATCACCGCCCCCACCGGCACCTCATCGTGCTCCAGGGCCTCGATCGCCAGGTTCACCGCCTGCTTCATGAAATACTCGTCCCGGTCCTGACCCGGCAGATCGAGCGAATTGCTGTTATCCTTATGAACGTCAACCATTGCTTATATTCAACCCTCATCTGGACCGAGGAACATCTTAGCGGAGGTTGATGCACTCCGCAAAGCATTGTAGACTTCTAACATCGAGGAACACCGGTACAGGGGGCAGGCCATGAGGATGATCTTCTTTGTCCTGAGCATCATCGCCATCGTCGTCATTCTGGCTCTGCTCGTCATTCAAGGCGTCTCCAGCCGGTAAAGACACCCGATCGAAAGGCGCAACATCATGCCGCTGCCTGAAAAAACACGGAATATCGCCCTCGCCTCGCTGGGCGTGGCGGCCCTGATCGTGATCCTGCTGCTCATCCGGATGGCGCTGGAGAGCGAAAACGCCGTGGTGATCCTCCACCAGCGGGACCTGGACCCGCCGACCGAAACGTGGATTCTCGACGGCGGCGGACCGGACGTCGAACTGGCTCCCGGCGCCGCCGACGGCTGGGCCTATTGGACAATCGCCGACAAGGGCGACGGGCACGCCTGGTATACGCGCAACCTGACCGAGCGTGACCTGTCCCACGAAGGCGGCTGGCAGGTGCGGGTCCGCGCGGCGGTCGCCGAACCGCCCGAAGGCCCCGGCTGCGCGGTCGGCGTGCAGATCAGCGACGGCCGCGACCGCTGGTCGCTGTGCTTCGGCGAAGACGGCCTCTACCACGAGGGCCCGCAAGGACCGGTACTACTGGCCGAGTTGGACGTGCGCGTCTTCCGCGAATACCGCCTGATCTACGACCCAGCCGCCGAGGTGGTCAGCATCGCCGCCGACAACGTCGTGCTCAAAACCCTCTCCCGCCCCGACGCAGCGGACGATACGGCCGGCACGATTCGTTTCGGATCGTTTTCCGACCCGGCCCGCAGCGTCTCGAATTGGGGTCTGGTCGAGTTTGTCGGCAAGTTCTGATCCCGCACCGGCTGGTATACCGCCGCGATTTACGCAAGAGCCGAGCCTGCGTACAATCGCCCCAATCAGTCGATCAAGGAACCGCCATCATGTTCAGGTTCGTCGAAGCAACGGGCGCCTTTGAACTCGAAGCCGGTCTGTTCTCCGCCCGTGGGATCGTCCTGACCATTCGCACCGCCGATCTCGTCCTGCGCTCGGATCGCCTCGATTTTTCCGCCGACGGCGCCAACGCCGCCGCCGCCCGGCATGATGACTTGAAGGTCCGCATCCGTCGCGACCACGACCGCGCGACCCTGATCGAGCTGACGAACCAAGCCGATCATCCGGTGCGGCTTGAGAACCTGACGCTGACCTTCGCTCCCGCGTGCTTCGACTGGCCGCGGGCGGCACGCGAGCATCGCCACCTGGTCCACACCGCCGACTTCGAACCCGCCACCGGCGTCAAGCCCGTTCACCGCCCGGCCGAGTGGTGCGACGTCAACCCGCCCAGCGGGCTGATGACCATCTACAGCCACGACGCAAGCGGTGAGGCCCTGCTGATCGGCGCGCTGCCGCCGTTCGGCGGCGGCTTCGTCCGGATCGTCACCGAGCACGATTCGCTCCACATGGAGGGCGATTTCGGCTTCTGCGTCACCTTCGACCACCGCCAGACCATCGCGCCGGGCGCGACGGTCCGCACCTCGCCGCTGCTGATCCTCGGCCGTGGACCGGGCGAGGCCCTGCTGGAGCGCTATCGCAAGGTGTTCGCGTCGCGCAATCCGCGGGCCAAGCGGCCGCCCGTCACCGGCTGGAACTCGTGGGACTACTACCTCGGTGCGGTCCGCCGCGAGGATATGGACGAGAACGCCGCCGCCTGCCGCAAGACGTTCGGCGATCGGGTGCAATACATCGTGATCGACGAGGGCTGGGAAAAGCAGTGGGGCGTCTGGGAGGCCGGCTGGAAATTCACCGAGGGCCTGACCGACTTCTGCCGCCACGTCAGGGACGCGGGTTTTGCGCCCGGGGTCTGGACGGCCCCGCTGACCGTCAACCGTTATACGCCACTCTACCGGCTGCACCCAGACTGGTTCGTCTCGGACGCCCGCGGACAGGTCTACTGGGAGCAGCTCAGTTACGGCCAGATGGCGACCCTCGACGTGACGCACCCGCAGGTCCAGGAGCACCTGCGCTGCCTCTACCGCCGACTGCGCGACGACGGCTTTGAGTACTTCAAGATCGACTTCGCCCACATGATCCTCAAAGGCGAGACCTTCCACGATCCGCAGGTCGGCCGGGCCGAACTGCTGCGGATTCTCTTCCGGTTGATCCGCGAGAGCATCGGCGACGATGCGTACCTGCTGGCCTGCGGTTCGCCCGCCGAATCGGTGACCGGCATCGTCGACGCCATTCGCACCTCGGAGGACGTTCACCACTTCTGGGGCCACGTCGTCCAGAACGCGCGGACCAACTTCGCCCACATGTGGATGCACGGCGCGGTCGGCAACGCCGATCCCGATTTCGTGATCGTCCGCTGCACGCAGACCTCGGACGATCCGCACATGTACCCGCGGATGCCCCAGCACCCGTTCAGCAAGGGCGGTCACTGGTGCGACGGGGCCGCCTTCGACGTTCAGGAGGCCCGGGTGCTGGCGTTGTCGGCGTACCTGACCGGCGGCGACATCATCTTCGGCGACGCGATCGGGCAGCTCAACGAGATGGGGCTCTCCATCCTGCGCCAGGTCCTGCCGCCGCTGGATCGGCCCGCCCGCCGGCTGAACCTCTTTGAACCCGACGGCGAAGAGACCCCGGTCCTCGCCGCTGAGCAGGACGATCAGCGGATTGTCGTTGTCTTCAACCTCACCGACTCCCCACGCCGCAAAACGTTGCGGGCCGGCCTGGGCGACAATCCCGTGAACGCCCGCGATTTCTGGACCGACGAGCCGCTGCGTATCCGCGAAGGCCAGGACATCGACCTGCCGCCTCGCAGCGTCTGGGCCGCACGAGTTCCCATCGCCACGACCTGAACGACCATCTTGTCCAGGCGCGGGCGGGTCGGTAGAATCCGCAAATCACAGCGATCGAAAACGGGGCTCTGTTCGCGGCGACAATAAAAGGAGGCGGCGTCATGGGCAAGGTGGTGTTGGCCATCTCCGGTTCGCAGAGACCCAAGTCCTTCAGCGACAAAATGCTGGACCTGTGCATCGAGGGGATGGGGGGAGACCTGGAAATCCACAAGTTCCAGCTGCACCGGATGACCATCGGGCCGTGCAACAGTTGCATGACCTGCTGGACAAAAACCCCCGGCCGCTGCGCCCAAAACGACGACTTCAGCCCGATCGCTGAGGCATACCTGCGGGCGGATTATCTGCTGCTCGCGACGCCGCTGTACTTCTTCAGCTTTCCCGCGCCGGTCAAGAACGTGATCGACCGCTTCTTCGCCTTCATCGAGCCGGCCCAGCTTCCGGCCGAAAACGGCGGCACCAAACACCCCATCCGCGGCGACCGGCATCCCAAGACCGTGCTCATCAGCTCGTGCGGATTTCCTGAACTCGATAACTTCGACCTGCTGCGGGCCCTCTTCCGGAAGATCTGCGACGGCATGGGCTGGGTTCGGGCCGGAGAAATCCTCGTGCCCGCCGCCGGCGCCGCCAACGCGCCGAAGCTCTTCGATCGGAAACTCGACCTGGTTCGCCAGGCCGGCTCTGAGTTGGCCGCCGGCGCCATCAGTCCCGAAACGACCAGCGCCATCGCTGAGCCCGTCATGTCAGCCGATGACTACCGCGCCATGTGCACCGCCCGCTTCAGCGGCATCCTTGGAAAGGCCAAAGCCGCCGCCATCGCCGTCAAGGCAATGCACAAGCCACACCAAGCCGACTAACCCGTTCGTCAGGCACGCAACACAGCGAATCAGGCGTATTCGATCAGCGGGTCTTTACCCGCGTAGACCTTCTGGCCGAGGGTGACCAGGACCTTGGCGTGCGGGGTGTTGGGGACGATCAGCTCGGTGCGCGAGCCGAACATGATCATGCCGAATCGTTCGCCGGCCTTCAGTTCGTCGCCCGGACCGGCGTCGCAGACGATCCGGCGGGCGATCGCACCCGTGATCTGGCGGACCACGATCCGCTCGGGCAGCGCGACGATCGATCCGCTGTGCGGGGCCAGCAGCACGTCGACGCACGAGTTGATCTTGCTCGACTCGAGGTTGCGGGCGTCGACGCAGCGGCCCTCGTGCCGCTCGGCCGAGACGACCGCGGCGCGGCACGGGCTGCGGTTGATGTGGACGTCGAAGACGCTCAGGAAGATGCCGATCTTCAGGGCCGGTCCGCCCACCCGCGCATCGTCGATCTCGGCGATCTCGGTGATCCGGCCGTCGGCTGGCGCGTACATCCGTCGGTCCGAAAGCTCCCGCTGATCCGCGTCGCGCAGCGGATCGCGAAAGAACGCCAGCAGAAACGCGTGCAGCGGCAGGCTCAAAATCGCGAACACGGCGGCAAACAGATACGAGACAAAAAACCCGATCAGCGCGATCGCCACCAGGTCGGCCAGCAGCGAAAGCAGAAAGATGGTGACCAGCGGCTTGCCATACGAGGCGAACTTCATGGCTGGGGCTCCTGCGTCTCCTCAGGCGTTTCGGCCGGCTCGCCCTGCTCCCTTTCGATCCGCGGGCGCTGCAGCGGAAAGAGGATCACGTCGCGGATGCTCTGCGCTCCGGTCAGCACCATGATCAGCCGGTCGATGCCCAGACCCATCCCGCCGGCCGGCGGCATCCCGTACCGCAGCGATTCGAGGAAGTCCTCATCGATCTTCTGCCGCTCCTCCTCGTCGCCCACCTGGTGAAGGAAGTGGCGGGCCTGGACCTCCGGATCGTTGAGCTCCGAATAACCGGGCGAGATCTCCTGCCCGTTGATCGCCAGTTCGTACACGTCGGCGAAATACGGATCGTCGCGGTTCTCGCGGGCCAGCGGAATCGTCACCGACGGCACGTGCGTCACGAAGCACGGATCGATCAGCGTCGGCTCGATCAGCTTCTCGTACACCTCGACCAACTGCTCAGCCGGCGTCAGCCGCGGGAGCTTAGCCACCAAGGGCCGCAGCACGGCTGCGCCGAGCACAAGCTCCAATGCCTCCGCGCCGGAACCCGCAGCCGCCTCGTTCATCCACCTCCACAACTCCGGCGCCGCCTCGCGGATGTCCCGCTTGTCGAACCGCCACTCGTGCTTGAGCTTCGTTCCGCTGAACTCGGCCACTAATTCATCCATCCGCACCCGCCGCCACGGACGCTGCAGGTTGATCGTCTTGACCGTCTCGCCCTCGTCGTTCTTGTGCTCGATGGTCAGCGTGCCCAGAAGCGTCTGGGCCACGTGGCAGACCAGCTCCTCGACCAGGTCGGCCATCGTCTCCCACGAGCCGTACGCCTCGTACGCTTCCAGCATCGTGAATTCGGGATTGTGCCGCGGGCTGATGCCCTCGTTGCGGAAGTTGCGGTTCAACTCGAAGACCTTCTCCATCCCGCCGACCAGCAGCCGCTTGAGGTAGAGCTCCGGCGCGATCCGTAGGTACAGGTCGATATCGAGGGCGTTGTGGTGCGTGACGAACGGCTTGGCCGCCGCCCCGCCCGCGATCGCCTGCATCATCGGCGTCTCGACCTCGACGTAACCCTTTCCGATCATGAACGCCCGGATCGCATCGACGATCTTCGATCGCAGAATGAACGTGCGCATCACCTCCGGATTCGAGAACAGATCGACATACCGCTGACGATAGCGAATCTCGACGTCGGTCAGGCCGTGCCACTTCTCCGGCGGCGGATTCAAGGCCTTGCTGAGAATCCGGACCTTCTCGGCCCAGACCGTCAGTTCGCCCGTCTTGGTCAAGCCCATCTCGCCCTCAGCCGCGATGATATCGCCGGCCTCGAACTGCTTGATCAGCTCCCACGACTCCTCAAGCTGCTTCTTGCTCAAACCCACCTGCAGCTCGCCCGACCAGTCGCGCAGGCGCAGGAAGATGAGCTTGCCGATGTCGCGAAGAAAGACGATCCGTCCGGCGATCAGGCAGCGCGGAGCAGCGTCGCCCTCCGGTTTGCCCTCGAACCGCTCGCGGGCCTCGCGCAGCGGCAGGTGGCCTTCGAACCGCCCGCCGTAAGGATCAAAGCCCAGTTCGCGGATCCGCGCCAGCTTCCGACAACGATCTTCGTTCAACTTTGACATCGCCATGCAACAAAACTCCCACTTATCCTCGGCCGACCGACAGGACCGTCGGACCGGTTGGCAATTCTAGCACAACTCAGCGGCAAAAGCCCGCGTGTGGGGCCGCCGCCCTCGGCGGCCGTTCTCCATTCTGCATTTCGAGATCTGCATTCTGCACTCTTCATTCGTCTTCCGACCGCCGGAGAAGAGTCCGCCGAGGGCGGCGGACCTACATCCGGTCAAA
>Ga0209722_1000895_pt1 | contig 29299 bp, 23 predicted proteins | sample BioC12SIPDNA_2_FD_185745 | JGI IMG/M metagenome (GOLD analysis project Ga0209722, IMG submission 185745) | Anaerobic biogas reactor microbial communites from Washington, USA - Biogas_R1_A C12 SIP DNA (SPAdes) (version 2) | ecosystem: Engineered > Bioreactor > Anaerobic > Unclassified | place... | reverse complement strand
TGACCAGCACCTGGAGAAGCTGCCGCCGCAGACGCGGGTGGTAATCTACCCGGCGCCGTTTGCGGTGGACGATGATGCCTACGCTCGCCTGCTGGCTTGGGTCAAAGACGGCGGTGTGTTGCTCGTGACGGGCGATATCTCTTACGACGAAAACCGTCAGCGCACGCGGACCACCCGTCTGCGCGAGCTGGCCGGCGTGGAGGCCCTGGAGGTCAACTACCCCGATATCTCTCGCCAGGAACCCCCCGGGGAGCCGGCCGCATTCCTGTTTGCGTCGCTGCCGCCACTTCCAGCGAGCCCGTGTGTGCGGCTCAAGGTGATTGATGCCGAAGTACTGGGCAGAGCCAGCGACTCGAATCCGGTTTTCGTACGCCGCCGTCTGGGCATGGGATGGGTATATCTCTTTACCGATCCGACGGAAGTCGCGGGCGATACCTGCGCTGGTGAGACGCGCCGGCAGGTCTACGCGGGCTTCTTGCGGGCCGCGGGCGCAGAACCCCTGGATATTCAGCCGGACGAGCCTTGGCTGCATGTGATCAGCCAGCCCACCACGCGCGGCACGGTGCAGGTGGTGTTTAACCGAAGGCGAGCGGAAGGCCAGGAGAAGGTCGGCTGGTCGAGCGCCGCAGGTCGGCTGACGCTGATGGTGCGCAATCGCTGCCCCGGCCTGGCTGCCGTCACCGCCGACGGGAAGGTGGTCGCTGTAAACGCGGCAGGCAGCGCGGCGGTCGATGGCCAGCCGCTCATGAGCGGCGATGGCCTCAAGGCTCTTCTTTCGCTGGACGGTCGCGACCTGCGACAGTCAGAGGCGATCCTGGTGGCGCCGTTTGCATCCGGAACGCTGGAACTGCCTGCCCGGCCCGCGCGCCTGGCCGCGCATCTGGGCGAATTCCGTGACGGCCACTGGCGGCGCCTCGAACGAGTCGACCTTCAGGCGAGCCAGCGGGCGCTGGATATCGATGCCGATCGCGCCACGTGTCTCATCCTGCTTTGCGACCCGCATGCGGAACACCAATGGGCCGAATACCTCACCCGCACGATGCTGCACCCGGACCAGATCGAGGGCTACTGAAGAGCACATTGCCGGGGACACTACGGAATGGACGCCGAAAAAGGGTTTGCGCCAAGCAACCTGGCCAAGGGGGATGTGAATGAGCTGAGTCACTGAAACGAAAACCTCCATTGAGGCCCTGTGGACCCTTGACAGGCCGCATCTCACGGCGGGAGATTCCGAGCGAGCTTCGCTTGCGGCGGCGAGTCAAGGGTGGACTGAGCCCACCCAGGGGGGTACACGGGGGCAGACGCCATTGACGGTGGACCCGGGCGAGGGTAGCGTAGGGCCATGGCTCGAAGACCGCGGACATCGCTGGGCGGGATGGCGTATCACGTGATGAATCGCGTGGCCGGTGGGCAGGATCTGTTCGCGGACGGTCACGATGATGCGGCCTTCGAACGGGTGCTGGCCGAGGCCCGGGAGCCAGAGGCCATGCGGGTATACGCGTATACCCTGATGCTCCCTGGATGCGTCCGACCGCCACGACGCTCGGCCTGGAAAGCACGCTTCGCCCCGTCTGACGGCGGAAGAAGAAACAGGAATCCCGCTAATGGCTTCTGAACCCTGTCCTGCCCCCCCCTGTATTGATGAGAATGGTGATAGGAGATGAGTGTCCGTAGACCATTGTGCTGGTGCGTCTTCGGCATCGCAGCAACCGTGCTGGTTGTGATCGGGATGGGTCTCTACTTGGTGTTTTACCCAATAGCCTGGGTGGACTCGCACATTTTCGAGGCTTCGTCCTCAGAAGATTCAGTTGTATGGCAACCTTGGGGAAATGTGACGACCTATACCGATCAGGAACGCGACCCGCGGGCCTGTGAGCGGAGGGGAACTGTAACTCGTCCATTTCATCTTATCCAGATAACCGAGCGATCTTCATGGGGAGATTTGAAAGACTCACGATTGATACATTCAAAGGCGAAGATTCGTTGGTCAAAAGTCATCCTGACGATTGCTTCGCCAATTGTCTTTGGATGGGTTGTATTTATCTTTGGATGGATTGCATTGCGAATGCGCCACAGGGGGGTAAACGGGGGGGTAAAAGACTGCCAGGGGATATAAGCAGACAGAAAAAGGCCGAGGACAGAAAAAGGGTTTGCGCCAAGCAACCTGGGGAAGGCGGATGCGGATGAGTTGGGGCACTGAAACCTTTCATTGAGACCCTGTGGACCCGTGACACGCCGCATCTCGCGGCGCGAGATTCCGAGCGAGCTTCGCCTGCGGCGGCCAGGGCACCACGGAGTCACCGAGAACACAGAGAAAAGGCCGGCGTGTGCTCTTCTCCGAGTGCTCCGTGCCTCAGAGGTGAGTGGTCCATGGATAGGGAAACCGACCCAATGGGAAAACGCGCCCGGTTTGTTTGTTGTGGCCGATGGATACGCCGGTCGCCGCGGCTCGGCTGAGCTCGCCGAAGTCAGGGGGCGACCGCTACGGGCGGCGGGCCGACGCGGATCGTCTTGCAGTTCACCGAGGCGGTGACGCTGAGCGGTTGCGGGAATGTGGATCTGTCGAGCGGGACGTGCTGCCAGGAAAACAGCCCAAGTGCGTTTTCGGAATTGCCGTTGCGGATAAGCCTGATTCTTCCCACCCGGCCTGGGCCTGGAGATCGTAACAGGGCAGGCGTGACACGGACTCCATCAACAAGTTGACTCGGTCCGCCATCACTAAGTTGACCCAGTCCTGGCATCGCCAGGTTGACTCGATCCTCGTTGGAATGCCGCGGCTGCCGTCGGCGAGACCCTGGGTATGGGGTATTGCCCGGCGTCGGGGCTCAACATAGAATGCGCGCGACGCGAGGCGGCGCTGCGTGCTTAACGTCGTTCAGCGGGAGCCGGTCCCCGGTCGCCAAACGCGCACCCGGTTGCCTCGCGGGCCCAAGACAACGGAGTATGCCTCATGCCGGTCGACGAGATCGAGTTCGAGTGCGAAGAGCAGATGGAGAAGGCGGTCAACCACCTGCGCCAGGAGTTGCGCACGATCCGCACGGGCCGAGCTTCGCCCGGCCTCGTCGAGTACCTCAAGGTATCCGTCGAGTCCTATGGCTCAGCCATGGACCTGCGCGAGTTGGCCAGCATCTCGGCGCCCGAGGGCAACCTCCTGCTCATCAAGCCGTATGACCCCAGCGTGGTCAAGGACATCGAGCGGGCCATCCAGAGCTCCGAGTTGGGCATCACCCCGATGAGCGACGGCAAGGTCATCCGCCTGCCGATCCCGCCGTTGTCGGGCGAGCGCCGGCAGAAGCTCCTCGCCCAAGTCCGCAAGCTCGGCGAAACCCAGAAAGTCGCCATCCGCAACATCCGCCGCGACGCCAACCGCAGGATCGACACCGAGGAGAAGGACAAGATCATCTCCGAGGACGACGCCGAGGGCTCCAAGGAGCGAATCCAGGAGCTGACCAAGACTGCCGAAAGCCAGGTCGACACCCTCGTGACCGCCAAGGCCAAGGAGATCGAGGAAGTCTGAGGCAGGACCAAGGCAACTCGTTGCTGTTCATCCGACATGCCCGGGGGCGCCTATCGACAGGCTGGCTTGCCCCTCGGCCACGGGTTGGTGTGGCCTTGGGGGAATGTGAACCCCGCCGATTCTCTCTCTGACCGGACAGGCATGCGGCCCCCTGCACGTTTGCGGCCCGGCGGGCTTGGCGGTATAATGAACGCTCCCAATGGCCGGCCGGGATCCCACATCAGCCTGGCGCCTGTGGGTGCCTCATATGTTCGGCCGGGATGGTTTTGTCGTCAGCGACAGCGCCAGAGAGGAGGGTAGTGCCTTCCCCACGGCCATCAGTACAACACAGCCTTTTGATCCGGGAGCAGGCCTTGACTGCCATGTGCTCATTCTGAACCGGAATTACATGGCCATTCGCGTGACCAACGCGAAGCGGGCGTTCTCTTTGCTGTACCGCGACCTGGCCGAGGTCGTCCATGTCGAGGATGGCCAGTATCTCTCGTATGACTTCGAAGGCTGGCGAGAAGTCAGCGCGCTCAAGCAGCGGTTCGAGCCCGACCAGCACGACTGGGTGCGCACCATTCGCTTCAGTCTGGCCGTGCCGCGGATCATTCGTCTGACGCTTTACGACCGCCTGCCCGCCAAGGGAGTCCGGCTGAATCGCCGCAATATCTTCGCCCGCGATGAGAACCACTGCCAGTATTGCGGACAGCGCTTCGCCACCAGCGAATTGAGTCTCGACCATGTGGTTCCGCGAAGCCAGAACGGCAAGACGACCTGGGAGAATATCGTCTGCTGCTGTCTGAAGTGCAACGTCAAGAAGGGCGGCCGCACCCCCGAGCAGGCCGGCCTGACGCTGATCACCAAGCCGATCAAGCCCCGCCGGTCGCCGGTCCTCAGCATCCAGCTTTCCAAGACCCGCTACCGCTCCTGGAAGCAGTTCCTCGACCACGCCTATTGGCATGTGGAGCTGAAGTAAAGAGGTGTCAGTAACAAAGGTGTCAGGAACCTTTTATGCCGACAGGGTACGCACCTGCCGGGGCGTACCCTGTCGGCATAAAAGGTTCCTGACACCTTTGTTACTGCTTACGCCGCGAGGTTATCCTCGAGGATCGTGCGGATCTTGGCCAGGGCCTTGTTTTGGATCTGGCGGACCCGCTCCTTGGTGACGCCGATCAGGGCGCCTACCTGCTCCAACGTCTTGCCCTTGCCCGACGGTGCGGTGACGTCGAGAGCGAACCGCTCGCGGATTACCGTCTGTTCGATGTCGTTGAGCGAGGCACGGTTCCTTGCCAGAATGTCCCGCAGGTCATCGACGCAGGAGGACTCGGTTTCGCCCCGCTTGCTGTCGACAAAGTCGCCTTTCTCCAGCGACGGGTCGAACTCGGTCGGGAAGTGCCCCCGGTACCGGCTGGTCCGCATGGCCACGCGGGAGAAGCTCTTCAGGATCGCCCGGCAAGCGTAGGTACTGAACTTAAATCCCCGCGAGCAATCGAATTTGTCGACACTGCGGAGCAGGGCGAAGTTGCCCTCGCTGATCAGCTCGTTGAAGTCCAGCCCATTGAGTCGGGTACGTTTGGCCATCGCCAACACCAGCGGAATGTTCGCCTGCACGATCTGGCCACGGGTGTGCATGAACCGGTGGGTCCAGGCCAGCAACTCGTGGAGGGCTCTGTCGGATAACCGTCGCTCGGCGTGTTCGGACAGCAGGTGCGCCACCTTCATCCGGCTGTAGTTGAACTGTTGGAAGAGCAAGATTTCCTGGGTCGTGGTGAGCGTGCAATCCACGCCTTCCGTCACCACCTCCATGGCGGCTTGGCTTTCGAAGTAGGTCGCCCCGGGCGGCAGCGTCGGTTCCTCGCCGAACAAGGATCGCTCGGCCGACGGTTTCTCGAACAACTCGTGCGGCATGTGCTCGAAAGGTTCGGCGAGCAACTTGGACAGCAGGGCCCGATCCGGCTCATCGAGGCCGGCCAACTGTCGTGGCGTCGGTGGCAACACATGCGGCTGCAGCACTTGGGCCCGCTGTTCCCGGTCGACTGGTTTACTGGTCGTTCCAGCCATGGTTCTGACTCCCTGGGCGTCGCGGCTCAATCCGGCCGACAAGCCCGATTAGCGCCCCAGTCTTATCTACGATACGATTCCCTGTCCGTGCGAACCGTTTCGCAACCTCGCTACCCAAACAGGTGCGAAGGAAACCGATGTTCGATTGTCCTGGAGTCACTGACGAAGGCCCTACCACCAGGGCCCCGTCTCATGGGGAGAGACAGCGGGGGGAGCCTGCTGCACCAGTAGTATACACCGTGTTCAAGTGTCAGCCAACCGAAAATCAAGAAGTTCTCGGTCCCGGTGGCGAATTGTTCAGTGAAGGGTAACTTTATCGGTCTGGAATGCGAGGCGTGCTCTGCGGATGGTCACTCGTGTCGCAGTGCCTCGATGGGGTCGAGCCGGGCCGCCGCCGCCGCGGGGTAAATACCGAAGAAGACCCCGACCGCCACCGCCAGTCCAAAGCTCACCAGGATGGTCCATTCGTGGATGACTGTCGGCCAGCCGGCCCAACGGGTGATAACATGCGCCCCGGCGGCACCGCCGGCGATCCCGATGAGCCCCCCGACCGTTGTCAGCACGACCGCCTCGATCAGGAATTGGATGGTGATGTGCCGCCGCTTGGCCCCCAGAGCTCGCCGGATGCCGATTTCTCGCGTTCGCTCGGTGACTGTCGCCAGCATGATGTTCATGATGCCGATCCCGCCCACCAGCAGCGAGATACCCGCGATCGCGCCCAGGGTGATCTGGCGGCGGCGTTTCTCGCTCTCGGCGATGCGTAACCGCTCCAGGGGCACCTGGACTCCGTAGTCGAGATGGCGATGGGTATGGGCGAGGGCCTGGGCGAGCATCTCGGCGACGGCCCGCACATTCTCCAGTTCGTCAACCTCGACATACAGGTCGCTGTAGACGCAACGGCTTAGTTCGCGGGTGCCGCTGGTGATCCGGCTGCGAATGTCGCCGAAACGCTGGTCCGCGGTCGTCAGGGGGATGAAGACGTCGGTGTTGAGATCCCGCTCGCCGATCCCCTTGGCCGGCAGCCCCGCCGTTTCCACGCGTTCCAGGACCCCGACGACCTCGAAGGGGATCATGTTGCCTGCCATGCTGTCGACGTTGACTGTCTGGCCGATGGGATCTTCGTAGGCGAAGAGTACCTCGGCGACGCCCGCCCCGATGACGCAAACCTTGGTGGTGTCACGCTGGTCGACATCGCGGATGACTCTGCCGCGGGCCACCTTGATCTGGACGACCTCGAAGAAGGCTGGCTCGGCCCCGACGACCTTGACTGGGTGGCGGCGGGCACCGGAACTCACCTCAAAGGCGACCTCCCGGAGCGGAACCACGCGCCTGGTGTGAGGGATGGTCTGGCTGATGATATCGAGATCCTGGCGGGTGAGGCCGTAGTCCAGGAGTCGCGATCGGGCCTCGGACACATCGCCGCCCCCCTGGGGCATCACCGATTGGATGATCACATTGTGGGTGCCGAGCAGGCGGATGAGGGCCATCTCTGCTTCGGAGGCACCTTCGCCGATGGACAACATGCAGATCACCGCCCCCACCCCGCAGATGATGCCCAAGGTGGTGAGGAAGGAGCGCAGCTTGTGCAGCCGGATGTTCTTCATCCCCAGCCGCACGGTCTCGATACTGATCCCTGCCGATCTCATCATGCCACTCCAAGTCCTACGTCGGCGGGGTGATGGGGGTGCTCGGCTGGGTGGCTTGGAGCGGCCCGGCCGGGCGTGACGCGGGACAAGGGTTCATTCTACCCGGCGGGTTCCGAATGAGCCATTGGCCGGCCGCCGTTGCTTATGGGGCCTCGAAACGCCCGTCCGCTGCTGAAAATAGCCCTCAGGCACAGAGGAGACGGCACGAGCACTCAAGTTGCTCTGCCTTTGGGCCGAAGAGGATAACAAGGCGCCCACACAGCTTGAAGGCTGACCGGAAAAGTTAGGCGGGCGACAGCCGGTCGTCTTAACATGTACCATTGAGCGTCTCAGAAGGGAGCCCAGGCAAGTTCCATGTTGACCCATCCGATTCACGCAGCAGACGTCCCGGCTCAGACAAGTCCGCTTTGTTCCGGCCCTGATCGCCGTCGGCATACGCGACTGGCTTTCGATTGCCCGGTGCGCTGGCGTGTACGGAAGACCGGAACGGAAGGTGCGGGCAGCAAGTCGAGGAAGCGTTCGGCCGGGCATGATCGCATCGGTTGGGCTCGGGATGCCGGCGAATCCGGAGTGGGCCTCATGGTGCGTACCGACTCGATGCCAGCCGTCGGTGACCGGATTGAGGTGGTCTTCCAGCTCGACAATTACTGCGACTTGCCGATTGGGCAGGATGCGGTGGTGAGATGGACCCAGCCGATCGGGGATGGCTTGTGTAATCTGGGCATCGAGTTGGCCCAGTCGCAGGAAGCGGGCCAACCCACGGCCGTGGATCTCAGACTGCGTTCGCTGATTCGCGGGCTCATCATCGGGGGAGCGGACATTCCGACCGCCTGATCGGAGGGAGTATCTCGCGCGATGATCCAGCGGTCCGGGCCTGGGCCACGGCGGGTTTGGCTTTGGGCGGACTTGCCGGCGGCCCACTTTCCAGCCCATACCCCGGTCGTCCTATCGAGTGACCCTCACGGCATGTTGTGCGACGCTGCCCTCCGAGCGCGCCGCGAGTTGGTTATCCTTTCGCGATCGTTATTCCGATGCCGGCTGTGAAGCGCCGTACGCCTTGCGAAGCCATTCGTAGATATCCTTGACTGCCGCGGCCTCCACACCATTCTTGGCGTTGGCGTGCGATGACGCGACCTGCACCAGTTCGTCGACGCCCTCGAGAATCTTTGCTTGCCGCTCCACCTGGACGAAGGCAAGCCGTGCCCGTTCCCTGTCACCCGTGCGATGGCAGATGACCGCCCGCGTCAGATGGTAGTAGAGACGCATCATGGCCTCGCCATAGGCGAACCGCCGCTCGTCCTCCATGAGTCGGGCGAGTTCATGCTTGTCGTCGCAGGTCAGCATGGTGTCGTCGATCAGCCGGCGGGCGCGATCCATCGCGGCGATGATCTCCACCCAGTCAGGCCCATCGTTGAGCACCGGGTGATGAGCTTTGTATTGCAGGTGGTCGAGCGGCAGAAGCTCGCGCGATGAGGCACCGAGCTGCAAGCGCAAGGAGTACGTACCGGTCGGTGTACGGACGTAGTGTTTGATCGCCTTGATATTGGCCATGGCGAACTCGAGCTCGCGGTAGAATGCCCGTGTCTGCTCGGTGGTTGTTGGGTAGAAGCGGGCGAAGTACTCATCCAGCAACTGGTCCACATCGGTGTGGATGTCCCACAGCAGCCGGGCCATCATGTGTTGGTTGAGCGTCCAGGTGCCCCACAGCCGCGTCGGGGTGTGCATGTAGTGGAAGTGCCGCGCTCCGGTTCGCCAGTACCAGGGGATGTCAGCGGCCATGATCTTGGTGAACAGCACGGGCAGCGACTTCAGCCCGCTGACATTGTAGTACTCGCCGATGAAGATGGATCCTGTGTAGTGACGTCCGGCGCCGGTGGTCCAGCCCTGGTACGCCTCATGCAGCAGGCGGTTGACTTCGGTGCAGGTGGGGTCGGCGATGGCATGGGCGTAGCATCGCTCAATCGGGAAGTAGGTCACCGAACAGTTGTCGTAGTCGAACCCTTGGGGCAGGGGCTTGGTCGGCGGCGCCAGGGTTTCGTGATAGGCGAGCGTGGCCAGGGCCACGTCGCGTTGAAGCCGTCCCTCCGTCCGGGCCGTTTTGATTGCCCGTAGCATCTGGTCGACAACGATCATCAGGCGGTCGGTGTAGGTGCCCTGGTTCTTGCATGCTTGGCATTCGCACCATTTGCCGCCGTCTAGCATCCAGAAGTTGAGCACATCGGTATGCCGCCATCGGCCGTCGATGAGCTGCTGAACGAGATTGCGAGCCAGTTCGGCGGTGGCGTGTGGGTTGGAGGTGCAGTAGTTATCGCCGAACTCCGGTTGGATGCGGTCGCTGCGTGTTCCGTTCCGCAGGCAGTACCACTCAGGATGAGCCTCGAAGTGACTGAGCTTGCCGTCGTTGTCGGTGTCTCCAGCAAACTCGGCGCTGACCGGGTAGGGATCGTCGGGTTTGCCTTCACCGCCCGTGGCCTTCTCATGCCGGTAGGGGTATTCCGCTTTGGGGTTGAGGCAGTAGAACTGCACGTCGTGGTGGGCGGCGATCAGGCGGATGCCCAGTTTCTTGAGCAGGGGGATGTCGGTTTCGTTGGCCGGTGTCCACAGGTTGAGGCGGTTGCGGGCCATCCAGTTGTAGAACGTCGGGTCGCCGCGGTCTTCCCACGCCCAGAAGCCGCGTGTCAGGAAATGGGGCGAGCCGGCCAAGTCCAGGTCGGCGGGCAGGTCGGTCACGCGGGCCGGCAGTACCGTGCCCGTCTCGCCCAGACCATAGAACCGTACGCCGAGCCGTTCGAGGTAGGCGTACACGCCGTACAGCGTGCCCACGCGATCGCGTCCCTTGATCACGGTGACGACTCGCCCATCGCGGTTCTGGCTGCGAATGCGAAACGACTCAGCCGGCCGGGGAGTGAATTCGTCGCCGGCCGCATCCACGGCGGCGAACAGGGGATTGGATGTACCACTGCCTAGCAGAAACACATGGCCCGCCGTCGGTATGGAGTCCGGCGAGGCCAGTTGGATTTCGGATTCGTCCGTTGGGGTGACGGCGGCGAGAAAGCGTCGCAGCTCAACGGCCGCGAAGGACTCCGTGACCGCCGTGTCCTCCGTCAGGTTGTCGTCCCACCAGTCCACGCGGTCTTCGGCCGTCGCCGCTTGCTCGATCAAGCCTACGGTGCCGGGATTGGCGACGATGGTCACGGAGGCGGCCGGCAGGGGGACCGCGCACGTCAGCAGCAGCCAAGTTGCCGCGATTGCTTCGCAGGTCAGGCCGACAGCATGCCTTCGGTGGGCGGAACGCCGGGTTTCGTCAATCGGTCGCGGACTACTCGGTGTGTAGGAGCAGCCTGGCAGGTTGTGCTCGTGCATGTGTTAACCAGTCCTTTCTCCGGCTCTCAGGCCAGTTGTCAGGCCTTAGTATAACAGTCTCGGATTTCACCGTCCCGCGTCCGCCCTTGTGGCGAATGCTCAAGAGCGGTAGTGCTGCTCCAATGCTTATCGAGGTCATTGTGGTGCAGCGGGAGTTGGGCGTGGCCAAGGGGTGTACAAGATCTCGCGGATCACCTTGGAAGGACGGAGTGTAGAAGGCGATTGGCGCGGGTGGCACTGTGCTACTTGTCGGCGTCCTCGGCTTCGTTTTGCGTGAGCAGGCCGATCAAATCCTCAATACGCCAAATAGCGGGCAGAAAGAAGTCGATATCCGCGTACTTCGCCTGCTCTCGTTCGGGGTTGTCGGTCACCGCGACGACGACCACACCATCTCGCGTCGCTCTGAGTTGTTCCACGCATGGCTGTCCTTCACGGGTCAGCCTGGCGCAGTCCACGAGCGCGAATTTGAGGTCCGGGTCGCTGGCCAGCAGACGCTTGCCTTGCTCGAGATTCTCGACCGCATAGCAGCCCGCGCCGCTGTTCTCCAGGATGGACACGAACCAAGTCCGGTTGAGGCTGTCTGGATCAATGACCAGAACTCGCTGTTCGAACGGCCATCGCGTGCGCCCCGCGGGGGAGAAGCCCAGCAACATCCCGATGAGGCCGGCGCTGGCCAGCCGGGTTTCATCCGCCACTTGCAGGACGATCAGGCGGGATCCATCGACCTGAGGCTCCTGCGAACGCACATACCAGCGGGTCGGCCGGGGAGTCAGTGGCCGGGTGGCCACCCAACGGTCGTTGGCCGCGTCCAAATCGGGTACCGCGTCGGCATGGAAAAGACTGACGAAACGCTCAGGCTGCTGACGGGGCGCAAGCGTAGCGAGCATGTCGGTCGCGCGCTCGTTGGCGTTGACGATTCGACCGGCGCGGTTCACCAGTAGTACGGCCAGCGAGCCGAAATGCTGCGTGGTTTCTTCGTGATGCTCCGTCCGAGCCACAGCTTGCCGGAGCCGCTCCAGGCCAAACGGTTTCTCGATGAAGTCGAGGATGTGACTCTTCGCCGCCTCCGAGCGAAGGTGCTCCGAAGGGAAAGCGGTCATCAACAAAGCTCGGATTTCAGGCCAGACTGCGTGCAGAACCTGGACGACGTGTAACCCGTGAATGTCATCGCGGAGCATCCAATCCGTCAGCAGGACGTCGGGTCGGAGGCGCGTTCCCATATCAATCGCTTCGCGCCCGTTGGCAGCCGTTCTGACCTCGTGGCCCTCGTTGCTCAGCGCAAGCTGCAGATGGCGGCGGTAGGCGTCCTCGTCGTCCACAACCAAGATGCGCGACATGCCGGCGCTCCGGGGGCAGGGTAAGCCAGAGCGATCTTGAAGGTCGACCCGCCACCTGTGTCGGGTTGCTCTGGATGTCTGATGGCCCGCATCAGTCCCTATCATACCGCCGTCCGTGGCGAGCTTCACACGGATTCCCGCTGATTCTGACGGGGTTGCGCAAATAGGGTATACACCCCATCCAATAAGGGGTACATAAAGCTCCTCTTTATCAGGGGGTGCTCCATTTTTATAGTAAGCGGGTCCGCGGGCGGACGATACCGGCAGAGGTTTTCGCGTTACCAGGCGGGTAGCTCGCCGAAGATTTCCTCGACGACATCCTTGAGCGTAACCAGGCCCACAAATCCGTGCCTGGGGTCGGTGATGATGGCCATTTTGCCTTCCGATTCGCGCAGTTGGACCAAGGCGCTGGCCGCCGATGTGCTGGCCGTGAGGGTCAGCGGCGGTTGCAGGCAGGGCTCGACGGGCCTTTCAGCCTCACAGGCCAGTACCTCCTGCACGCTCACGATGCCCACGATGGTTTGGCGATCTGGTCCGATGACCGGCAGGCGGGAGTGCGGGCTTCCGCGGACTATTCGCTCGAATTGCCTTCGATCACAACGGATGGGGACAGTCACCGCTCGCCGACGCGGCACCATGATCGCTCCCACCCGGACGTTCGCCAGGTTCATGACTCGCTCGATGAACTGCGTTTGCTCGAGGGTCAGTCCGCCGTGGGCCGCCCCCTCGTGCAGCAGGCCGATCACCTCCGCCCGCGCACTTCGCAAGCCGTCCCCGTGATCGTGCCCCGTTATTCGCACCACGGCGTTAGCCATTCGCTGCAACAGCCACAGGATCCCCGTGCACCGAAACAGCAGTACGGTGCTGTTCAGGAGACGGGCGCTGCGGCTCATGAGTCGGTCGGTATCCACCTGGTACCAGTTTTTTGGAATGATATCGCCGAAGACGAACACGACTGGGGCTAAGACGGCGGCGATGACGAATTCGGCCCGGGTCTCGGAGATGCGAAAGGTCTCGACGATCAGCGAGGCCGCACACACGGTCAACAGGTAGTTCACCAAGTTGTTGCCCAGCAGCAGGGCCAGGACCGTTTCCTGCGGGTGCTGGGTCAGGCGATGCAGGGACCGGACGCTCCGGGTGGGGTTGCGCTCGGCCTGCAGGCGGAGGCGGAGGCGGTTCATGCGATAGAGGCCCATCTCCGCTCCGCTGTAGAAGGCGCTGCCCAGCAGGAACAGCATGGACGCGGCCAACCAGAATGGGGCCATCATGGCACCTCCGCCTGTTGCGCGGCCAGCTCCACGCCTACCCAGGCCACTCGCCGGCCCTGCAGGGACTCGACAGTCAGCAGCAGGTTGCCCAGCCGCACTTGGTCGCCGATCGCCGGTAGCCGACCGAGGTGCGCCACGATCAGCCCGCCGAGCGTTGTGACCCGCTCGTCGATCTGACGAACCGCGAACTGCTCCGCCCATGCCCGGATGTTCACTCGGCCCGACACGCGGTAGTGACGCTCGTCGATCGGTTCCCACAGAGGCTGCTCGCCCTCGTCCTCGGTGGACAACTCGCCGACGATTTGTCCCGCGACGTCCTCGATGGTCACCAGCCCCACGACGCCGCCGTACTCGTCGACCACCACCGCCAACTGGGTATGCGTTTCGCGGAAGTGACTCAGCAGATGGGTCAGGCGAGCCACGTCGGGGACGAATTGCACCGGCTTGACCAGTTCCTCCAGCTTCGCCTGGCGATTGAGAAACAGATCCCTTGCGTAGACCAGCCCGACGACATGGTCCACGTCCATGTCGTACACGGGGATTTTGGAGAGGCACTGCTGGGCCATGACACGGCGCAATTCCTCCGGGTCGTCGTGGATCTCGAAAGTGATCATGTCTACTCGCGGCACCATCACGTCGTGTACCTTGCGTTCATGAAGCTGGATGACGCCGTTGAGCATGGCGTTTTCGTCGGCGTCGATGATCCTCCGTTGCTCGGACATCTCGACCAGGGCGCGCAGCTCCTCAACGGTGACCTCCTGGTGTGGCCTGGCGCCGCCGACGGTCAGTCGAGTGAGCGGCTCGATGAGCAGTGAGTTGAGCACGACGGTTACCGGCGTCAGGACGAACTGGCAGAGCCGGACGGCGGGGACGATCTTGGGCGCCAGTTGTGTGCGCATCACGATCGCGGTTCCTTTGGGCAGAATCTCCCCAAAGAGCGTGACCAGCACGGGGGATATCAAGCCTAGCAGCGGGGCGGCGATGCTGTCCGCTCCCGCCAGTCGCTGAAAGAACGCGAGACTGGTCGCGAAGATGAACATATTGACGGTGTTGTTGCCCACCATCAGGGTCAGCAAGACCTGGCGAGGGCGCTGCATCACCGTGGCCACCAGCCGGGACGAGCCGCGCCGGGATTGCTGGAAGCGGTGCAGTTCGTGGCGGGTCAGAGCGAAGAGAGCCGTCTCGGCCCCGCTGAAGAAGGCCGAGCAGACCAGTAGAACAGCAAGAAGAATGACCTCCATGATCATAAACGCGAGCCTGTGTGTCGCGAGCTGGCCAGAAGTCGCGCCGCTCGCGTTCAGTTGTGCTCAGTGTATCCGATCGGCCGGACACCACAACAGACCCCTGGCCTCTCCCGCGAGGTTGTCCGAGCTTGCGGTGGGCTTGCACATTCGGTGCCGTGCCCGCATCATCATCGCGCATGCTACCGAGGATGATGCACATTCTGGACACCGACGCCCCGGAAGACGCGGTCCATGCGCTGTCTATGCTGTTGCCGGCGCTCTCTGCTTTGGGTGTGCGACAGCAGGTGGCGGTCATTGGCGCCAAACCGGCGGGTTTGGCCATCCCCTCACCGGTGCCCAGTCACCATCTGCCGGCCCGTTCAGGGCTGCCGTGGGCCTCATGGCGTCGGTTTGAGCGACTTCTACGCGGCTGCGGTCCGGAGGTGATCCATGCTTGGTCCGCCCGCTCGTTGACCCGCACCGCTGCCGTTTGGGGCGGTCGGGTCCCGTTGATCGTCACCGCCGCGGACAAGATCGAGGCCGACCATATCCACGATTGGTGGCGAACGGGCCACAGCGGCCGGTTTCGGGTCGTCTGCGGTGGGCCGAGCATTCGAAGGCATCTGCTTGATCGATGGCAGATGCCCGCGCACCTCGCCGTGTTCATTGCCCCAGGCATCGGCATCAGCGACTCATCGCCCTCCGCCCGCCGGGCTTTGCGTGAGCGCCTGGCTCTGCCCGAGTCGGCAGTGGTGTTGGCCACCGCCTCGCCGCCATCGCGACCGGGCGGGCAGTTTCAAGCCGTGTGGGCGGCCGGCATCCTTCGGCAGGTCTGGCCGGACGTGCACTTGGTGGTTCCTGGTCGCTCCAGGGAGCAGGCCCGCATCCGGCGACTGATCAACACCATCTACTGTCCGGAGGTATTCACGCTGGTCGGCGAAAGCCTCTCGCCCGCGGAGGTTCTCGCCCTCGCGGACTGCCTGGTGTTCCCCGCCAAGGGTGACGTGGGTTCGCTCTGGCCGGCTTGGGCGATGGCGGCTGGCGTGTCGGTCTTCGCTTCCGCGATTTCTCCGGCGGCGGATTGGATCATCCACCAACGCACCGGCTTCCTTTGTCCGTCCGGCACCCCTCATGCCTTGGCCTCTCTGATCCACGAGACCCTCCGATCCCATGAGACCGTGAGTTCATGTGTCGCGACGGCTCAGCGTCAGGCTCGGCGGGTGTTCGATCTTCCACGGTGTGCCGAGAGTCACTTGGCCCTCTATCGTCACTTGGCCACCGGCGGAGATGTCCCCCTTCCACGGGCTGTCGCTCAAGCCGCCGACGAATGCTGCATGCTTGACGAGTGAGATGATGTGTGTGCCGATACGGATGCGCGCAGAAAAAGCGCGCATTAGAGTCTGCCAGCGCGGCGCGACGCTTGGCCCGCCCGCTGCTCAGTGAGTGATGGCGATACCCGGCCTGGCAGGAGTGGTCCTACCCGTTGAGCGGCAGTGTTCACAGTACTTCAACCAGGGGACTTCCTGCAGGACCGCCCTCGAAATAAGATGACCGTCGACCACGCATTGCCCGTAGGTACTGGCTGACATGCGATGAAGGGCCTCGTCGATTTCCCGCAGAATCGAGCGTTTTTCGGCGATGGTCCGCTGGGTCACGGCCGCGGCCCAGTTCGCTTCCGAAATCATCGAGCCCGTGGTCGGGCCCGCACCGGGGGCTTGGGGCGGCCGCGTGCGCTCCAGTCGCTCGATCTCGTCAACCAGGCGATCACGGTTGTAGTCGAGAACCCGCCGCAGCCCCTGAAGCTCCTGATGGTCGAGCCACGCAGATGCGCGCCCATCCTCAATAGGGATGGGCGCTTCCACTTGCGAGGTACTGTCCGACAGCGTTGTGTCGTCTGTTTCATCATCCATCGCGATCCTCCGCATCAGTCACTGTTTGATATTTCCTCATTGCCGCACGGTTTCGCATGCCGCCGGTGAAGCTGAAGTTGCCGCACCAAGCGTCTTTACGCGAAAACCGGCTTGTTGAACGCGGCATTAAGCCGCTCCCTCCTCCAGACGCCGAGCGTATTCGATGCAGTACTTGGCCCACGGGATGGCCCTCAGCCGGGCTTTGGTGATCGGCTTTCCCGTTGCTTCACACGTGCCGTAGGTCCGATCGTGGATCCGCTGGAGCGCTTCGTCGATTTGCCGCAGAAGCTGGGATTTGTTGTCGGCAAGATCGAACGTTAGGGCCTGCTCCCAGGCGTCGACACCGGCGTCGGCCGAATCAGCGGAGCGGTCAAACGGGTCGTGTTGCGATTGGGCCGGATCCGCTGTCCGCTGGTACAAGTGGACCACGTCCGCCACAAGCTCCCGGCGTTTGTCCAGCAATGCCTGCCGGAACTCTGCCAGCTCCGCCGCTCTGAAACGCACTCGACGTCGTGTTGTTCTGTTCGCCGCTCTCATCATCGCCGCTCGCTTTTCTTCCACACATCCTCCGAGGCCCCGCGGCCGGGGCGTCGTTGACCCCGGCCTACGGAGCCTCGATGACTCTTCTCCAACAACAACTCCCCAAACCGTTACCGTCCTTGTTTCCTCATTACGGAGGCGAACGCATCGAGCCGCCCGCCAGGATCCGGCCGCCCCGCGGCAGTCGGAGCAGGCCAAGCGTCCCTGTGCCTCGCCCTTCGAACTCATCCGTACGCCCGCTTACGCGGGGGTACAGCAGGCGTCCCCGAACGCCGATCCACCGCACTTCGGCAAGGGCCGCGGATCGGTCGCCCCTCAACGGCCTTGTGCACCGCAGCATCTCTTTCTGATGGGTCCTCATGGCTCAGCTCCTCCTGTTCTGGCCTCAGGCGGGCCCAAGTGTCAGCCTCCCCGTTTCTCCGGCGGGTGATGACTCGGCCGGTGTTCGTCCGCTCGAGTCTTGCCCTGCCTGTCGACGCGATAAGGTATAGCACCCCCTGTGCCAACGGCTTCGTTATTCTCCGAAATTCGTAATGTCTTGCTACGGAAAACGTTACGATTAGCACAGTCGCATTGGCAGGGGGGCGATCCGACTAAAGAGAGACCGTCATGGGCATTCAGTCCCCATGGTGGCTATTTTCTAGTCATGCGAGATGGAAGTGCGCACATGGATACCCAGGGCGGCCATTTTCTTGCGAAGCGTGGTCCGGGTGATGCCCAGAAGACGGGCGGCCGGAGCCAGTTGGCCGGAGGTCTCTTCAAGGCAAGCCTGGATGACTTCACGTTCCGCCAGCTCGATGATCCGGCGATGGATTTTGCCGTGGAGGGATTTGTGGGCGAGCAGGCGCCGGCAGGATCGTCGCAGGGTTTCGGATCGGGCCTGGTCTTCCTCGACGACAGGTGGGGGGGCGGCCGGTGCGGCGGTGCGGACGCTTTCCGGCAGGAAATCCAGCAGGAAGACATTGCCTCGCGAGACCACGAGCGAGGCTTTGATGACGTTTTCCAGCTCGCGGACGTTGCCGGGCCAGGGGTAGCTGAGCAGGGCGGGCAGGACTTCGGGAGCGAACCGCCGGATGTGGGTGCCGAACTGCGGGTTGAACCGCCGCACGAAATGGTGGGCGAGCAGCACGACGTCGACCTCTCGGTCGCGCAGAGGCGGCAGATCGATCGAGGTGACCTTCAGGCGGTAGTAGAGATCCTGCCGGAATCGTCGTTCGGTGATCAGGGTCTCGAGGGGTTGGTTGGTGGCGGCCAGGATGCGGACATCCGAACGAACCGTCTCGGCGGAACCGAGACGTTGGAAACTGCCGTCCTGCAGCACGCGGAGCAACTTGGCTTGGGTGGCCAGCGGCAGGTCGCCGATTTCGTCGAGAAAGAGCGTGCCGCCGTCGCACTGCTCGAACTTGCCGATTCGGCGGATGTCCGCTCCGGTGAACGCCCCCTTCTCGTGCCCGAAGAGTTCGCTTTCCAGGAGCGTTTCGGGGATGGCCGCGCAGTTGACCGCGAGGAAGGGTTGGTCCTTTCGACGGCTGTGCTGGTAGAGGGCTTTGGCGACGAGTTCCTTGCCTGTGCCGCTTTCGCCGGTGATGAGTACGTTGACGTCGCGCGCCGCCAGCAGCCCGATGAGCTTGAACACCTCGTGCATGCCTGGCGATTGCCCGATGATGTGGTCGGCCGGCCGTTCGAGCTCGTCTTTCTCGTAGACGGTGGGCACGTTCATGTCGCGGCTGATGCTTCGGGCGGCGGCGAGATGATTGACGAGTTCGTTATCTTGCAGGGGCTTGAGCAGGTAGTCGATGGCCCCGTGCTTCATGGCGTCGATGGCTTGGTTGCTGCGGGCGTGCTCGGCCAGCAAGATGGTGCAGAGGCGAGGCCAGCGTCGGCGAAACTCGGCGAAAGTGGTCATCGTCACAGCGCCCGGTTGGTGGACATCGAGCAGGACGACGTCCGGCGAGCGAGCGGCGATGGCTTGGCTAATTTCCTCGTCGCCGCAGGCGATCACCGCCGTGAGGTTGAGCTGTGCGCAGGCTTTCTGTACCTGCTTCTGCACGTGGAAATCGACGCTGATAAGGAGCACACGGCCGTCCATGAGGGCATCGTAACCGGCTTGTCGGTTGATGCAAACTCAAGCGGCTTTGCACGTCCGCGTGTGTGGCCCTATTCTGGGTGTGTGCACGGGTTTTGCGGTGAGGACTTGTCACCGGCGCGGTGGGGGACCTCTTGTTGCGGTCGTGTAGGAGGTAATGCCGGCCGGCGGCTCGGTGCAACGACGGCGTGGGAGATCACCAATGCCCGCGATCAAGGATGATGCCCTGGTGCTGCGCAGGCTCGATTACTCGGAGTCTTCGCAGATACTGGTTGTCTTGACTCGCACCCACGGGCTGCGCCGTCTGATTGCCAAGGGGGCGAAGCGGAGTACGAAGACGCGGTTTGTGCCCGGCATCGATCTGCTGGAGCGCGGATGGGTGGTCTTTCTGCCCGGCTCGCGCAGCGACAGCCACCTGGGAACGCTGACGGAGTGGTTGCAGACGGAGGCGTACCTGGGGCTGCGGACCGCGCTGCCGCAGTGGTATGCCGCCCAATACGCCGCCGATGTCACTGTGGCCGCGATGGAGGAGGCAGAGCCGCACGTGGACCTCTTCGATGCCCTGGCTGGACTGTTGGGGGCGCTATCCGCGGGCCGGTCGCCGTTGCCCGAGGTGGTCGGCTACCAGTGCGCGCTTCTGCGGTCGCTCGGCCTGTGGCCGGACCTGAGCCGATGCGTGCTCTGCGATCGCGTCGCCCCGCCGGGCCGGGCCGCGTACTACGGCTTTCACCAGGGTGGCTTGGTGTGCAGCCAGTGCGTGCCCGCTGCCGGGCAAGTCCGCAAAGTCGGCGCCGCTGTGCTTACCTCGCTACGCGAAAGCGACTGGCCGCCGGACACCGTCGGGCCGGCCCTGGCCCTGCTCGATGAGACGCTGCGCCACCTGATCGGCCGTGGTACGCTGCTGGCGAAGCTGGACCAAGGGAAGGTGGGGAGCAAGCAGGTATAAGAACAATGAAGCTCTGTCCCGCCACCAACAGGCTCACTCGGTTCCATCCCGAGCGAATCTCCATCACGGTCACAAGCCGGGGGCCCACAGGTACATGAACTGCGGGGTGGGGTGCGGCCAATGCTCGGGTAACGTGATATTCACCAGGTTGACTTGCGGTGCTCCGCCGGGGGCCTCGGCATAAATGTTGGGCTTCCAATCCAACGGCCGATGGTAGGTCACCACCCGGACCCGCCGAGCACCGAGCTGCTTCTTGAGCAGCGCGAGCCCGTCGCGCAGCGTGCCGATGCCGTCGACAAACCCGAGATCCATCGCTTCGCTGGCGGAGTAGACACGTCCGTCGGCCACCTCGCGGACCTGCTCGACGGTCAGGTTCTTGCGGCCGGTGGCCACCGCGACCACGAACCGTTCATAGAACTGATCGACGAGTTTCTGGAAGACTTCGCGCTCCTCCGGTTTCATCGGCCGAAATGGCGAGCCGGCATCCTTCATCGGCCCGGAGGTGACGGCGTCCGCGGTGATCCCGATCCGGGCCATGGTGCCTGAGAAGTTCACCATCTGCATGATGACGCCGATGCTCCCGGTCACCGTCGTCGGCTGGGCGATGATCTCGTCGCAGGCACAGGCGACGTAGTAGCCACCGCTGGCCGCCACGTCCATCAGCAACGCCATGACCGGACGTTGATTCTTGGTCAGGGTCTTGAACCGCAGGATTTCCGTATACATCAGATCGCTGGCGGTTACCGATCCGCCGGGCGAATTGATTCGCAAGATGACTGCCTTGACCGAAGGATCGGCGGCCGCCTTGTCGAGCTTCTCGACGAACATCGAGACAGGGTGCTCGCCCTGCCCGAACAGCGTAGGCTTGTCGCGGTTGATCAGAATGCCGTCCACGTCGATGAGCACGATTTTGGTCGGCATGAGCCCGCCTTCGTCCACCAGCACCTTTTCCCGCAGCTCCTGGTCGGCGGGCACGGGAGTGATTTTGTAAGCCGTCGGGCCACAGGCCGTGCCGGCGGTCAGCATCACCGCACCGCACAACAGAACAATCCACCGCCGGAAATCGGGTCGCATGGTTCGCAAGGGTCTTACTCCTGGCTCGAAGCGGTTGTGGAACATCTACAAAACGCAAGGCATTGTACGAACGGCCGGTTCAGGTTGCCAGACGCCGTACCATGTGGCAAACAGTGAGAATGTGTGCTGCGCCGCGAACGCCGAGTCAACGGTAACTGGTGGATCGGACGGCCAGACCAAGGATGAAGCTCGACCATCGCCGCGTCAGCGATTCGTCGGGCGGACCGAAGTGCCGCTCAAAGAGGGCGAGTTCGTCGGCGGATGATACGGGGACGCCCGGTTGCCTCTGGCCAAGCTCGCGCAGATAGGCCGCGAGCATCTCCCCGCGCGTTCGGTGCAGGTAATGCATCAGCGACCAGGCCAAGGCGTAATCGGCCGTGCCGTGCTCACCTCGCCCGGTGAACAGACTCGAGTCGGTCAGCAGTCGTTCGAGCGGGACCAGCCGGCCGGCGGCCACCGCCTGGAGGAAATGGTCCGGCCCCAGGCCCGCTGAGGGCACTCCTCCCGCGACCGCCTCGCGGAAGTCCTGAAGACGCATTTGATTCACCCCGGCGATCCCCGCGCCCTCGGCACCGGGCTGGGTCTCGAACATCATCGCCAGCCCCTCGACCACCCATTTGGGATTCCTCGCCCCGCGGACGTGGACGCCCGCGTTGTGCAGAACCTGGTGGGCGATCTCATGCTGGATGATGGACCGGTTGACGTACTGGATCAGGTTCTCGCGGCGTTGCTCGATGCGGGCCAACCGATGGCGGGTCGACGCGATTTCCGCGGTCGCCTGCGATCGGGTGAACTGAACTCGCCGGCCGTCGGCAAACTCGACCTCGACCACCGTGCGGCGACCGCGGATCTCGCGGAGCACCTGGTTCATCTGCTCGAGGTTGGCCCGAGCCGCCGCCACCCCTTGCTGCAGCTCTATCATGCCCGGGTCGGTTGCCACATTGAAGAACGCGGATCGGTTCGTCGGCTCGTTGTACACCCCGTAGGTGTTCGCGGCGGGAAAGCCGATCGTGGCCGCGAACCGGTCGAAGTCCGACCGATCGTTGAAGAAGAGAACCGCAAGCCGCCGCGACGGACGGTGCGCATCGATCGTGCTGTGCCCACAGAAACGATAGATGGCCGAGTAGGTCCGCTCCAGCCGCTGCGTCAGATCGTCCGACAGGGCCTGAGCCACGTTGTGAGCCACCACGAAATGGGGAGTCCGTTTGATGGCGAAACCCTCACCCACCTCGCGAATCAGGGCCGCCTCCTGGGCCTCGTCGATGGGGATCGCCTCCTCGACCGGAGTGGGCACCGTCTCCGCTGGCGCGGTCGTCGTCTCGGCCAGATCGCCGGCGTCGCGGGCCACAGTTCTGCCGGCAACCGCATCCGCACGGGCCACCGCGACTGCCGACCAAAGCGCCAGACCGGCCCACCATCCCAGCCATCGAAGCAACGCAAGATCCCTCATCGCAATCCATTATACGGCCACAGCTGGCCCGCGGCGGCACGAACCTTAGCCGCGAGCAGCATGCGAACCACGCCACGAGGAGTTGCGAAAAGGAGATGCTTCGCGAGCAAACCCAGCTACCGGCTTGCCGCTTCGCGGGATAACCACAAAACCCGCTGGCATGAGTCCCTGCCGGCAACCCGCCGCACTTGGCAACGAGCCCGATTCGGGCGATATTGCCGCCATGGCTTCAAGACTCGTAGAGAAGGAAGTGGGTTCAATCCGCCTGCAAGGCTTCAGCTTGGCCGGCGAGGAGACGGTCATCGTGGCCCCGGAACTGGGCGTCGCCTTCGACGTCGGCCGGGCGCCACGCGAGATCATCTCCATCGACCATGTCTGTCTCAGCCACGGGCACATGGACCACTCCGCGGGACTGGCGTACTACTTCTCGCAACGCAACTTTCAGGGCATGCCGCCGGGCTGCGTTCTGGCCCATCACAAGTTGGTGCCGGCCATCCAGGATCTGCTCGCCGTCTGGGGGCGGATCGAGGGGCACGTCTCCCCGGGGCAGATTGTCGGCGTGGACGAGGACGAGGACTTCGAGGTCCGCCGTGGGCTGGTAGTCCGGCCGTTCCGCGTCCGGCACCCGGGGCCGACCCTGGGCTTCTCGCTGATCGAGGTGCGCAAGAAGCTCAAGCCCGAATACGCGGATTACTCGGGCCCGCAGATCGTCGCCCTGAAGAAGGCCGGCGAGACCATCGAGTACCGGCTGGAGATCCCCCGCGTCGCCTATTGCGGCGACACTCGGCTTGGCGATTTCCTCGACCACGACCACGTGCGCAACGCCGAGGTGTTGCTCTTCGAGTGCACCTTCTTCGAAGCCGACCACCTCGATCGGGCCCGTCAAGGTCAGCACATGCACGTGACCGATCTGCCGGCCCTCATGGAGCGGGTCCGTTGCCCGCACGTGGTGATCTGCCATATTACCCGACGAACACTCATGCGCGAGGCCAAGCAGATGCTGGCCAAGCTGCTGAAACCTGAGGATCTGGCGCGGATCACCGTTCTGATGGATCGGCCGCGCGATCGGCGACGAGTGCCCAACTCGCAGGAGCCATCGTCATGAACGGGAACAACGTACGGAGACTGGTTGGAGCGGTGTTACTGCTGGTCACGGCGACCGCGACAGCGGCTGACCCGCCGCTCGCCCGTTGGCGGGGAACGGATCTCGCGGGCGGAGCGGCGGCGCGGTTCGGCAGCACACATCACGGCGAGGCGGGGGTCAACTACGTCTATGCCGCGCCGACCTGCGAACATGCGAGCATGCGAGCCGAGTTTGAGCTGTCGGCCGTCGTCGCCGAGCCGGTGTTTCTGCATGTGCTGGCCCGCGACGACGACAGCTCAGCAGTCTGCCCGATCGAAATCCGGCTCAACGATGCCGTTTTGTTCGAGGGGCCGAACACCTTCGGGAAGGCCGGCTTTACGTTGAAGCGGTTCGCGATCCCCACCGGCGTGCTGAAGCTCGGCAAGAACGAACTGGCGATCATCAACCGGGCGGCGGCGGGTCAAGCGGGTATGCCGCCGTGGTTCATGGTCGCCCGGGCGGCGATCGGGTCGGCGGACTGTGACGTGAACGCTCCCCGACCGATCGAGGAGGATTTCGTGGTCCGCCTGCCGGCCGAGAGGCGTCCGGTGCCCGAGCCCGCGAAGGAAGGGCAGCGCGTGTCCGCGTTTTCCATCCGCGGGACCAAGGGGTGGGCGTGGCTGCCGGAGCAGTACCTGGCCGAGATCCCCGTCCTGGCCAAGTACAAAATGAACTTCCTGATGAACTGCTACGTGTCGATGTTCGACATCGAGAACCAAGTCTGGCATTCGGGCGAGGCCAATCGTTGGTGGGAGCCCTTGCCGGCCGAGAAGCGAAGGAAGTACGAGGGAATCGTGCGGGCCTGCCAGCGGGATGGCATCGAGTTTTGCTTCTGCATGAACCCCAACCTGACGTCGAAGCGCATCCTGGACTACGACAGCGGCCAGGATCTCGATGACCTCTGGCAGCACTACGCCTGGATGGCCGACCTGGGCGTCAACTGGTTCAGCATCGCCCTGGACGACATTTCCAAGGGCGTCGACGCCGCAGGGCAGGCCCGTGTGACTAACGAGATCCTCCGCCGGCTGCGTGCCAAGAACCCCAAGGCCCAGCTCATTTTGTGCCCGACGTATTACTGGGGCGTCGGGGAGAACGAGCGGTATCCGTGGGACACCAACGGCGAGGGCCGGGCGGCGGCGTATCTGACCGACCTGGCCGAGCATTTGCACCCGGATGTGTACTGCTTCTGGACGGGCGATAGCGTCGTGGGGCGGATCACCCGGGCCGGGGCCGAGGCCTTCAAGAGCCGGCTCAAGCACCGCCTGATCCTGTGGGACAACTACCCGGTCAACGACCAGCATCCCACGATGCACCTCGGGCCGGTCACTGGCCGCGACCGCGACCTGTGCGAGGTGATCGACGGCTACATGTCCAACCCCCTGTGCCCGCAGAACGAGATCAACCGCATCCCGCTTATCACCCAGGCGGATTACGCCTACAACCCCTGGCGTTACGACCCCGCCCGGGCGATCGGACAGGCGATCCTGCACTTGAGCGAAACGCCCGAGCAACGGCAGGCCCTCAAGGATCTTGTCGAGCTGTACCCCGGCATGCTGGTCTACAACAAAGGCCCCAACTGGAACCCGCTGGTGGCGAGGTTCAACGAGATCGTCAGCGTCCCGCACTCGCGGTACATCGCCGCCGCCTATCTGCGACACGCCGAGGACGTCGCCGCCCGGCTGGATGCCGCCTTCCCCGACCGGTTCAAGGACGCGGTCAAGCTGTTGCGAACCAACATCGAAACGATGAGAACCTCGTACGCCGCCCAATACGGACGGTAGCGGTCGCCCCCGCGGCAATTGCCCCCCGTGGCGACCGGCGGGCGGTCTTCACCTGGGCCGGTGGGCATAGCATTCCTGATGCGTACGCTGCCGCATTCGTGGCCAGGGAAACCCAAAGAGTTCTAAAAGGCATCTAGTCTAAGAAGAAACCCGTGACCGTTTTGTCTCCATCTTTGTCTGTATCTTCCAAGCGATAGCCGCGCTAAGGCTGGCCAGCGTGATCACATGCACCGGGAAGAGAACAGCGAACATCCGCCCCGTATCTGCGGCGACCAACGACACAAGCGTAGCTCCGCAGAGAAGGGCGGCATAGGCCACCCGCACGGGGACACATCGCTCTTGCGGAAGACACCAGAGCCCGGCCACAGATAGGAGCCATACAGCCCCCCAGGCTTTGACAATTTCCATCACTCCTTGCCATGGATTGGCGAGCATGCCTTGGCCGGAGACGGTCAGTAATGCCTGCGGCGACTCGGCCTCGGCTCCCAGGATGTAGCGTGGAACCAGCAACGCCGCGGCGGAGACCACGAGCAACAGAACACTGTGTCGCCATCCCCGGCGAATCGCCCAGACGGGCACCGCGACGATCGTGGTTTCCCGCGTCAGGATTCCAAGCACGGCGGCGGCAAGGAAAAGGGCGAACGAGTCGCGAAACAGGGCATACACCATCACGCCAAGCATGAAAAGCGCCAGGGCATCGGTGAGAAAAGGGTTGTGATAGCTGTAGAGATGGCATGGTGACGCCCACGCAAGCACCAGCCCGAGCATCGAGGAGATCACGCCCAGCCCTGCGTTTTTGCACGCCAGAAGGGCGACCACGTAGGTGAGACACAGGCTCACGTAGGTCACGCACCGCAGAGCGTCGGTCGGCGACAGCGGCAGCAGGCCGGCGAGAAACGGCGCAAGGACACGGTACCTGAACGGCGATCGTGCGGCGGTCCAATCTCCTTCGACCATCGCGATGTAGTCCAGCGAGTCACCACGAATGGTCATGGTCTCGTTCGGACCGTCGTGAACCCTCTGGGGTACGAGCAGGTGCCCCAAGGCAACGAGCAGCAGCGAGATGGCAACACATCGACTCAAAACTCGCTCCCGGCCGGTGGCTTCTGATGGATGATTCGCCGCGATGCCATGACCGCTGGTTGCGTCGCTGTGGGTTGCCCCCTCCGCCCGGCGGACGCGCGGCAGCGACCGGATGGCGATAAACTACATATGAGGTGTCTGTTGAGTCAATCACATCTTCATGCCGGGGCCGCTTGCTTGACTGGGCGATGTCGGTAGAATAGCGCCTCGTCAGTAGGGTGGGTCGAGGTAGTTCTCGGCCGGCAAGTTGACAAGCCGAAGTGGCGGAATTGGCAGACGCGCGGGATTCAAAATCCCGTCCCCGCAAGGGGGTGAGGGTTCGATTCCCTCCTTCGGCAATCCCCTCCCTGAATCAGGACGCCTGGCGTGCATACTCAAACCGACCGCCCCGATGCCTCCGGTGGGCGCAACGTGCGTAACTGCAAGGAGTTGCGTGCTTTGCACGGCAACGTGCCGCGACTTGTCGATCCGCACGAATCGCAGGCTTGGGTCCGTGCAGGGCCTGCCTATGCCCCCGCCGGCAGTGCGCCGAGATGCGTGCCCAGGATGTCCTGGCCGGGGCCGCGACGTGCGGGGCGGGCTGTGGCTTTGCTGCTGCTGGCGACCTCGTTCGCGACGGCGGCGGAGAGCAGGCTGGACGAGCAAGCCCTCCTGGCCGGGGCAGAGGCACGAATCATCGAGCACCGTATGGGCGAGGTGGTGCTCAAGCTGGTTCCGCCGGCCGGGCAAGGCCTCAAACCGGGAACCAAGGTTCTGATCGAGCAGCAGCGGCACGCCTTCCTCTTCGGATGCAACATCTACAGCCTCGGCAAGTGCCGTTCGCCCGAGGACAACGCCGCATACGAAAAACACTTTGCCGAGCTGTTCAATTTCGCCACGCTGCCGTTCTACTGGTGGTCCTACGAACAGACCCAAGGCAAGCCGCAGTATGCGGATACCGAGCGCATCCTCACCTGGTGCAAAGCTCATGGGATCACGCCCAAGGGCCATCCCCTGGCGTGGAACTTCCGCGACCCGCGATGGCTTCCCGACGATCCCGCGGCGGTGATCGACCTGCAGTTGAAGCGCGTCGGCGAGTGTGTCAACCGGTTCCGAGGCGACATCGCGATATGGGACGTGGTCAACGAAGCCACCCATTACGACCGCGAGGAAGTCCGCAAGCAGGCCCCCAAGCTGACGGCGGCTATCGAGCGAATGGGGGTACCCCCGTTCCTGCACGCGTCGTTTCGCATCGCCCGAGCGACCCATCCACAGGCGACGTTGATCATCAACGACTATCGTCTGGACGAAGACTTCGCCACTCGGGTGGTCGAGCCGTTGGCCGACAACCAGGGCCGGCCGCTGTACGATGTCATCGGTTTGCAGTCACACCAGCACGGCGGGGCGATCCCGCTGGGCAAGGTATGGGCGGTTTGTGAGCGGTTCGCCAAGTTCGGCAAACCGCTGCACTGGACCGAGACGACCTTTCTCTCCGGCGAGCAGGGCTGGGACTTGCGGAAGCAGCGGCCGGGCTTCGATTGGGTTAGTACGTCGGAGGGTGAAACACGTCAAGCCGAGGATGCCGCCCGGTTCTACACCCTCCTGTTCAGTCACCCGGCGGTTGAGGCGATCACATGGTGGGACTTCTCCGACCAGAACTCCTGGCAGGCGGCGCCGGCCGGTCTTCTTTGCGTCGATATGAGCCCCAAGCCCGCCTATCGTGCTCTGCACGATTTGGTGAAAAAGCGGTGGTGGACATGCCAGGAGCGCACACTCGGCACTGACGGAGCCGGCAGCCCGGGCGGTCGCGAAAACGAGCGAGTCAACGCCGATGAGCTGCGAGTCCACGGCTTCTTCGGCGATTACCGCGTGACCGTCATGGGCGAGGATGGTCCTCTCTCGGGCAGCTTCACGTTGCGGCGAGGCCAGCAAGGATCCGTCAGCGTGACCTTGAAGTAGTCGAGCGTCGTTCGCCGTCTGCCGGCGCGAGGAAGGTGAGTTAAGCCCCAAGCAGCTTGCTTCACACCTCGCCGCCGGCTGCGCGTGGCGCAGCGAAGCGGCAAGCCGGTGGGGCGACTGGGAAGCGACCAGCCAGCCTTGACCTGTGGGCGAGCTTGCGATACCTTCATTGCTGGCCCGACAAGGCCGTGCACCGCTAGCTCAATTGGATAGAGCATCGGTCTACGGAACCGAAGGTTGGTGGTTCGAGTCCACCGCGGTGCGATTTCCCAGCTCACGTCAGACGCGTTCCGGAGGCCCACGCGAGGCGGCTACGCCAGGCGCAACTTCGCGCGGGGTCAGGAGGCCAAGGCGGCTTCAACCGACTCATGGATGGGGAACAGCCGGGTCAAATTCGTGACCTTCAGCAATTCGAGGATCTCCGGGCGCGGGGCAGCGAGCTTAACCGTTCCGCTATGGTGTCGGCAACGCAGGTGGGCGGCAATGATGCCGCTGAGACCCACGGAACTGATGAATTCCAGTCTACTAAGGTCCAGGATGAGTTGCTGGGGCTGACTGGCGACCAAGTCGAGCAACTGGTCCTTCAGATCGGTCGAGACCACCATGTTGGCCGAGCCGATAAGCCGGGCGATGGTCGTGCTCCCCTGCGTCTCGACTTCAACTCTAAGAAGCTCTGCTGGTGTCGAAGACATCATGATCTCTCCTTGACAAGTTGGACTTCGTTGCCTTGATCATTGTAGCACAGCTCATCCAGATAGGCGCGCATCAGCATAATTCCACGCCCGGTGGGCAGCGGAATGCGATCAGGGACCGTCGGATCCGGGATGGCGTCTGGGTCGAACCCCTGCCCCTCATCACGGACACGAACGATGGCCCGTGTCTGGTCGATGTGGTAACTGATGGTGATGGTCTTGGCGGGGTCCTTGCGATTGCCGTGCTTATGCGCGTTGACGATGGCCTCTTCAAGA
>Ga0209722_1000892_pt1 | contig 29383 bp, 30 predicted proteins | sample BioC12SIPDNA_2_FD_185745 | JGI IMG/M metagenome (GOLD analysis project Ga0209722, IMG submission 185745) | Anaerobic biogas reactor microbial communites from Washington, USA - Biogas_R1_A C12 SIP DNA (SPAdes) (version 2) | ecosystem: Engineered > Bioreactor > Anaerobic > Unclassified | place... | reverse complement strand
TCGCCGAAGACATCAAGAGAACGGTAAACGCCATCATGCCTCCTGTCCGGGACAAGGTCCCGGTGGTCAGGGTTCTTTTTGAGGGCTTTGTTCTGCAGTAGCCCCGACAGGGGCAGCCGTACATCGGGAAGGAGGTGGGGATTATGGTGACACCGGATGTGCTCTCTCAAAGTGAAATAGACTCTCTTCTCGAAGCTCTTTCCAGCGGAAGCGTCGACGTGGACGCCATGCGGAAGGAAGACGAGAAGAAAATCAAGCTCTACGATTTCCGCCGTCCCGACAAATTCAGCAAGGACCAGCTCCGGGCCATCCAGATGATCCATGAATCCTTCACCCGGCAGCTGACCACCACCATGTCCACCATGGTCCGGTCCATGGTCTCGGCGGAGATCGCGTCGGTGGACCAGTTCGCCTACGACGAATTTGTCCGCTCCCTTGTCCAGCCCACGGTGATCGGGATCCTCGAGATGTACCCCTTCAGCGGAAACGCCCTCATCGAGATCAACCCGAACCTCGTGTTCGCCATCATCGACAGGATGCTCGGCGGCAAGGGGGAATTTTCGGGAAAGGTCCGGGAACTGACCGACATCGAGCGTACGGTGGTGGAACGGGTCATCATGAGGATGCTCGAGCTCCTCGAGGAAAGCTGGAGCACGGTGGTGGACGTCCGGTTCCGCTACGAAAACCTTGAAAGCAACCCCTTCTTCGTCCAGATCTGTCCGGGAACCGATATGGTGCTCCTGGTCATACTGAAGCTGAAGGTGGGCGACGTGGAAGGAATGGTGAGCATCTGCATCCCCTACTTCCTTATGGAGCCCATCATGGACAAGCTGAGCTCCCAGCAGTGGTTCGCATCCACGGGAAGGAAGAGCGACGAAGGATCCCGGGACTATATCCTGAAGCACATGCAGAACGTCCGCGTCCCCCTTGCCCTGGAACTGGGGCATACGGTGCTCAACGTGGCCGACGTAATGCAGCTCAGGACGGGCGACGTGATCAAGCTCGACGAGACCCTGAAAGATCCTCTGAGCGTCCGTATCGGCAACCTCGTCAAGTTCAGGGCCGTACCGGGTTCGGTAAACGGCAGATATGCCGCGGAAATTTCGGAAATTATCCCGGGCGAGGATGAACTGCCCGAAAGAGAGGGAGGGGCGGTCAATGATTGACGAACTTCTGAGCCAGGACGAAATAAACGCCCTCTTGTCAGGAGCCGATTTCGGCGGAGACGGAGGAGCGGGAAAAAGCGAAGGGGGTATTTCCCCGGACCAGCAGAGCATTCTTGATGACCTGGCAGGCATTTTTTCCACGTCGGCGTCGAGTGTCTACGGTATGCTGGCAGGCAAGGAGGTCAGCGCTCTTGTCAGGGAAATGACGGTGCTTCCCCAGAAGGAAGCCGCCTCCAGGCCCGAAGAGACGCCCTTTGCCTTCCGGGTGACCTGCGGCGGGCTCAACGATGCTCCCCTGGTTCTCGTGATTACTGAACGGGGGGCCCTCACCCTTGCCGACCTCATGATGGGCGGAGAAGGGAAAGACCTTCCCGAGGAAGCGGGGGAATTGTACCTGAACGCGGCCCAGGAGGGGCTGAGCCAGGTGGTGGGGGCTGCCTTCACAGGTATGAGCGGCATGCTCGGTGGAAAACGGCTTATACCGGAAAATATTTCCTCCGCCCTGGAATCCCAGGACTGGCTTCCTTTCCCCACCAGGTCTCCTGAAGATGAAGCATGGACAATTTCGGCGGCGATTTCCATCGAAGGCCTTGGAGACTTTCCTCTCTGGGTGATTCTTCCCCTCGACGTTGCCAAAGCCCTGGCCGACGATGTTCGGGAGCTTGTATCCGGCAAAGGGAAGAAAGAAGCTCCGGCGGCCGCCAGGGCCCCCGCAGCCGGGGCGAAACCGCAGCAGCCCTCCTCCCGCGGGAACGTGCCGGTTGAAGCGCCGGTCCAGGAGACTGAACATCCCTCCTTCGGAAACGTGTACGACCAGTCCTCAGTTGATGTCCGTCCTGCCGAGTTCGTTCCGCTGGTCCAGAAGGCCGGAACGGGATACGGAAACAGCAGGATCGACCTTGTGGCCGACATCCCTGTCCGGGTGACGGTGGAATTGGGCCGGACGAGAAAAAATATCTCCGACATCTTGAACATGACACCGGGTTCCGTGATAGAATTAGACAAGATGGCCGGTGAACCTGTGGATATTCTGGTCAACGGCAAGGCTGTAGCCAAAGGCGAAGTCGTTGTCATCGACGAAAATTTCGGTGTCCGCATCACGGAAATCGTGTCGTCCGCAGGAAGGGTTCATTCGCTCTAGGAAGGGATCCGACGTTCAAGCTATTACCGAGAGAGGGATGTGGAAGTATGGGCAGGAAAGTTCTGATAGTCGACGATGCCGCCTTCATGAGAATGATGCTGAAGGACATTCTGACGAAGAACGATTTTGAAGTGGTGGCCGAGGCGGAGAACGGAAAGGTCGCCGTGGTCTCCTACCAGAAGTTCAAGCCCGACATCGTCACCATGGACATCACGATGCCGGAGATGAACGGAATTGACGCAGTGAAGGCCATCAAGTCTATCGACGGGAGCGCCCGGATCGTCATGGTGAGCGCCATGGGGCAGCAGCCCATGGTCATCGAGGCCATCCAGGCCGGAGCGACGGATTTCATCGTGAAACCCTTTCAGCCTGACAGGGTGGTGGAAGCGCTTAACAAGGCTCTCGGCTAGAAGGTTCACCATGACCGCTTTCTGCGCCGTGGCCTTCCTGTTCCTTCTCCCGGCCGCCGCGGAGGCTTCTCCGGCAGAAACTCCCTCTCTGACCGGGTACATGATCCGGATAGGGCTGAGTTTGGCCATCCTTGCTCTCGCCGGATACGGTGCAGTGCTCTATTCCCGGCGGACCGCTCCCCTGAAGGCGAAGGGGGCCGTAAACATAATGGCATCCTTGCCCCTCGGCAAGGATGTTCTTTTTATCGTCCGGCTTGGGCCGGACGTGGTCGCCCTGGCATCGGGAGGCGCCGGGACGAGGGTGATCGGCAGGTGGAGATATGAAGACTGGAAACAATACGAGGACGAAGCTCTTTCTCAATAGGGTGTTACTCCTTTTTCCCGTGGTCCTCTTCCCGGCGTGGACAACCTCCGCCTTCGCCCAGGACGGGGCTCCCTTTATTCCGCTGCCGGCGCTCCAGTTCGGGGTACGCATGGCGGAATCCCCCTCCGACGTAGCGGTGACCCTCCAGATCCTCGCTCTCCTGACAGTTCTGAGCCTGGCCCCGGCCATTATCCTCATGGTGACCAGCTTCACCCGTATACTTGTGGTCCTCGGGTTCGTCCAGCGGGCCATCGGACTCCAGCAGACGCCGCCGAACCAGGTGATCGTCGGCCTGGCCCTCTTTCTTACCCTTTTCGTCATGGGGCCCACGTGGGGAAAGGTTTACGACGGCGCCCTCTCTCCCTACCTGGCGGGGAACATCAGTTCTGCCCAGGCCTGGGAAGGCACCATACAACCCGTCAGGGAGTTCCTTTTCAAGTTCACCCGCCAGGAGGAGCTGTCTCTCATGGTCTCCATGGCCGGGATGGAGCAGCCGAGGAACCAGGACGACATCCCCACGAGGATCCTCCTGCCGGCCTTCATGCTCAGCGAACTGAAGACCGCCTTCCAGATGGGGGTGGTCATCTTCATCCCCTTCATCGTGGTGGACATGATCGTGGCCAGCGTCCTCATGGCCATGGGCATGATCATGCTGCCGCCCATGATGATCTCCCTGCCCTTCAAGGTGCTTCTCTTCGTCATGGCCGACGGGTGGAACCTCGTGGTGACAAGCCTGCTGAAAAGCTTTACGTAAGGGGGCGATGACCGGTGTTTCCCGTGAACATGTACGACGTGCTCGGCGACGCAGTCTGGACCACTCTCATCACGTCCCTCCCGATCCTCCTCGTGGCCATGCTCGTAGGGCTCGTCATCGGCATTCTCCAGACGGCCACCTCCATCCAGGAGCAGACCCTTATCTTCATACCGAAAATCGTGGCCGTCCTCCTCGCGCTGGTGGCCTTCGGCCCCTGGATGTTCGGGCGTGTGGGCGACATGGCGCGGCTCATCTTCGGCCAGCTTGAGCGGTTCGTCCAATGACGGCGGAACAGACCCGCTTCGTGACACTGCTCCTTTTCTACCTCCTCGTGGGGATCCGGTTCACGGGGATGATGTTCTCGGCTCCCGCCTTCATGGCGTCAAGCATGCCCCTTCCCCTGCGGTTCTGGTGCGCCTTTTTCCTCACCCTCGCCGCGGTGGGGACCATCCCTGACGCCGCGGTACCCCTTGCCGTTTTCGACCATTGGACCTCCATCCTCCTCGCGGCGGCGAGAGAGTTTCTCGTCGGCATCGCCATCGGGTTTCTCGCGGCCCTCCCGCTCTATGTCCTGCAGATCTCCGGCGAACTCATCGGCATTTCCATGGGGCTCTCCATGGTGAGCCTCCTGGACCCCCTGAGCGAGACCCAGGCCTCCATCATAGGCCAGCTCCAGTTTCTCGTGGGTCTGTGGTTCTATTTCCGCTGGAACGGTCACCTCCTGATGACCCAGTCGGTGGTGGAAAGCCTCAGGCTGGTCCCCCCCGGAAAGCTCGCCCTGGCAATATCATGGGATATTGGAGCCGGCGAGTGGCTGCAGCAGGCTTTTGTCCTGAGCCTCCGGTTCGTCCTGCCCTTTTACGGGGCGATCCTCCTGGCCGACGTGGGGCTCGGCTTTCTCGCCCGGACCGTTCCCCAGATGAACATTTTCGTCCTGGGCCTTCCCCTGAAGATCGCCCTCGGTTTTTTTGTCCTCATGGTGGTGCTTCCCGTCACAGTGGAGATCATGGCGGAACAGATGGAGACGTACGTGGAATTTGCCCTCAGGGGAGCGACTGCCTGGCGATGACCTTCGACCTCCAGTTCTTCTCCCAGGAACGGACCGAACCCGCCACCCCGAGAAAGAGGCGGAAGGAGCGGGAGGAGGGGAGGGTGGCGAAAAGCCAGGATCTCGGCGCCGCCGCCGTGATCCTCGTGGGACTCTTTGCCCTCATGGTCTTCGGGAGGTTCCTTTTTTCCTGGATACTCGCGTTCACCACGGACGCCATCGCCTTCATGGGGGGGAACACCATCAGGGAAGACGGCTGGTTTTCCGCAATCCGGAACGAGACGGTGGTCGCCATGGTGGTTCCCTGGCTTCCCATCGGGCTGGCCGCGGCAGTGGGAGCCCTCATCGTCACGGTGTCCCAGGTGGGGTTTTTCCTGACCACGAAACCCCTGGTTCCCAAAATGGACAGGATGAATCCCGTCTCGGGACTGAAAAAAGTGCTTTCCCTACGATCCCTGGTGGAGATGGTGAAGGGCCTGCTCAAGGCGGCCCTGTTTGCCCTCGTGATTTATTTTTCCCTCCGGAAGGATACCCCGGAGCTGGTCCGGGCAATACGGTTCCCTCTCGAGACGGGAGTCTCCAGGCTCCTTGATAAACTGCTGGGCCTGAGCTTCCGGCTTGCCTTCCTGCTCCTCGTCATCGCCCTCTTCGATTATGTCTACCAGAAATGGGAATTCGAACGGTCCATAAAGATGAGCAAGCAGGAACTCAAGGAAGAGTTCAAGCAGATGGAGGGAGACCCCCAGATCAAGAGCAAGATGCGGCAAAAACAGAGGGAACTGGCCAGGGGCCGGATGATGTCCTCCGTTCCCAAGGCTGACGTGGTCATCACCAATCCCACACGGCTGGCAGTGGCCCTCGAATACGACCGGAAGGCCATGGATGCCCCTGTGGTCAGCGCAAAGGGCAGCGGTTTCCTGGCCCGGAGAATACGGGAAATCGCCGGGGAAAACGGCGTTCCGGTCGTGGAGAACAAGCCCCTGGCGAGAAGCCTCTTTGAAAATCTCGAGGTAGGCGACGAGGTCCCCGAGGAGTTTTACAGGGCCGTGGCCGAAGTGCTCGCCTTCGTCTACAGGATCGGGAAAGGAAAGACTTCAGCTCCCCCCGGGCCGAAGATGGGGACGCCGGAAGGAAAGGACGGCCAGTCCGCGATTTTCATGTAGAATAGAACGAAACAAACTGCTTTCTCAAGGGAAGGATGGGTCGGGTGGCGGAATCAACGACGAACATGTCGGTGTTCAAAAAAATGCTCAATTATTCCGATATAGGCATGGCGGGGCTTGTGATCCTCATCGTGGTGATGATGATCATCCCGCTGCCCACGTGGTTCCTGGACGTGCTCCTGACAGTGAACATCACCCTCGGAGTGGTTGTCCTGCTCTCAACCTTCTACGCCCAGAGGGCCCTCGATCTCGCCGCGTTCCCCACAATGCTCCTGATCGTCACCCTGTTCCGTCTCGCCCTCAACGTTTCCACCACGAGGCTCATCCTGCTGAACGGCGATGCGGGGCAGGTCATCAGCGCCTTCGGCAATTTCGTGGTGGGAGGAAACTACGTCGTGGGCGGTGTGGTCTTCCTCATTCTCGTGATCATCCAGTTCGTCGTCATCACCAAGGGTTCGGAACGGGTGGCGGAAGTGGCGGCGCGGTTCACCCTGGACGCCATGCCGGGAAAACAGATGGCCATCGACGCCGATCTGAACGCCGGGCTCATCGACGAGGCGGGCGCCAGGGAACGGCGGCTCACCATCCAGCGGGAGGCCGACTTCTACGGAGCCATGGACGGCGCGTCCAAGTTCGTCAAGGGAGACGCGATCGCCGGGCTTATCATCACCGTCATCAACATCATCGGCGGACTGGCCATCGGGGTGCTCCAGCGGGGACTCCCCCTGGAAAAGGCCCTGGGCCTGTACAGCCTCCTGACGGTGGGCGACGGTCTCGTCTCCCAGGTTCCCGCACTGCTGTTCTCCACCGCCACAGGCATCATCGTCACCAGGGCGGCGGGTCAGACGGACCTGGGCCGGGATATTTTCTCCTCCCTGACCAATTATCCCCGCCCCCTCTTCATCGGGGCAGTGCTGCTCTTCGCCCTGGCCCTGGTGCCGGGGCTGCCCACCATCCCCTTCCTTCTTCTCGGCTGTTTCCTGACCCTCATGGGCTACTGGGTCTACAGGGAGGGGAAAATCCAGGAAGCTGGGGGAGGGGAGAAGCGGCGGGAAGGCGGGAAAGCCCAGGCCCCCGGCGCTCCCGGAGAAGGGGCGAAACCGGCGGCGGCGCCGTCGTCCCCGGAGGATGTCATGCGACTCCTCACCGTGGACCCCATGGAGGCGGAAATCGGATACGCCATCATCCCCCTCGTGGATCCCGGGCAGGGAGGAGACATGCTGGACCGCATAGGCACCATCAGAAAGCAGATGGCCATGGAATTCGGCCTCATCGTTCCCCCCATCCGCATCCGGGACAACATCCAGATCAAGCCCACGGAGTACATCCTGCGGGTCAAGGGAGCGGAGACCGGTCGGGGAGAGCTTCTCCCCGACCATTACCTGGCAATGAACACGGGATCGGCCGAGGAGGAGATCGTCGGTGTCCCTGCGGTTGAACCAGCCTTCGGCCTGCCGGCAGTGTGGATTTCGCCCGAGATGCGGGACAAGGCCGAGTCCCTGGGATACACCGTTGTGGACGCCCCCTCCGTCCTGGCGACCCATCTTTCGGAGGTCATCAAGAGGTTCGGGGCGGATCTGCTCACACGGCAGGAGGTCCAGAAGCTCACCGACATGGTGAAGGAGGCCGCACCCGCCGTGGTCGAGGAGATGATGGCCGCGCTGTCCCTCGGGGAGATCCAGAAGGTCCTCCAGAACCTCGTCAGGGAGCAGGTCCCCATCCGCGACCTGGTGAGCATCTTCGAAGCGCTGGCGGACTACGGAAAAACCTCCCGGAGCGTGGATTTCCTCACCGAGCGGGTGAGGGAGTCCCTGGCCCGGATAATCACTCTCCGCATCCAGGATGAGAACGGCACGGTCACCGTTGCCACCCTTTCCCCGAACTGGGAGGAGAAGGTCAAGTCCTCCATGGAGGGCGACCTTCTCCGGGGATGGCAGTTCACCATGGACCCCAGGGAAGTGCAGAAGATGTTGGGGGCCGTTTCGAGAGCCGCGGAGGATATGTCCGTGAAGGGGCTGGTTCCCGTGCTGCTCGTCCACCCCGACGTGCGCCTGGTCATGCGGCGGATTCTTGAAGGATCGCTGCCTGGCCTTTTTGTGATATCCTATAATGAAATATCCCAGGGAGCACAGCTTAAGTCGGTCGGGATGGTGGAATAATTGGCTATAAAAATCAAGAGGGGGACGCAGATCACCTTCGAAGCGAAAGATGACGCCGAAGCGCTCCGGACCGCCAGGGACCGTCTCGGTCCGGATGCCGTCATTCTCTCCTCCCGGCAGGTGAAAACAGGTGGCTTTCTCGGCCTCTTCCGCCGCACCGTCCTCCAGGTGAGCGCCGCGGTCCTCGAGGAGGACCGCCGTTCCGAGAGCGATGCCGAAAAGAAGGAACGGCTCGCGGCCTTCCAGAAACTTCTCGAGATCAAGCAGGCCATGGCTTCGCCGGGAGAGGGCGTCTCCAACAGCGAATCTTCCGTTCTCGCCGGAGCGCCTTTTCGGGGAGACCAGGCTCTTTCCGCTGCGGGTGTGTATTCACTCCGCCCACTGAAAGTGAAGAAAGAAGTTCCGACCCCGGAGGTCACCCCTGACGGCGTGGAGTTTTCACCGAAAGGGCTTGCCCTGGCATCGGAAAAATCTGCTCCCCTGGCGGAGCCTCCCGAAAAGGTCTCCCCTGAGAAGCTCCAGAACGAAGTCAACGAAATAGCCAGAAGGCTGGACCTCGTCCTGAAGCGCCTGGAGACCGAGCGGTCCGAACCGGCTCCGCCTCCGCCTCCTTCCGACGAGGGGAAGGACATCCTGGCAAAACTCCTTGCTGCGGACGTGAGCGAAACCCATGCCCGTTCCCTGGTGGAACGGTTCAGGAACGACCCCCAGGGAAGGAATTTCATCCAGTGGCTGGGCAAAAAAATCTCCGTGGCGGCCCAGGAGTCCTGGGAAGCCCTCGGAGGCCGGAAAGTCATGCTCATCGGTCCCACCGGCGTGGGAAAAACCACCACCATCGCCAAGCTGGCGGCCATTCATTCCCTGTGGAAAAAGAAAAAAGTCTTTCTGCTCACCGCCGACACCTACAGGATCGCGGCGGTGAAGCAGGTTGAAACCTATTCAAAGATCCTGGGAATCCCCATGGACGTGGTGGACGACCCCAGGCACATCGGTCCCGTCCTGGAGAAGACTGCCGAGGCTGACCTCGTTCTTCTCGACACCGCGGGCCGTTCCCAGAGGGACGGCGCCCGCATCGAGGAAATGCGGGCGCTCTATCTCGCCTTCCAGCCCGACGCGGTGCACCTTGTCCTCGCGGCGAACATGAAATACCGGGACATGCTCGATGTGGTGAAACGCATGGGGGTGGTCCCCATATCACGGGTCATCTTCACCAAGACCGACGAAACCACCACCTACGGCGCACTTCTCAATATCCTCCTGGATTTTGACCGCCCCGTCTCCTTCATCACCACGGGGCAGAATGTTCCCAACGATATCGAGGTCGCATCGGGAATGCGGCTGGCCGAAATGCTCCTTGGGGAAGAGAGGGAAACAGGCGGTGTCTGAAGTTGAATCCAGGAACGGGGACCAGGCGAAAAACCTGCGGCGCATAGTCGACATGCAGCGCAGACCCGTCAGGGCAGGGTACGGGCTTCGCTCCCTCGCCGTCCTGAGTGGCAAGGGGGGGGTGGGCAAAAGCAACATCTCGGTGAACCTTTCCCTGGCCATGGCCGGGAGAGGCAAACGGATCGTCCTTCTCGACGCCGACCTAGGCATGGCCAACGTGGACCTGCTCTGCGGCCTTTCGCCGAAATTCAACCTTGCCCATGTCATCCGGGGAGAAAAACAGATCCAGGATATCCTTCTTCCCCTGGGAGAAAACCTTTCCGTCCTTCCCGGAGGCCCTGGGGTCAGGGAACTGGCCGACCTCGGCGAAGAGGCCCTTTTGAACCTCATCGACAGCTTGTCCGTTCTCGAGAGCCTGGCGGATGTGCTCGTGATCGATACCGGGGCCGGTATCCACAGGAACGTCATCTCCTTCGGCGCCGCCTCGGATACCGTGCTGCTCGTGACAACGCCCGAACCCACGTCCATCCGGGACGCCTACGGCGTGCTGAAAGCCCTCGCCTTCGCAGGGGGGGGCAAGGCGGACGTGACCGTGGTGGTGAACATGGCATCCTCTCCGGAAGAAGGGGAGGATGTGGCCGACCGCATACGGAGCGCGGCGTCCCGGTTCCTCGGAATTTCGCCCGCCTTCGGGGGAACGGTGCTTCGGGACGATGCCGTCTCCCTGGCGGTGAGGAAGCGGACGCCACTGCTCACCGCTTTTCCGGACAGTGATGCCGCCCGCCGGCTCCGGTCGGTGGCCGACAGGATTCTCGGCATTGAAGAGGCCCAGGAGTCGCTTCCTTCTGGCAGGGGCGTCAAGTCCTTCTTTTTCCGGCTCGCCCGGGGCCTCGGCCTGAGGAGATAAGCCATGGAGAACATGACTCCCGGGACGTTCCTGAACTTTATGAACGGAAGGGTCGGGGCGAAGGTTTTCCTCTTCAACGAGGCGGGGCTGTACAAGGGAACCTACCCCTCCCGGGTGGAAGATGTGAAGGGAGACCTGATCGGCCTTTCCCATCCCCTTCTCCGGGGAGCCCTTCTTCCGGTCCTCAGGAACGTGGAGCTGAAATTAAAAGTGGAGACGGAGGGAGCCCTGTACCAGGCAGTTGTTTCGGTTGCCAGGGGTGGCCCCCATGACGGTGTTCCCATACTGTGGGTATCCCCGGTTTCGAATGCGGAAAGAGTCCAGAGGCGTTATTTCGTCCGGGTCCCCTGCCTTCTGAAAACCTCCTTTTTCCTCCTCGAGGGCGAGGGAATGAAGGCCGAAACAGAAGAATGGACCCACGCCGTTTCAAGGGACATCAGCCTCGGCGGCCTCGGCGTTATGATGCCCCTCTCCCTTTCTGGGCGTTTCTCGGAACAGGACAGGGTCCTGGTACGGCTTCCCCTGCAGGAAACCACCTATTTCCTCGCGGGGAAAGTCGTGAGGAAGCTCAGAAAAGAAGATGCCTGGGAGATGGGCTTCGCCTTTGAAGCCATGCCCGGGTCCGTGGAAAAAACACTCGGCGCCTTCATCCGGCAGCAGGAGCTGGCAGGACGCCAATAAATTACTGAAGGGATTGCCATGACAGAGTCGAGAATACGTGTGCTGGTAGTGGACGATTCGTCCTTTATGAGAAAGATCCTGAGCGATATCCTGGGAACCGATCCCCGCATCGAGGTGGCCGGGACGGCGAGGGACGGAGATGACGCCCTGAAGAAGATCGCCGAACTCTCCCCCGACGTGGTGACCCTCGACGTGGAGATGCCTCGGAGAGACGGGCTCTCCACCCTCGAGGAGATCATGAAGCAGAATCCTCTCCCCGTGATCATGGTGAGCAGCCTGACCCAGGAGGGAGCCCAGATTACCCTGCGCGCCCTTTCGGCGGGCGCCGTGGATTTTGTCGCCAAGCCGTCGGGACACATCTCCCTCAACATGCGGGACGTTTCCGCCGACCTTGTCGCCAAGGTCATCGCCGCCAGCACCGCACGGGTGGGGGGCAGGGAAAGAAAGGGCATCCGCCCCATGACACCCCCGCCCCTGCTCCAGCCGGCGAGGCCCCGGCTTCAGCCATCGTTCCCGCCCCGGGCGGGCCGTCCGGAGATTCTTGCCATCGCCGCGTCCACGGGGGGACCGAGAGCCTTGCAGCAGGTGATTTCACAGCTTCCGGGTGATTTCCCGGTGCCCATTGTCATCGTGCAGCACATGCCGAAAGACTTTACCCTGTCCTTCGCAAAACGGCTCGACACCATGTCCGAACTTGATGTGGCCGAAGGGACGGAAGGGATGGATTTACGGCCGGGGCTAGCCGTAGTCGCTCCCGGAGGGTATCATATGATAGTAAAGCGGAGCCAGGCGGGCCGGCTGAGCTGCGGCCTGTCGGACGCCCCCCCGCTGCTCTCGGTGAAGCCGTCGGCGAACATCATGTTCCTGAGCGTGGCCGATGAACTGGGAGGCAGGGCCGTCGGCGTGATCCTCACGGGCATGGGACGGGACGGCGCTGACGGGGCGGCCGCCCTGAGGTCGAAAGGGGCCAGGATCATCGCCGAGTCCCAGGAGACATGCATCGTGTACGGCATGCCGAAGTCGGCGGTGGAGCTCGGGGTGGTGGACGAACTCCTTCCCCTGTATTCCATACCTGAAGCCATGATCCGAAGCGTGAGAGAATGAACAGACCTTACGAAGCTGGAGATGATCAGCCATGACGAATATGGATATGAGCCAGTACCTGGGGGCGTTTCTCGACGAGGCGGGAGACAATCTGAAACATCTTGACGATCTCATCCTCGCCGTTGAAAAGGACCAGGCGGACATGGACAACATAGCGGAGATCTTCCGGTCCGCCCACACCCTCAAAGGCATGTCGTCCACCATGGGATTCGACAGGATGGCTTCTCTCACCCACGCCATGGAGGACATGCTGGACTCGGTCCGCAGGGGAACATACAGCCTCAAGGCGAAGGATATCGACCTCCTCTTCCGGTCCCTGGACACCCTCCAGTCCATGGTGGATTCCATCCGGAACGGAAACGGCGACGGATCGGTCGAAACCGAAGACCTCGTGTCCGCCATGAGAAATGCACCGAAAGAAAAGCAGGCGGCCGAAAAAAAAGCTGAGGAAACCCCCTCTCCGGGAGAGAAAAAAGAGTTTTCCGCTCAGGAGCTGCAGTGGATCTCGGAGGCCACGGGCCTGGGGCTGAACGTGTACGAAGTCCGCGTCTCCCTTTCCCCGGACTGCCTGCTGAAAGCCGCCCGGGCCTACATGGTGGTGAGCCGGCTCGATGAAATGGGAGACATCATCAAGACTGTGCCTCCGGTGGAAGCCCTTGAAAACGAGGAATTCGACCACGAATTTATTGTGTATACCGCCACGTCCCGTTCCCTTGAACAGGTCCGGGAGGCTGTAGCCAGGGTGAGCGAAGTTGTCGGCGCAGACGTCCGCGAGGTCAGCCGCGAAAGCGGCGTCCCTCAGGCGGCCCCTGAAGCCGTCGAAGCCCCGGAAGAGAAAGCTCCCCCCGCGGGGGCCGGCAGGGAAGAGAAACCTCATCCCTCCGGCGGGAGCACTTCTCCCGCGCCCGGCCAGCCCCAGAAAAAATCCGAGGCTGCAAAAAAAGCCAGCCAGACCGTCAGGGTCGACATCGGACGGCTGGACAAGCTCATGAACCTTGTCGGAGAACTCGTGATCGGGCGGGCACGGATCGAGCGCCTGGTCCAGGAGGCGCACCTCAGGGAGTTTGACGAGCCCCTTTCCCAGCTCGGCAGAATTTCCGGGGACATCCAGGAGCTTGTGACCAAGCTCCGCATGGTGCCCGTGTCCTTTATCTTCGAACGGTTCCCCCGCCTCGTGCGGGACCTCTCCAAGACCCTCGGCAAGGAAATCGAACTGGTCATGGAGGGACAGGAAACCGAACTCGACCGCACCGTCATCGACGAAATCGGCGACCCTATGGTGCACATCATACGGAACTCCATCGACCACGGCGTCGAGATTCCTGCTGAACGGAAAAAAGCCGGCAAGCCGGAGAAGGGCCTCATCAAAATTGCCGCCTACCAGGAAGGAAGCGGCGTCATCATCGAGGTCACCGATGACGGAAAAGGCATCGATGCCTCCAAGGTCAGGGCGAAGGCCCTGGCCAACGGCACCATCACCGAGGAGGAGTCGGCGGCCATGTCCGACGAAGAAGTGGTGAACCTCATTTTCCTCCCCGGCTTCAGCATGGCGGAAAAGATCACTGACGTGTCGGGACGGGGTGTCGGCATGGACGCCGTGAAGACGAAGGTGGAGTCCCTCGGCGGCCAGTTCGATGTCTCAACCGAAGTGGGAGTCGGTACCAGGGTCTTCGTCCGCCTGCCCCTCACCCTCGCCATCGTTCTCGCCCTGCTCATCAAGGTCGGGGACGAAACCTACGCCCTGCCCCTGGAGAACGTGGAAGAGACGATCCTCGTCAAGAAAGAGAACGTGAAGACGGTCCACGGAACTCCTGCCACCCTTCTTCGGGGAGACGTGCTCACCCTGTGCAACCTGGCGGAAATGCTGGGCACATCCAGGAACGGAGAGGAGACTAGCGACGAATACCCCGTGGTGGTGGTCAAGACGGGAAAGACCCGGATAGGCTTCATCGTGGACGAACTCATCGGTCAGCAGGATATCGTCATCAAGTCTCTCGGCCGCTTCCTCTCGAAAATCCGGGGAATAGCAGGCGCCACCATTCTTGGGGACGGAAACGTGGCGCTCATCCTCGACGTGGCTGGCCTCTACGGCAGGTAGGGAAGGAGCCGCCCCTTCATGGATCTCGCAAACTTCAGCAATCTGCAGCTCGATGCCATGCGGGAAGTGGGCAACATAGGCGCGGGGAACGCCGCCACGGCGCTTTCCATCATGCTCGCCCGCCCGGTGGACATGGATGTCCCGAAGGCGGAACTGGTGTCCATCTATGAACTGGCGGAATATTACGGCGATCCCCTGACCATGGTGTCGGCGGTGTTTGTCCGGTCCGAAGGGGAGTTCACCTGCAGCCTCATCTTCATCCAGGAAGAAGACGAGAGCAGAAAACTCGTCGACCTGCTCATCGGCCAGCAGATGGGCGGAATGGACCCCGCCTCGGTTCCCGAGGAGATGCGGGACAGTGCGCTGACGGAAGTGGGCAACATCATCCTCAGCTCCTTCCTGAACGCCATCAACGTCCTCATAGGGGGAACCCACAGCATCTCGGTCCCCGGAGTCGCCCATGACATGCTCGGTTCCATCCTCGACGTAGTGGCTTCCATCTTCGGGCAGTCCGGTGAGCACGCCCTCATCGTGGATACCTCTCTGAAGGTGGAGAACGTAGAGGGAAGAGTTTCGGGAAAAGTGGTCATGCTTCCCGACCCCGGCTCTCTCGAGATTCTTCTCGGAAAGCTGCAGGTGCTCTAGAGAATGGACAAGGCGCATCACGTAGGGATGGCCGAAATGGTGGTCGTCTCAGCTCCCGAGTCCCTCGTGACGCTCGGGCTGGGTTCGTGCATAGGGCTCGTGCTCTATGACCAGGCCGCAAAGGTGGCGGGCATGGTCCACATTATGCTTCCCGACAGCCGTGGAGCCGGGGGGAAGGCCCTGGAAAAGCCGGGGAAATTCGCCGACACCGCTGTGCCTGCCCTGATCGCGGAGGTCTGCCGCAAGGGAGCCGTCAGGTCAAGACTCAAGGCCAAGATAGCGGGCGGATCCCAGATGTTTGCCCTTCCCGGGGCGCAGACCGATTTTCTTGCGGTGGGCAGCAGAAATGCCAAGGAAACAGAGGAGATGCTCAAAAAGCACGGAATTCCCCTTTCCGCCGCCGACACGGGGGGAAACAAGGGAAGAACCGTGGAATTCTCCACGAAAACATGGATGCTCACCGTAAAGGTGCTGGGGAAAGGAACGGCGGAAATCTGACATAATGTCCTGACAGGAGGAGCCATGGAACAGGAACGGAATGAAGTTCGGGAAGACCTGCACAAGGAAACCGATCTCTCTTCCGCCCCCGCGCCGGACGGCGGAGGACAGGGCGCCGTTGGACCGGAGACTCAGGGAGAAATTCCCCCTCCCCCGTTTCTTGATACCCTTCCGAAGGAGACGGCGGACGAACTGTGCGCCCTTTTCTCCTGCTCTCCGGAGGCCCTTGAAGTCATCCTCCGGAGCACCTCGGGGGATCCGTCGAAGATCCTGGCCCTGGTCAGGACACTGACACCGGAGTATATCGCCGTCAAGGCTCGGTTCGATGCCCGGAAGAGAGGGGAACTGGGCGGCGCCCTGTGCTTTGTGGGCCGGGGCAACACCGGCGAGATCCTGGACGAAAGTTTCTGGGTCAGCGCAAAAAGCCTTCCGGAAACTTTCGACATCGATGCCGGCTGGGAGTCCGTCCGGACGGCCATAGCCACCGTCGGCGGCACTCCGGAACGGACCCTCTACACCCGCATGCTCAAGGCCGCGAAGGCAATCTTTACCCCCACCGCGATCAACAAGCTCTTTCAGTCCAGGAGCGCAAAGGAAGAAATACTCTCCGCTCTCGGCGAAGCCTTCTCTGAAATCGTCCATTATGATCTCGTCTATGACCTCAAGACTGAAATCTTCAACAAGGCACGGCTCGAAGCCGGCGGGATCACCGTGGACGAAAAGCCGAAGGAGGCCCCGGCCAGGGACGACGAGAGCGATCCTTCCGTCCTGGGATCTCTCGGTACGGTCCAGATCCCCTGCAGGCCTGTCCTTGACCCTGTTCACGGCAAGGCGGTCTCCGACCTCAGAAGAGGCGACGTCGTCACGGTGGAGCTCGAAAAGACGGGAGGAGTGTCCGCAATCATCTCCAAGGTATTCGAGCGTTCCGGAGAACAGCCCGCCTTTCCCGTCCTCTCTGTGGAAAGGCTGCCGAGTGGCCAGCTTCTCGTGAAGCTCCACATCAGCACGGGCATCGAAGGGGTGCTGAGAGCGGGAACGGACCTGAAGCTCAGAACGGGCGACAGGGCGGCGGCGAAGATCCGAGAAAAGGACGCTCCCTTTTCGGTGGGGAAAGTGTTTGCCGCAATGGCGCTCTTCCTGCTGCTCGCCCTTATCTTCTATTTCCTCTTCGGACGGTAGGGGGTGCCTTTGTGGTCCTGAAAGCCCTGGATGCCGAACTTTGGGAAGAGTACCTCCAAACGGGAAGCTCCCGCGCCCGGGAAAAAATCGTCAAAAGGTATCTTCCCCTCGTCAAGTACGTCACTGCCAGGATGGCTGTCTCTCCGCCGCCGGGGCTGGACTACGACGATCTGCTCAGTTTCGGCGTTTTCGGCCTTCTTGACGCCATCGACCGTTTCGACGTGTCCAAGGGCTTTTCCTTCCAGACCTTCGCTGTTCCCAGGATACGGGGAGCGGTTCTTGACGAGCTCAGGAAGTACGACTGGATTTCGAGGACGGGCAGGGAGAAGCTCCAGAGGCTCGGAAAGGCCATGGAAACGGTCCTGCAGGACAGGGGAAGCCTATCGGACCAGGCCCTCATGGATGTGCTGGGAATGGACGAAAAAGAATACAGGGAGACCCTGGAACTGTCGAGCAGGAGCTATATCGTCTCCCTCGATGAAGTGCTCTCCCTGGAGGACGGCGATGTCAGCAGGGACGGAATCATACCCGACGAGGGGGATAGCGCTGCCGACCTGCTCGAGGACGAGGACGAAACGGTCCGTGTGGCAGGGGCCCTGAAAAGGCTGCCGGAACGGGAAATGCAGGTCATTTCGCTGTATTATTATGAAGGACTGACGCTCAAGGAAATAGGGAAAGTCCTGGGAGTCACGGAATCCAGGATCTCCCAGATTCACGGCAAGGCTCTCGCGGCCCTTCGGGGGATACTCGCCGCGAAGGAGTGACGGGAGCCTCACCGGCACGATCCCGGAGGTGTGGGGGAGTTTCCGGGAGAAGAAACAGCCGCGGAGGGGCGGCGCAGCCGCACGACGGGCTGCGGGCATGCCCCGCGCCAGGGGGGAAAAATAGTGGCAGACGACAGGTTCCATCTTGATTTCAGGGAGGACGGCGTCTACCTTTCGGCTTCCGAAGGGGCGGACTACTCCATGCCGTCGGTGGTTAACTTCATGAAATTGAAAGGTGTGGAGAACTACAACGGTGATGTGGTAATGACCTTCCTGTCCCGGAAGGACGGCTCTCCCGTCAAAGTGGCGGAGAGAGACCCGGAACAGGAGAAGGACGCCGCCCTCGAAGTGAAGATCTCATCCGATGCCATGTCCGCGGAACTCTGGATCGAGCCTCCTTTCGCGGACAAGCCCTGGCCCGCGGCGGACCAGGTCCTGGAGTTCCTTTCCGCCCAGGGGGTCGTCGAGGGCGTGGACAAGGGGCTCATTGCCGACATTCTATCCGAAAAAAGAGGCAGGTCCTGGACTGTCGTCGCCACCGGGACACCCGCAATGGACGGTACCGATGCGGACTTCGACTACAAGGTCCAGTTCGGGGCCGCGAAGCCGAAGGAAGAGGACGAATCCGGCCGGGTGGACCTCAAGAACCTGAGTTCGGTGACCGTGGTGATGAAAAACCAGGTGCTCGCCGAGAAAATTCCGGCCACGGAAGGAACGGACGGCGTCACGGTGAAGGGGACCGTCCTCAGGGCAAAAAAGGGAAAGGACCGGCCGCTTCCGGCGGGAGCGGGAACCTGCGCCTCAGAGGACGGAATTCACCTCCTGTCCCTCATCGACGGAAACCTTGTCCTGAAGGGGGGCAAACTCCACGTGGTCCCCGTCTTCCAGGTGGACGGAGACGTGGATTACAGCGTCGGGAACATAAACTTCATCGGCGCCGTCCTGGTGAACGGAGCCGTCAGGGAAGGCTTCGAGATCGTTTCCTCCGGCGACATAGAAATACGGGGCGTGGTGGAGGGAGCCCATCTCTCCAGCACGGGGAACATCTCCATCACCGGGGGCATCCGGGGAATGAACAAGGCGAAGATCGAGGCGGACGGAAATATCACCGTGGGCTTCATCGACCAGGCCCATGTCCGGAGCGGCCAGAACATCACAGTGACCAACGCCGTGCTGCACAGCGATCTTGCCGCCCACGGCAACATCACGGTCCTCGGCGGCCAGAAGTCCCAGATCGCGGGCGGGAAAGTGCAGGCAGGTCTTGAAGTTGTCTGCCTCACCCTGGGAAGCGAAATGGGGACAAAAACGGAAGTAATCGTCGGCGTGCTTGCCGAGCTTACCGAGAGAAAAAAACAGCTTCTCTCCCTGCTCGCGGAGACCGAGGAAAAGGGAGAAAAAATCGAGGCCAACCTCTCGTTCCTGAAGAAGCTTGAAGCGGCGGGCCAGCTCGACGAGAACAAGCGGGCTCTCATGATCAGCCTCACGAAGGCCAAGTTCCAGCTCCAGAGCCAGTTGGGCAGTGCCAGGGAGGAACTCAGGATCATCGAGGAGCAGATGGAGAACAGCAAGGCCAAGGGATGTGTCCGGGTGAAGGGCGTCTGCTACCCCGGAGTGACCGTCTCCGTTCGGGGGCTGACGTACATCGTCCGGGAAAAGCAGCAGTTCTGCTCCTTCGTCTACGACGGGGGAGAGGTCAAGGTCAAACCCTTCGACTACTGAGCGAAAGGAAGGTGAACGCCCGTGGTGACCCCTGTGAACATGCAGCTCGCCCACTGGAATCTCGAGCATACCGCCCAGCAGATGAAGGACCCGTCCGCCGCGGCGTTTCAGGCCGGCCGGCAGGGAGAGGGAGCCGCCGCAGCCGTTCACAGGGACAGTTCCGTCCAGGCAGCCGAGCAGTCCGCCGAGGAAGAACGCCTCGGCGCGAAGAAAAAGAGGGACCGGTCTGAAAAGGACGGCAAGAGAGGCAGGCAAAGCCTGCCTCCCCGTGACGAAAAAGAACCGGAAGAGCTTCCCCCTTCTCCCGGGGCGGACAGGGGAAGCCTTGATTTTTACGCATGAACGGAAACGCACGAGGGAGGAAAGAGAGTGGCATTCCAGGCAGCCGGCAAAAATATAGGGTACGTGCTTGTTGACGGAACGGAAGGAACCTTTCGGGGTGCCGTCCTTGTGACGGACTTCCGGGGCATTCCCGCCGACTTCAGGTACACGGACCCCATCACCCCTTCGAAAATCGAGAAAATCCTCTATGGGAACGCTCTCGACGTCTACATCAAGGAAGAACTGATCCTGGAAAGCATTGTCGGCGCCGTGGAGGTCCCGCCGGTCCTGTGGATATGCAGGGACGGCGATCTTCTGGACCCCCTGGCGAAGCTCGCCAAATCAAAAACGATCCTGCTGGCCCCGACGACGCGGGCTCCCCTCGATGCCACCGGCGATCTGGAGAAGCAGAACGACCCCGGATCCTATATCCTCCAGGCCGACGGGGTCAGCGCTCCGCTCCGTTTCTCCCTGCCCGGCGAAAAAAACAGGGAAGAGGACGCCCGGTCGACGGCCTCCATCCTCGTGGAAGCGGCGGCCACCATGGACCTGCTGGAGCCCTTTTCCAGGATGGGAAAGGCCATGAGTGCCCTGGGCGAGGAAAAGAGTGGATCTTGACCGGCTCCGGGAGAATATCGCCAGGCTTTTTCTCGGGAGGGTCTCCGTACGGTCCTGGCGGCCCGGAGAAAACATCGTAGAGACGAGGTTCCTGAAACGGAAGGCGGTTGTCCGCCCGCTCAGGCCTCCCCGGAGAGTCCTGGGGACGGCCCTGTACGGGGCGGCCATGGCTTCGAGAATATCGGGAGGCCCTCTTCCCCTGCCGGAAACGACACAAAAGGCCAGACCGAAAAAAATGGCCCTCTCCGTCCTGCCTCCGGCCGTGTACGGCTGGAAAAGGGAGGAAACGGCAGGAAAGACTCCCGGGAAAGTGGACCCCCTGAGAGCGGCCCCTGCAAGAAAAGGGCTTCGGCTTATTATGGACCTTCCCCAGGAGAGGGAGACCAGGCTTCTCCACGCACGGGGAAAAATTCCGTCCCGGGAAGGGGAAATCCCCCTCGCTTTTTTCTACCCGGTCATCCAGGACGGAGTGGCAAAAAGTATTCTGAACAAAGAGAAAGGAACGCTTCTTGTTTGGTATAATTCCTACAGTCGCGCTTTTACTTCCCGGGGTCTCCTCCTTGTCCGGCTGCTTCGGCAGGGAGGGGGACTTGAGTGGAGATGGACGGAAATACAGAAGCACAGCTAAACCTGCGGGGGTGGTTTCTACCGAAACATTCAGTACCACGGCGTTTCTTTTTTTCCAGGACCATACATCCTTATCCAATACTCGTGGAGGGTAGAAAACCGCATGGCAGAAGAAAGAAAAGCAGAAACCTCCCCCCTCGCTCCCGGGGAAGTTGTGACCTGTACGGTGGAACAGATCATGCCCTACGGCGCCTTTGTCCGGCTCAAAACGGGCCAGAGGGCAATGATCCACATCTCGGAGCTGTCCCACAGCTTCGTGAAGAAGGTCGAGGACATTCTCTCCCTCAGCCAGGAAGTCCAGGCGAAGGTCATCAAGATCGACGAAAAAGGCAGGATCGACCTTTCCCTCAAGAAAATGGAGGCTCCGAGGCCGGCCCAGTCCCCCAGGGCATCATCCTTCGGGCCTGCGGCACCCGAGGACACCAGGGACTCCTTTGAGAAGAAACTGTCGAACTACCTCAAGGCAAGCGAAGCGAAGATCGCCGACCTCAACAACAAGCTCAACAGCTCAAGGGCGGCGAAGAAGCGGGGCAAGCCGGCGAAGTGAACCGGTCAGCCGGAAAGCTTTCAGGGGGGCGGATCCGCCCCCGTTCCTTTTTTGAGCCCTCCGGTCCCCGGGACCTCCGTATCGTCTCGCTCCAGATGAAGGGGCGCAGATTCGACCGGGCTGTGGTCGCAGGAATCGCCCGGCGATGCATGTTCGGTGTGCCGCAGGTTATCGCCTGCAGTCCCCTGCGGGACGGGAAGCCCTTTCCGACCACATTCTGGCTCACCTGTCCCCACCTCGTGAGGCTGTGCGGGGTTCTCGAATCGGAGGGGGCGGTGACGGAACTCGAACGGACAAGGCTGGAACAGCCTGTTCCCTGGACGGAGTACAACCTCTTCCACGCCCGGCTCCGCCTGCTCATGGTGCAGCCAGCCTCCGCCCGCTTCCTCCGGAAACACCGCGGTGGCGTATGGAGCACCCTGCGCCGTGGAGGTACGGGAGGAATTGACTACCTCTCACCCTCCAGGGGAGGGGTGAAATGCCTTCACCTCCAGGCGGCGTCCTGGCTTGCCCTCGGATTTCACCCCGCGGGAGAGTACCTCCGGAAGGCTCTCGATCCCCTGTACTGCCCGGCGCCGGAGGTCTCGGTCTGCGTCCGCCGCTGCTGAAGAAATTGCCCCCTGAAAGGAGACGCCTTCATGTGGAAGGGAAGATTTACCGAAAACACCGCCCAGGCGGTCCAAAAATTCACCCAGTCCCTCGACCTCGACTGGGCGCTCGCTTCCTATGACATCGAAGGGAGCGTCGCCCACGCCCGGATGCTCGGCTCCGAGGGGCTGATCCCCCCGGAAGAAGCCCGGCGGATCGAGGACGGGCTCAACAGGATCAGGGAAGAGATCGCTTCGGGAACCCTCGTTCCCACCCAGGAACTGGAAGACGTGCACATGAACATCGAAAGCCGCCTCATCGAACTCCTCGGGCCCACAGGTGCCAGGCTCCACACGGGACGGAGCCGGAATGACCAGGTTGCCGTCACCATGCGCCTCTTCCTCCGGGACCGGCTCCGGCACATTGCATCCGGAATGGAGGCCCTTCTTGCCGTGCTGCTGGAACGGGCCGCCCGGCACATGGACGTCATCGTTCCCGGATTTACCCATCTGCAGCAGGCCCAGCCAATTTCCATGGGACACTACTGGATGGCCCATTTCGCAGCCTTTTCCAGGGACTGCGAACGGCTGCTCTTCGCCCTCGGCTCACTCCGGGAATGTCCTCTCGGTGCGGGTGCCCTCGCCGGCTCCACCCTCCCCCTGAACCGGGAGATGACCGCCACGGCGCTCGGATTCGCATCCCCCACGAGGAACAGCCTCGACACAGTGGCCCAGAGGGATTACATGGCGGACTACCATTCCTTCGCCGTCACCTTTGCCACCCACTGCAGCCGTCTCGCCGAGGACTTCGTCATCTACTCATCCAGGGAGTTCGGCTGGCTTCTCCTCCCCGACGCCTTCTGCACCGGCTCGAGCATGATGCCCCAGAAAAAGAACCCCGACGTGCTGGAACTGCTCCGGGGGAAGACAGGACAGATCCTCGGCCATTTCCTCGACCTTCTCGTGACGCTCAAGGGCCTTCCCCTGACCTACGACCGGGACCTGCAGGAGGACAAGCGGGGACTCCAGGCTTCCCTGCGGACCGTTGAGGAGATGCTTGCCGTTCTGGTCCCCCTTCTGTCGGCGGTGGAAGTGGACGGGGAAAAGGCCGCTGAGGGAATGAACGACGGATTCCTTCTCGCCACCGACGTGGCCGAGTATCTCGTCGCAAAGGGCGTTCCGTTCCGGCAGGCCCACGGAATGGTGGGCGGCCTGGTGAAAGAGTGCCTCGCACGGAAAAAAGGACTGTTCGATCTCACCGGGGAAGAATGGAAAGAACTTATTCCCGAAGCAGGTGAGGACCTGTTCCCGCTCCTCTCGCTCCGCTCGGCGGTGGAGCGGCGGAGGACCTACGGGGGCACGGCCTTCGACCAGGTGGCGAAACAGATCGAAGACGGAAAGGCGTTCCTGGAGAGTTTCAGGGAATCCGTAAAACGCTAGAGATTGCTGTCGTCCCGGAGGAACCCTGGACTCTGCCGTTCCGAACGACCGCCGCTGCCTGTCGTCCCGAACGAGAGAAACAGACTGTCATCCTGAACGGCCGAAGCGGCCTGTCATCCCGAGGAGCGGTTTCGGCGATGATCGCGTCCCCGGAGGGGAGGAATACCGGGGTTGTCCCTGCTTGTCATCCCGAACGAGAGAAGCGAGGAGGGATCTCGGGTTTGTTTTAGGTTTGCTCAACTGCCAAATCCCTCGCATTCGCTCAGGATGGCAACGCTCAGGATGACACCGTTGACGGTTAAAGAAGACTATTTTTTAGAACAATCGGTTTTCCGGCTTGACGGCTTCTGATTTTTGTGTAAAATAATCACTTGCGCACGCCGGAAAGAGTCGAGCCGTTAGCTCAGATGGCAGAGCACCGGACTTTTAATCCGGGTGTCGTGGGTTCGACTCCCACACGGCTCACCATTTTAACGGTCCCATCGTCCAGTGGCCTAGGACACAGCCCTTTCAAGGCTGTGACACGGGTTCGAATCCCGTTGGGACCGCCATTTTTATAATGTGCCGGTGTAGCTCAGTTGGCAGAGCAGCGCACTCGTAATGCGCAGGTCGGCAGTTCAAGTCTGCCCGCCGGCTCCAGTAATAGCAAGGGCTCCCGAAAAAATCGGGGGCCCTTTTTCGTTGCCTGTATGTCAGCCGTGTATCCCGGCCTTCACATAGCTTCCAGTGTCCATTCCTCCGGAAAACACCTCTTCAAGTCAGCGACGCCTCATAGTGCCGTTCCATTAAAAGAGACCTGCGGCAAGCCCCTTTTCATGCTATCATCGTCGTATCAAAATGCTTGCTCTTCGGAGGCTATTGTGCCCAAAAAAAGACTTCTCCTCGTGCGCCACGGAAAGACGGAATGGAACGGACTCTCCCGTTTTCAGGGAAAAAGCGATATCCCCCTCAACGATGAAGGAAAATGCCAGGCGGAACTGCTGGCAGCCAGGCTGGAAGGCTGGGGGCCTGATGCCCTGTTTTCGAGTCCCCTGTCGAGGGCCCGGGAGACGGCGGAGATTCTCTCTTCCCGCAGTTCCGGATTGTCTCCGGTTTTCCTGGAGGAGCTGTCCGAGATAGGCTTCGGGCAATGGGAAGGCCGTTCCATCCACGAGATCGAGTCCGCCGATCCCCAATCCTTCCACAGATGGAAGGATTCCCCATTCGATTGTCCCCCTCCCGGAGGCGAATCCTTCGCTTCTGTGGAATCCCGGGTGAGGTCGGCCCTGGACGAAATCCTGTCAAAGGACGGGGACAGGGTGGTAGTGGTGAGCCACGGAGGAATCCTCAGGGCCATGCTGGTCCTTCTGCTGGACCTCCCCCTTCGGGCGGTCTGGAGAATGAAGATCGCCAACTGCTCGGTCACCGGAATCGACGTGGGAAGAAAGGGAGCGTCCCTTGCCTTCCTCAACGATGATCAGCACGCCAGGATGGCGGGCGCCGGGTCGGAAAAGCTTCTTTTTCCGGTTTAGACTTCTTTTTCTCTTGCTGGTACAATTACCATGTTGCCGAGCAAAGGAGGCGCTTGAACCATGTCCGACCCGGATCAGGATGCGCACGCCGCGGGTTCCCTTCCCTTCCCCGGAAAACCGGGGGAGGAAAACCGTGCCGTTCCGGGACGAACTGAGTCCCGGGACCATTCCGGAAATGAAAGAACCCTCTCGCCCGAAAGGGAAGAAGAATTGTGGCGGAGGCTCTCCTCCTCCGGCGACGAGGACGCCAGGGACGAGATCATTGTGGCCTACCGTCCCCTTGTCTTTTGGCTGGCCCGGAAATTCCGCGTTCGGCCGTCCTCCTACCAGGATCTCATCCAGGAGGGAATGGTGGCGCTGATCAGGGCGGTGGACAAGTTCGAGCCCGAGCGTCATCTCCGGTTCACCACCTATGCCTTCTACCGGATCAAGGGACAGATGGTGAATTTCCTCCAGAGGAGCGAACTCAAGGCTCCCGTTCCGGTGGACGACGAATATCTCATGCCGGAGGATTCCTTCGCCCCCGATTCCTTTGAAACCCTCATCGCCGTTTCCGAAGAAATGCACCGCCTTCCCGCGAAGGAGGAAGAAATAGTCCAGGCTCTCCTCGTGGAAGGCCAGGACGCGAAGGATGTGGCCAGGAAACGGGGCATCGACATCAGCCATGTCTACCGGCTCAAGCGGAACGGGGTGGCGAAGCTGCGCAAGTGGCTCGGCCCGGAAGGAGACGCCACAAACAGGGCCTGATACGGGATAAGAGTTATGCGGCACAGACTTTTATCTCCCGGGGGGACTGCCCAATGGAAAAAAAGATTGCCCGGATAGCCCGGTGGCTCGACAGGTGTTCCAAGGCGTGTTCCGCCATGTCGTGGCAGAGCGCCCTGCTTGACATGGAATGCGCCAAGGCCGAGCTTGAGGAAGCCCGGGCGCAGCTATGGGCACGGGCGGAAGGCAGTGCTCAGGCATCTCCCGTGATGCGCAGGGCGGGAAGGTTGACATTGGCAGCGGTGCTGGGGCTGTTTCTCGTGCTCTCGATCGCCGGCCCCCTGGCGGTCCAGGCGGCCAGGGAAACGGTGTCCATTGCCTCCGGACCCTCCCTCGAGTGGGTTTCCACCGATGAAAAGGCCCTTCTGTCGGCCCTCCGACGGAACCTGAGCGATGCCAACCTGGCCCGCCTCTCCGCGGAACCGGAAGAAAACGGTCTGGCCGGGGAAGCGGAGGCGACTACTGCCGCCAGGCAGGCCGATGCCAGGCGGAATTCGACGGTCCGCCAGGGGGGAGCAAAGGAAAATCTGCAGAATCCCTCCTCTTCCGGCAGGGAATTTGATACAATAATCACTCTGGTGCAGATCGGGCAAAAGGCTCTACGGGAAAGGGAGTCCGCGATTCGTTTCGATGCCCCGTAAAGAAGTTTTTTCCATTTTCCGGAAGGAGAGATCGTGCGTGAATGTAGATCTGAAAAAATCGTGGCGGATCCTGGTGCTCCTCTTTGCTGTAATCCTGTTGCCGAATGCCGCCTTTGCCGCGGAACCCCTTGTTTCTGCCCTTGCAGTGGAGGGGAACGAACACGTGGTGGCGGAGCACATCCTCGGGGTCGTGGGGACCCGGGTGGGTGAACCCGTCAGCAGGGAGCAGCTCCAGACTGATGTGGAGGCCATCTACAATCTAGGGTTCTTCTCCTTCGTGGACATCAACCTGCAGAGCGTCGCCGGCGGAGCGGCGGTGACCTACATCGTAAGGGAGAACCCGGTGGTCGAGCAGATCACCTTTACCGGAAACAACATCTACAAGGACGAGGACCTCCTGAAAGTCGTCTTCACCATGCCCGGCACGGTTTTCAACAGGGTCTTCTTCCGGAACGACCTCGACCGGATCCAGGAGAAGTACCACAAGGACGGCTACGTCATGGTGAAGATCGCCGACGTGCAGATCGAGAGCGGCCTCATCGACGTGCAGATCGTGGAGCCGAAGGTCGGGAACATCATCATCCAGGGAAACAAGAGGACGAAAACAAAGGTCATCGCCAGGGAGATCAAGCTGAAGAAGGGCGACCCCTTCAACGCCACCATACTACGGCATTCCATCAACCGCCTCCAGGCAAAGGGTTTTTTCGAGGATGTGAGCGTCGGCTTCGAACCTGGAGATGATCCTGAGGAAACGGATATTATACTTACGGTCTCAGAGCAGAAAACTGGAAGAGTCGGATTGTCGATAAGTCACGGAACGGAGAGCGGATGGTCCGGTGGGCTTTCGTATACGGACACGAACTGGAAAGGTCTTGGACACATCGGAGAAGTCGGCTTTGAGACGGGGGATAATGAGCAATACTGGATATCTTATCGTGAACCTTATATGGATTCGAAGTATTTTGCATGGAAAATCGGCTTTTCCAAGCGGAAATGGGAAGACCGGTATTACTACCGCCAAGGGCAGCGAGCGCTTCGTTATGATGACGAAGTGAAAAATATATATCTTGGTGCCGGAAGAAAGTTTGGGAAAGACGAACGGTACAGCTGGTTTCTCACGCTCGACTGGAAAGACGTCGATGCATATAACATCCGAGATATTGTTATACCCGGTAGTGAGAATGATTTAACAAGGGGCAAGATCTTTTCTGTCATTGGAACTTTGACGAGAAATAACACTGATCCTTACCTTAGCTATTCAAAAGGAGACATCATTGACTTAAACGTGGAGCATGCCCTCGAAGCACTGGGGGGAGAATACTCCTTCACAAAATATTGGCTTCAGGCGAGGTATTATGTCCCTGTTAAAGGACTGGGGGATCTTTTTGACAGCAGAATCGGGGATGAAGACAACCCGGCTATTTTCGCCGCTCGCCTCAGAATTGGTTTTTCCTCCGGTGATCTTCCGACGGCCAGCCTTTATTCCCTGGGCGGTTCCGGGACGCTGAGGGGGTACGATGATGCTGAGTTTGAGGGAGCCGAAATGCTTCTTGCAAACTTCGAGCTCAGAATACCGATTGAGAAGGCCTTTGGCTTTGTTGTTTTCTACGACACCGGAAATACCTGGAAAAGTCCCTGGCAGAGCAACAGCGGATCCTTCAGCCTTTCGGATCTCCATGATTCATGGGGAGTCGGCGTCAGGGTGAAGACACCCCTCGGAAATTTCCGGCTTGACCACGCTACAGGCGAGAACGAATCCCGGACTCATTTCGGTTTCGGGGAAATGTTCTAGGGGATCGGAGGACGGAGTACGGTGTCCCCGGCGGGGGAAGTGTCCGGAAGCGGGATAGGAATACTGCGGGCTGTGGCGGTGCTGATCCTCGCCGCAGCCCTCCTTTTTCCGGGGCCGGCCGGGGCTGCCGTCGTCATTGAAGGAGCGCCTCCCTGGCTCCGGGAAAGAATGGAGCGGAGCGCCGCATCTGTCTGGTCGGAAATCAGGCAGGACGGTTCTTTATCGGCAGGCGACAGCCTCCGCCTGCTTTCCCTGGTGGCGGAGCGGGTGTTTGCCGGGTTTGCGGTAGAGGATTCATTCTTCCGGGGAGAGGATGCCGTTCTGCGGATCAAACCCCTTGCAGGCACGGCGCCCTGGCGGGTGGAAATCTTCCCCCCCCAGCTTGCCTCTCCCGTAGACGGCTGGTTTCGGGAAAGCGCTTCGGGAATAGGAGAGAGAATACGGGATCATCTTGGAAATCTCCCCCTGGACGCCTTTTCCTGGGCGGACAGCCCTCTCAAAGAGCTCATTGATACGCTCTGTTCCCCCGGCCTGCCGGGCTGGAGCGCATCCCTGCTCGTGAGGCTCGAACAGGAGGGTCCCATCCTCAGGGTTTCCTTCGTCCCCAAGCCTCCCTTTGTCCTGGCGGTGGTTCCCAGGGTTTCTTCCGGTACCCTTCCGGTGATGCTCCGGTCGGACCTGAACGAAAACATTCTCCGCACCCTCTCGCCGGTGGTGGGGCTGCCCATCGAATGGGTCTCCGCCCACAGGGACAAGGTGGAAAAAATGGCCGCGGAATCGCTCCGGCAGACGAACATCGTGGGGAACACACGGTCCACAGTGGAGGTTTCCTTCAGGGCGGCCCAGATCGCAGCGGCAAACGCACTTGTGGAGAGCCCGAAATATTCAGTCCGGGCATGGGTTGCTGCCTATGCCGGCTCCGACACCAAGTACCCCGAGATCGGCCTTCACATGGGACGGAAGTTTCTGCCCGTATCGGGGTGGGACATGGAGTTCTACGGTGAATGGATCCTGTCCGCCAACGATTTTTCCCTCGAGAGCAGGTGGGGCATTCGATGGAGCCCCTGGAAAAACATCCTGGCCGGTGTTGAGCGGGCTTTCCCCGGAAACGTCACCTGGTACCGTCTCTGGATTGAAGGGGGCGTACGGGCCCCGTACCTCTGGTGGCGGCTCAGCGAGGACGGAGACCACCACGTGGGGCTCGGGTACCGGCTGAACCAGCGGATTTCCCTGGAAATTCATTACGACGGCCGTGACGAGGACAAGATCAGCATCAGGGCGCTGAGCGACCTCTGAGTGAAGCCGGAAAAACGGAGAAAAACCATGAACGGTGAAAGAATACTACTGG
>Ga0209722_1000884_pt1 | contig 29588 bp, 26 predicted proteins | sample BioC12SIPDNA_2_FD_185745 | JGI IMG/M metagenome (GOLD analysis project Ga0209722, IMG submission 185745) | Anaerobic biogas reactor microbial communites from Washington, USA - Biogas_R1_A C12 SIP DNA (SPAdes) (version 2) | ecosystem: Engineered > Bioreactor > Anaerobic > Unclassified | place... | reverse complement strand
TGCGGATGCCCTGGCGGAGATGGAGCGAGAGCGAGGGTGGCAATTTGACCCCCAGGTAGTAGATGCGCTCCTGCGCATCGCCGAGAGGAACTCCTCTCTGCTTAGGCCACCGCGCCCACCGGGGCGTCCGGAGCTGTAGGGCGTCTCTGGCGCCGCCTGACCGTCACACCTGCGTCCCGCCTCCCCGAGGGAGTCGTCATGCGCGGGCCGGAAGGAATTCCCATGATCAAGGCCAGCTTCGAACTGGAGAAAGAAACCAAGAACACCATCAGGTACGCGGAGAAGCCAGAGGCCGGGAAGCCGCCCGCTATCGGCACCATCTACATACAGAAGTGGGCGCTGCCTGCGCCGACGCCACAGAGCATCACCGTCACCGTCGAAGCCTAACGGCACTTGGGATAGCCCCCTACTGGTCCGGATCGGTCTCTTCGCAACAAGGCCGAAGTACCGCTACTTGAGCGAAAGGTAGCCCTGTCGAACCCTCGCGCGCGGGTGTGTTATGGTTGGCTAACGACTCTGGCTGCACATATCCACCGCGGTGGTCCGGCCCCCTTCGCAGTGCACCCTTCAAGCTTGGGACGGCCACCTGCACCAACACACACACAAAGAGCACACTATGCGCGCCATCGACCTCCACCCTGACGCCTCGTTCGCCACCTGTGTGAAGGATCTTCTTCGGATTGGTGAGGAGCGAGGGTATGTGGAAGAGCAGGAGATCATGGCTCTTATCGAAAGCTGTGATCCTGCCCCAGAAGAGATCACCGACCTCTACGCGGAGCTCTTTGACCGTTCGGTCGCCATCGAGGGCCACGGCCTCGTGTCCGGCCAAGACCTGGATACCAACGCCGTTGAGCCGGATCTATCGCCGCAGGTAGTAGCCGAAGATCCCGCCCGGCTGTATTTGAAGCAGGCCGGAGGGATCCCACTGCTCACCCGAGAGGAAGAGGTCAGGTTGGCACAGCGTGTGGAGCTGGGTGACGCACACGCCAAGGAGCACATGATCCGCTCCAACCTGCGGCTGGTCATATCTATCGCCAAGAAGTACTACACCCAGGGCATGGACTTTCTCGACGTCGTCCAGGAGGGCAACACCGGACTCATCCGTGCGGTGGAGAAGTTCGACTATCGCCGGGGATATAAGTTCTCCACCTACGCCACTTGGTGGATCAGGCAGGCCATCACCCGGGGGATCGCCAACCAGGATCGCACTGTGCGCGTCCCCGTGCATGCGACGGGGAAGATCAACAAACTCTCGCGCATCGAACGCAGACTGCTCCAAGAGGCCGGGGGGCGAGAACCGACCGACACCGAACTGGCCACCCAGCTCGGTGTCTCCACCGGTGAGATAGAGCGGATACGACGAGCGGCTCGACGCCCCACCTCTCTTGAGACCCCTGTGGGCGAGGCGAAGGACATGGAGCTGGGCGACCTCATCGTGGACGAGACCGCTGCTGACCCCGCCCAGGTCGCGCTGGCGAGCCTGGCTGAAGACCACCTCTACCGCATCCTGGGCTCGCTAGATGCGCGGGAGCGCAGGGTACTGGAGCTGCGCTTCGGTCTGAAAGACACCGCTCCCCAGACCCTGGCTGATATCAGCTCGCGGCTGGGCGTGAGTCGGGAGCGCGTGCGCCAGATCGAGAAGGAAGCGCTTGAGCGTATACGGGCCGCATTCGGGCACGAACGGGAGAACGATCTTTTCAGCTGAGGGTTAAGAGCTACCGCGGGTGGGTTGTGCGCGCCGGTAGGGTTACCTGACCCATGACTAGGTGACGGCCAAGTTCTGCAGCTACAAAGTCCTCTCGAACTGACGTCCTACGCTACAGTCTCGAAAGGACCTCAACGCATACTGCGCACACCCAAAGGAGGATCATGATCAGCAAGAACAAGACCCTGGACAAGGTCTATACCGCCACCAATCACACCGAACTGATGAACGCCTACAGGGGATGGGCCGCGGATTACGACGCCGACCTCGTGGGCACCTTCGGCTACGTGGCCCATAAGGTTTCGGCCGAGGCCCTCCACAACGCTCTCGATAACCCCGGCGCCTATGTTCTGGACGCCGGTTGCGGCACCGGTTTGGTGGCGGAAGAACTGGCCCACAAAGGCTACACCCGCATGGACGCCCTGGACTACTCCCGGGAAATGCTCGAAGAAGCGAAGCGCAAATCCCTCTATCGAAACCACATCCAGGCCGATCTGAGCAAACCCCTGAAGATGGAGGACGACCGCTACGACGCGGTGGTCTGCACCGGCACCTTCACCTACGGCCACGTCAAGGCCAACGCCTTCGACGAACTGGTGCGCGTGACCCGTCCGGGCGGGATCATCTGTTTCACCATCCGTGAAGGCGCCTACGAAGACTACGGCTACCGGCAGCGGATGGTCGAACTGGAGCAGTCTAAGGCCTGGGAGCTTCTGGACATGCAGGATGCCGACTATCTCAGGAACGAAAGCATCGGATGCAAGCTCTGCACCTACAAGGTCCTGTCCTGAGCGCAGCCGGCAGGGATAACCGGATACATCTGTAGCAGGCTGTGGATCACCAACGGGGCCAAACGATGGTGAGCTGACCCCATTCTTTGGGCCCACTTCCTAAGATAGAGGGAGGGTTGGTTCAAGGATCCGTCGGACCACACTCCACACCTGGGAATGATCACCATCGGGGAGTGGTGGTGGCAATCATGGAAAAATGCGATGCACCATGCAATCAGGCCCAGAGGGGCGAGGTCTGCCAATTCGCGGGAAACCCCATGTCAGCCAACGGTACCGTGGGAAACTCACGCAGGAGTGCAGCCAGCCTGTGCGGCCAGGCGCTCTGAGGGGCGATCTCTCGCAGGCAATATCGACAGATTGTCAGAAGCCCAAAGATCCTGTCATTCTCGATCTTCACGGGCCGATGCCAGTCCGGGTGCCGATAGGAACGAGGAATATACGGCTTCATTCCCGAGACCCGGTTCCACATGCGACCATGATGAGCGCTGATATTGCGCGCCGCGTTCAGGGCTAGCAGCCAGGAGCGAAGAACTTTGTCAGGCACACCAAATCTTGAAGCGACTGCGGCCTTGACAGCAGGAGTTGCCCCGGTGAAGAACCTAACGAGAGTTCCCAGGGACATGATCTCAGTGGCTTCCCAGACAGGGAGATGACGGTGGCAATCGCCATACTTCTCTTTGAAGTGCGTGACAAAGATCTCCCTACTTCTATCAGCCTCCTCCGTGACTCGCGCCAAGAAATCACTGAGCTCTGCCGCCCCCAAGTTGGGGAGGGTCTGGGAATCCTCCGCGTAGGCAAACGGTCCGTGGGCATGGGCGTGCTCGTATGCGAGCAACGTGCGGACAGTAACCTCGACCCGTTCGACGGCATCGATAACAAGCAGACGCAACCGGCGGTCGAAAGCATAGCAATTCCAGATCTCGTCGAACGAAGTTCCCGGCGCAAATTGGTCGGCCGCGTCCCTGAAAGGGTACCAGTAGCCACTGAGACGATAATAGTTGACGCACGACAGCCGGGCAATCATCAAATCACGATCTCCGCTCATGCCGCGGTGCAGAAGAAGATCGGCCTGTTCTTCGAACGTCAGTGCGGGTTTCGTGTACTGCATTAGAAAAAGCGGCCCAAAGAAAAAGCCACCGTGAGATAGCGTACCTTGCGGCAGAGGCCCGGCGGCTGTGATGACAGTATCTTAGTCCATACTCGTGAACGCGTCAAGCTCTAGCCCTCTCCTCCGGGCGCCCCTTCGCGCACTATCTCGCTGTCCTGCACGTGTATGGCACCGGTTGCCGCACGCAGACTCCAGAATAGCCGGACTGGGAAGCACGTGCATACTGTATTCTTGGAAAGCATCATTAGCATCTGATGGTGATCGCCAGGTTGACGCCCGCGTTACTGAAGAGAGCGCCTCCATTCTGGGCGAAAATATGACAGTTCATTTGAAAGCCGGCGGCCTCATGCGATTAGACGCCGAGTCGGCTCTCAGAGCCCCGCCGGAGTAGTGCCAGTCATCCGGGTCGCCACACCTCAGCCGACTCCAGCTGAAAGGCTAAGCCGTCACCGAACTGAGGATGAATCTTCTCCCTCACGTCTACCTCTAGTTGCCCTTTGTCGTTTATGCGCGCAGAGTCAACCATTGCGGTCCATCCAAGAGAGGGATATCTCTGTTGATTTGGGGCAAGATTGTCTCCTGTGCCGATTATTTTGCCGCGAGCATACTTGACGATCGGCCAGCAGCCCAAGGGCGTTGAGAACCTGTCCGATGCAAGCACTCTTGTCTGTTCGCCTGCAGCTTCCTCAAAAACAAGTCCAAGTATGGCCTGCCTGACGTGGGCGGCCATACGGTCCCTAACCGTGCGTGAAAGGCCTCGAATTGCACTGAAGTCTTGAAAGCCATGCTCGAAGCTATCGCTCGCCTTCTTCGCCAATGAATAGCATTCGTGATCTTCGTTGAGAATCAGCCGTTCTCGCACGGTCGGGTCAAGGCTCCCGAGTTCGACGTTCAGATCTCGCGCGAGTTCCGCTTGCGTTGCCAACCCTCGACGCCTGCATTCAGCGCGCACCTTTGCCTTCGTCAATGCCTCAACTGCCATCCAGAGATGAGCCACCGACAGAGACTCTCTTCCGTAATGCCAATATGCAAGCGCCAGTCTGTACTGGTTTGCTGCACGGTACAGACGGCTTGATTCCGAATGAGATTCCATAGCCCCTAACAGATCCGCCGTTGCCTCCCGGTCCAAGAATCTGACACTTCTCAGGACAGGCTCGCGCGGAGGCACGTAGGCCTGGAAGAAGTCCCTTTGTGTCTTTCCTGGGGTCCTGTCGAAGCCCAGTTCAATCGAGGGCTCGTCAATGCCGGCATTCGCAGCTAGGGAAAGGGCCACAACACCGCAGAGACCAGCATTGCCGAATGGCGAAAGAGCAGTCTCCAAATTCGCCGCTTCCCCTGCGATCTCGATCTCGAGGGTGTTGGGAATATCTACTTTTTCGCGGGTTGAAACCCAATTGGTGCGATAGGTGACCTGGACACGCCCAGCTGGGCACCGAACATCCGCCAAGGCCAACGCCTGCCCTGGCCGAAAAGCCACGGCCGAATTGGAGTGCATCACTACGACAATCTCAGGCATAGCCTTCTCCTGCAATTCTCCTTATGTTCTAAGCGCCGGAAGCCACAAGTAGTGCGGCGCCGGCTGGCACCTCTTTCAGTTGCGGGCGTCACGATCGTCGGCTCCCGTCCCCCGCCCACTCCTCGCTCAGCGCCTCGGCCTGTTCCAGTACCGTAAGCGTCGCCTTCTCCTGCTTATCAGGCGGATACCCATACTTTCTGAGGATGCGTTTCACGATGACGCGCAGGTGAGCCCGCACGTTCTCACGCATGGTCCAGTCGATGGTGACGTTGGCCCGCACAGCGGCCACGAGCTCCCGGGCGATCTCGCGGAGCGTCTCATCGCCTAGTACCTTCACGGCGCTGTCGTTGGTCTCAAGCGCGTCGTAGAAGGCCAGTTCGTCCTCGGTAAGATCGAGAGCCGTTCCCCGTTCTTCCAGTTCCCTGAGGTCCTTGGCCAGCTTGATGAGTTCCTCGATCACCTGGGCTGCTTCGATGGCCCGGTTCTGGTAGCGGCGGAGGGTCTCTTCCAGCATCTCGGCGAATGAGCGGGCGAGAACCACGTTCTTGCGAGAGCGGGTGCGTATCTCGCCCTTCAAGAGTTTTTGCAGCAGTTCCACGGCCAGGTTCCGCTGGGGCATGTCGCGCACTTCGGCCAGGAATTCGTCGGAAAGTATGGAGATATCGGGCTTCTTGAGACCGGCAGCAGCAAAGATGTCGATGACCTCATCGGAGACCACGGCTTTGGAGACGATCTGGCGAACAGCCAGGTCGAGCTCCTCGTCTGTCTTTCTCTGGCCCGGCGCCTGTTTGACAAGCTGTACGCGCACGGCTTGAAAGAAGCCCACATCGTCGCGGATGGCAAGAGCTTCCTCATGCGGTACGGAAAGCGCAAAGGCTTGCGAGAGTTCAGTGACGGCACGCAAAGTCCGATCCTTGCCGTCCTTCTGGGCAAGAACATGTTCGAGAGCGCCGGGGAGCAGACCCAGCCGTTCCTCCGGCTTACCCTGGGTCCAGAGCGACCAATCAAAGCCATGGAAGAGGCCCAAGCACACCTCGTACTTCTCCAGCATGACGGCAACCGCGGCCTCCTGGTCGATGGCAGCACTTCCGCTGCCTCCACTCTCGGTGTAGGTGGCAAGGGCTTCTTTGAGCTCCGGAGCCAGCCCCAGGTAGTCGACCACCAGGCCCCCGGGCTTGTCCCGAAAGACCCGGTTTACCCGGGCGATGGCCTGCATGAGGCCGTGACCACGCATGGGTTTATCGATGTACATGGTGTGAAGGCTGGGAGCGTCAAAGCCAGTGAGCCACATGTCGCGAACGATGACCATCTTGAAGGGGTCAGCGGGATCGCGGAAGCGCTTGGCCAGGTGCTCTCGCCGGGTCTTATTGCGGGAGTGCATGGCGTAGCGGGGGCCTTCTGCGGCGCTCCCGGTCATGATGACCTTGAGGGCACCGGTCTCGTCGTCTTCGGTGAACCAGTCGGGGCGCAGCTTCACGATCTGGTCGTGGAGGTCCAGGCAGACGCGCCTGCTCATGCACACCACCATGGCTTTGCCCTCCATGGCTTCCAGCCGGCGCTCGAAGTGCCGGACGAGATCGCGGGCGATGAGCTCCAGACGACGCTCGGTCCCCACCATGGCTTCAAGCTGCGCCCAGCGGGTCTTGAGCTTCTCCTTCTTTTCTATCTCTTCCCCTTCGGTCGCCTCCTCGAAGTCGGGGTCGATGTGGGGGCGTTCGGCTTCATCTAAGGCCAGCTTGGCCAGGCGACTCTCGTAGTAGATGGGCACCGTCGCCTTATCCTCGACGGCGCGCTGGATGTCATAGATGCTGATGTAGTCACCAAAGACGGCCCGGGTATTGGCGTCTCTGAGTTCAATGGGGGTGCCGGTAAAACCGATGAAAGAAGCACTGGGCAGGGCATCACGCATGTGACGGGCAAAGCCGTCGATGAAGTCATACTGGCTGCGGTGGGCCTCATCGGCGATGACCACGATGTTGTGACGCTCAGAGAGGGTGGGATGACGGTCGCCTTCTTCCTCGGGGAAGAACTTGTGGATGGTGGTAAAGACCACGCCGCCTGCGGCCACCGAGAGAAGCTTGCGCAGGTGGGCGCGGCTCTCGGCCTGCAGGGGAGGCTGACGTAGGAGCTCCCGGCAGCGGGAAAAGACACCGTAGAGCTGGTCGTCTAGGTCGTTGCGGTCGGTGAGAACAACGATGGTGGGGTTCTCCATGGACGGCTCCCGGATAATGCGACCGGCGTAAAAGGCCATGGTGAGACTCTTGCCCGAGCCTTGTGTGTGCCAGACGACACCCACGCGACGGTCTCCGGGGTTACCACCGGAGCGACGGCCCCTACCGTCCGGGCAGACACCACCCTCCGGGTCGCGCAGTCGCTTATCGGTGCGGCTCAGGTCGGCCGCCCGCAGGGTCTCCTTCACCGCCACCTTGACGGCGTGGAACTGGTGGTATCCGGCCATCTTCTTGGCAACCGCTCCGCCACCCTCATCTTCAAAGACGATGAAGTCGCGCACCAGATCGAGCAGGTGCCGCGGTGTGAGCACTCCTTCGATGACGACCTGCAGTTCCGGCAGGCAGGCTTCGACCTGGGGATCTGAGCCAAAGGCGCGCCAGGGCTTAAACCACTCCTTGCCGGCGGTGAGCGTGCCCACCCGAGCCTGGATGCCGTCTGAGATGACGAGGAGCTCGTTGGTGTGGAACAGCGTGGGGATCTCGGCCTTGTAGGTCTGGAGCTGGTTATAGGCCGTCCAGATGGTGGCGTTCTCATCGGCGGCGTTCTTGAGCTCCATGACGACCAAAGGGAGACCGTTCACGAAGAGGACCACGTCCGGACGGCGGGTGTGCTTGTTCTCAGCCACGGTGAACTGGTTGACGGCCAGGAAATCGTTGGCCGCTACATGGTCAAAGTCGATCACCCGGGCTTGAGCGCCGCGGATGGAGCCGTCTTTGGCCCGGTATTCCACCGTGACCCCGTCTACGAGCAGGCGGTGGAGATGACGGTTGCGGGCAAGAAGATCGGCGCCCTCGGGGCGATGGAGTCTGCGGAAGGCGTCTTTTAGGGCCTCGGGGGGAAGCTCGGGGTTCAGGCGGGCGAGGGCGTCACGCAGGCGCTCATCGAGGATGACCTGGCCGTAGTCATCGCGCTCCCCGAAGAGCTCGCCCGGGACCATCTCGGCCCCGTGGCGGATGGTCCAACCAACGGCCTCCAGCCAGGCGAGAGCGGCTTCCTCCACCTCGGATTCATTAAGGGAAGCCACGTCAATCCCCGTTGACAATCAGCGCGCTATGGGCGATGATGTTATCAAGTGGATTGGGAATACCCGGTCGGCGGCTGGCCTCGGTGAATACCGGGGTCTTTCGCTTTCTTAAGGGAAACACTTCAGTCCGTACCCCCCGATGACGCCGGTTGCACTCCGGTATATCTTTGCTGCCAGGATGTCATAAGCGCGATTGCTCTGGTCCGGACGAAGAATGCGAAGTCCAATCGGTCGAGCCACCATGTCTGCGAGCTGCAGGCCTACGGAATTGACCTTCTTGTCCGCCATGACAATCTTGAAGGGAAACTGCTCATGGCCATAGTTGGCCCCGTCGCAGACACGGCGGAACTCGAGCTCAAGCTGTGCGTCTTCCTTTTTCCCTCGGCACTCAAAGACAACGTGCGTGGTGCGCTCACCTTGCCCGAGAGAGCTCAGATATCGATGCGCCCGCTCCAGACAGAAGGTCAGAGCAAGGTGATAGGGATTGTCCGGAATTGCGTACCGCTCACGAAGCCTTTCCTTTCGTATGACTGTAGAGATCACGGTGAAGGGGGCCGACTCAATGACACCACTCAATGCGGTCATGAAGCGCGATCTGACCTCTGCGTTTAGAAGTAGCCTAAACGGTCCCTTGGCCTTGCGAATATCCATCTCGTGAAGCACTACCATGTCGTGACCGAAGAATTCGAACTTGAACTCTTGAACTGCCGGGCTGATCTGTCGCGCGTAGTCCTTCTTCGAGAAGATGCAGACGGCGAGAACGAACACCGGATACTGCGGATCGATGCTTGTCAGACTGTGGTCACCGCTCTCGTCCACATAGATGATGTAGTCGCTGTAGCTGGGGAGTGGTTTTTCGGTCATGCGCATCCCCGCACGGCGCCATCGTTTTTCAACTCTGATTGCACGGTCATTGGCGCCCTGATTTCCCCCGAGATGAGCTTGGGAAGCAGGGTGTCGCGGAGGGCGGCGAGGGTGCGAGATGTACTCGCCGCAGCGGAGACGCGAGAGAACAAGGGACTCACCAGCATTCCGAAGCGTTCTGCAATCTGGGGCGGCACCATCGGGAGTAGGTAGTGCGACAGTGATTCGGCGGGAACCCGTTGTCTCCCGCTGGTGCCCGTCATGCTCTGGATCGCGAACTCCCGAAAAGCGTCGCTGCGGGCGAGACAGTAGGCGAACTCCGTAGGAAGTGGTGACCGAGGCCGTAGTACGATGTATTCCGTAGAACCCCATCCGACCTCACCCGGTTTCAAGAAATCGACATAGGCCGTTTTCCCGTTCTCAAGGCACGGGGTGATACGTGCGACTAGCGTGTCCCCGCTCATGAACCGCATGCCGGACCCGAAGGGCCGATGAATCACGACATCGGGAGTGTGGCCCCTTATCGGCATGTTAGCCATGTCAAGGTAGGGGGCGACATCTCCCTTCCGAAGAGAGCGCGTTGGGTTGACATCGATCAGCTTCGGCAAGGGCACCGCCTCCCACCCCTCTGGAATCTCCCCCAGTTCCGATTCCACCAGCCGGTCAGGGAAGAGATCGGCAATATGCCCGGGCAGTCCCGTATCCCGCCCCTCCATCTTGGCCCGCACCGGGTCGAAGTCCACGAACCACGACTTGAAGAGCGCCCGGGCCATGGCCTCCAGCGTCTCGTTCATGCGCCGGTTCAGTTCGATCTTGTCGTCCAGGGTGCCGAGGATGTGAGCGATGGCGCGCTGTTCCGAGACCGGCGGCACGGCCGCCGGTATGTGACTGAGAATCTCCTGATTCAACAGAGGCTGGCCAGAGCCCGACCGCCAGTTGTTCAGCCCGAGAGTGCTGAGGAGGTAGTAAAGATATCTGGGATCATCATCATTGAGCGCGGTTGCGCGAAGGGCATTGTCTGTCACCCAGCACTCCTGCCCACTCATGTAGAGCGAGCCGCAGTAGCTCCCTACCCGACCGATTATGATCGAGCCAGGTCCAGCATTCGATTTTTCCGCGTAGCCGATGATGCCGTTCGACCCGTAAACCGGGTAGGGCAGCCCATCTCCTCGCGCAGGGCTGGAGCGACCATTCGAGAACGACAGCAGCTGACCCAGGTTGGTCTGCCGCCACTCACCCATACCCCAACTCCTTGAGGTTGACGGCAATCGCAGCATCCAGCCTCGCGGCCTCGGCCTGCTGTTCCCGCAGTTGGGCCACCAGGCGCTTCATCTTCTTCTCGAAGGGCTCGTCGTCGTCCTCCTGCGCTTCTGCGCCCACGTAGCGGCCCGGGGTGAGCACATGTCCGTGCTTACGCACCTCATCTACGGTCGCGCTCTTGCAATAGCCGGGGATGTCCTCGTAGTCGTCGGCGCCTTCTTCCCCCCGCCAGGCCTGATAGGTCTTGGCGATGCGGGCGATGTCCTCAGTCGTGAGTTCACGGTGAGTGCGATCGACCATAGTCCCCAACTTCCGGGCGTCGATGAAAAGGATCTCACCTCGGCGGTCGCGGAACTTACCGTTTGCGCGATCTCTGGCGAGGAACCACAGGCAGGCCGGGATCTGCGTGGAGTAGAAGAGCTGCCCGGGAAGGGCCACCATGCAGTCGACGAGATCCGCTTCGATGAGGTTCTTGCGGATCTCGCCCTCACCCGACTGGCCGGAAGACATAGACCCGTTGGCAAGCACGAACCCGGCCACGCCCTTGGGCGCCAGGTGGTAGACCATATGCTGGACCCAGGCGAAGTTGGCGTTACCCACCGGAGGTACGCCATACTGCCAGCGCTTGTCCTCGCGCAGGCGCTCTCCACCCCAGTCAGAGACGTTAAAGGGAGGATTCGCCAGGATGAAGTCGGCTTTGAGATCAGGGTGACTGTCGGCATGGAAGGTGTCACCGTGGGCGATCTGTCCATCGATACCCCGGATGGCGAGATTCATACGGGCAAGGCGCCAGGTGGTGTAGTTGGACTCCTGTCCGTAGATGGAGATATCCGTCTTGGCCCGGGTAAGACCGTTGGTGCCGTTACCATTGCCGCTTGCATGAGCGCGGATGAACTCGACCGATTGCACAAACATGCCCGAGCTTCCGCAGCAGGGATCATAGACCCGACCCTCATAGGGTTCGAGCATCTCGACTAGGAGCTTGACCACACAGCGGGGGGTGTAGAACTCGCCGCCCTTCTTGCCTTCTTTGCTTGCGAACTGGGAGAGAAAGTACTCATATACTCGGCCCAGGACGTCTTTGGAGCGGCTCTCGGCATCACCCACGGCGATGTTACTCATGAGATCGATGAGCTGGCCCAGGCGCTCCTTATCGAGGGCAGGGCGGGCGTAGTCCTTGGGTAAGACGCCTTTTAGGCTGGGGTTGTCGCGCTCGATAGCCTCCATGGCGTCATCGAGAATCTGGCCGATGGTGGGCTGCTTCGCCGCGGCCTGGAGATGAGTCCAGCGTGCCTCGCGCGGCACCCAGAAGACGCTCTCGGCCCGGTACTCGTCGGGGTCCTCGGGGTCGGCTCCTTGATCTGCTTGAGAGACAAGTCTCTCGCGTTGCTCTTCGAAGGCATCGGAGATGTACTTGACGAAGATGAGACCCAGGGCTACGTGCTTGTATTCGGCGGCGTCCATGCTGCCCCGCAGGGCGTCGGCCATCTGCCAGAGCTTTGCTTCGTAGCCGACGATCGCACCATTTGTTTTGTTCGAGTCTGTTCTCTTCTTGGCACCCGGACCCTGGGGTCTGCCCCGGCGCTTGGGGGCGGGCGCGTCAGTAGGGACGAACTCGAACTGGGTCATGAGCCCCTCCGGACACAAGGGACCGCCGCAGCGGCTGTCAGGGGCATCTACACCCAGGCTTGGGCGAATGCCCGCAATCCAGTGTACAACGGGGGGCGGATGGAATGAAGTCGGTGTGCGCTGTGGGGACGTAGCCGATGTGGCCCCGCACTACGCAAACATCGTAACGCCCCATTATCCACATCCGCCACCTTCTGGCCCCCCTTCAGCAGAGCTGGTTGAAGGTGCTCCGCTTAGAAGGATTCCACTTGCTTTGTCCGCCGTGTCGAGCAACATGGTGATGACAGTCACGCTAGCACAGGAGACGGACATGACAACCGCCCAGGCCATCGCCTTCCCCCAAGAGAACCTCATCGGCTGGGAACGCGCCCTTGTCGCCTTCCTGGTCGAGAAGGAACGCCGCTCGGGATCGGTCCGCACCGTCCAGGGGTACTCGAGCATGCTCCAAGACTTCTTCGGCCGGGTGGGCAAAGCCCCGGACAAGGTGACGGTCCAGGAGGTGTTCGTCTGGGCCCACGGCAAGGGCGTGTCCGGCAAGGAGCCTTCCCCCGTCACCATCGGGGCAAGGATGGCCTGCCTTAGTAGCTTCTTCAGGTTCCTACAGCGGATGGACATCGTCCACGTGAATCCCTGCGACAAGCTGGAGCGGCCACGAACGTCGACACCACCGGCGCGGGGCCTCTCGGCAGAGGAAGTGCGTAGACGACTTGCCGTACTGCCGGACACGCCTCAAGGTCTCCGGGACCGGGCCATCATCCTCACCCTGGTGCTCACCGGTCGCAGACGCGCTGAGGTCTTTCGCATGATCGCTGGTGACCTCAGCTTCGAGAACGGCGTCTGCTTCTACTCCTACCGGGGCAAGGGTGGTAAGAACGGCCGCCGGGAGTTCCCGCGTCCCGCCTTGGATGCGCTGAGAGCCGCGCTTACGGCCTTCGGGAAGGATCTGGGCGCCATGGGACCGTCTGAGTCGCTCTGGCCCTCTCAGGGCGCCGTGGGTGACCGGGGACTGACAAGCGGTACTTTCTACGGCAGGTTCCGCCGTTACCTGGAGCAGGCGGGACTGGCGCCCTCGGGGCTTCATCTCCTTCGCCATACCGCCGCCAAGCTCAGACGAGATGCCGGAGAAAGCGTGGAGGACGTGTCCCGGTTCTTGGATCACTCGTCGCTGGCCGTGACGACGACCTACCTGCGCAGGCTGGAGACGCAGGAGGACCTGGGTTGGGGACGGGTGGCCGAGGCCATCGGACTCTAGGTATGGTCTTCCCGTAGCTCATCACCAGATTCTTCCCCGGCAAGGGCCTTGCACGCCGTCCAGTAGTCAAGGCGATCCCCACGACCGACATCAAGAGAGCCCCGTCCGGTCATCTGATAGCCGAGACGCTCGTAGAAGCGGCGCGAAGTCAGAGAGACGCTGAGCTCACATGAGGAACAGCCGTTTGCCCGGGCGCGTCCCTCCAACTCCCGCATAACCCTCCGCCCGTACCCGCGGCCTTGAAAGGCCGGGGAGACAAAGACGCCAAGAATCTCACGGCCCAGCAGAGTCCCGGTGGCCACGATCTCTCCGTCTTCTTCCAGAACCACGACCTCCCCTTCCCTATGGCGCTCAAGGATCCTCTGCCGTGAATGGAACTCCTTGAAGAAGAGCAGGGCCCGTGCAGGGTAGACGTCGGAGTAGGCGGCGTCGATGGCCTGCACGATGAGCCGACGCACCCGGCTCAGATCGGTGCTCTGCAACTCCCGAACGCTCAGGCGGGCAGACCGGTCCATATCATCCTGACGCCCTCAGCTAGGAACGACGGCAGAGGTAGTGGCCCAAGAAGGCTCCCTCTACCTGCGCGCGTTCCAGGGTGAAGCCGGCCCGGGCGATGATCTCCCGCATCGTCCAGTCGAAGGTGCTGAACTCCTCCCGGATGTGGCCTGCTACTTCTTCTCGCCGATCGTCGGGCACTGAGTCCACCAGTCCCTGGAAGTAACTCGCCCAGTCCTCCTTCGCGCGCTCGGCGTACACAACGTCACAGATATACAGCCTTGCTCCCTCTCGCATGAACCCGTGAAGCCGCCCAAGCGCTACCCGCTTCCAGGCGTCGGGCAGGTGGTGGAGGGCCAACTGGGAAACAACCGCGGCCACAGGCTCGCCCCGATGCTCGTAGGTAAGAAAGCCCGCTTCTGCAAACTCGACATTGGTGACCTGCTGTTCCTGGGCTTTCTCGGTGGCGTAGGCCAGCATGACCGGGGACACGTCTATGGCGATCACCTTGCGACAACACCGGGCCGCCGCGAGAGCAAAGGTCCCGGTGCCGGTGCCCACTTCCAGCAGAACATCCTCCGGGGATAGGTCAAGAAGAGCAAGGATGGCCTGGGCCCCGGCCTCTACGTCGCGAAGAGCCGCCATGCGCTCGTCGTAGGTTCTTACCTTGGCGAGGGTTGCATAGTCGGTGCCCCTCTGGATGCTCTCATCCCACTGCCAGATCGGTCTCCTCGTTGCCGGTCTCCTTAGGTGGGCTTCGCCTGGAGGCCCAGTATAACCGTCGAGCGGTGGGTGACCGCACTTCCGAAAGGTTTGCCTGGCCGAGGCGCAAGCCGGGCACCGTGGTCTGTGGTGGCCGCAATGTTGGAACGAGCGGGGCTGGGGAGCAGGCGGCGGAAGACCACCGAGGTCTTGCTCTCATGTTCAGCATGAAAGCCCGCTTGACAGTCCCGCCCTCACTCGGCCAGCATGATCTCCAACAGTATTGCCCCTGTTTGCGTCCAAGCTCATACTCCAAGGACAACCGTGGTCACTTTGCGCCTCACTCAGAAGCTGCTTCGCTTGGTGGGCACTCCAGCCCTTGAGACCGAGCCTTCAACCACCATCCTCGGTGACTGGACCGGCAACCTCTTCTACGTGGGCCGCGCGAGATACGTCCTTCTGGTAAGCGAGCACGCTCGTCTGCCGGTTCTTGTGCCCGGCCGGGACCTCAAGAACCTGGGGCGCAACTTCCCCGGCGCTCTTGCCGCGGTGCTACTCGCTCTTGGCGTGCCGGCATCAACCGTCGAGAGAGAGGCCGAAGCTTCCGCGAACGCCCTGATGGCGACAACCAACAATCGCTCACTGTTGGGCACCATAAGCGACTTCTCATTCCTCGTATCCCACCGGCTGAGAGAGCGCCCTGACGTGGACCTCACCCAAGCTGCGCTCTGGCTGAGCCGAACTCCGGTGGGACCGCTGAGCTATGAGCGCCCCCGAGACGTGGCCCGCCAGCTGCTGGGCTGAGGTTCCTCAGTTGAGGCCGGACGCCGCAGGGGGCATCGTCAACTTCTCACGCTCCCTGGATCACAGCTCACGCGCGGTGACCACCACCTATCTCCGGCGTCTCGGAGGGCAGGAAGACCGCGGACGGAACAAGGCAGCCAAGGCCATCGGTGTGGAGATAATCTCCGGCGTTGGCTGAATGTTGGCTTGAGAGTGAGACAGCGAATAGTAACTACGAGTGCAGTATTAGCACACGCAGGGCCTTTAGGTGGCGGGACCCGGAATTGAACCGGGGACACCATGATTTTCAGTCATGTGCTCTACCATCTGAGCTATCCCGCCACGGGCACCGCGTCCCCGAGAGGCCACGATGTCTTGCTTCAACCTCAAGGCGGGAGCGACGGGACTCGAACCCGCGACCTCCGACGTGACAGGCCGGCGTTCTAACCAGCTGAACTACGCCCCCGCGAACAAGTTGCGAGATTATCGCACTTCCTGGACAGCTAACAAGTGGGCGCAGCAGGATTTGAACCTGCGACCCCCTGCTTGTAAGGCAGGTGCTCTCCCACTGAGCTATGCGCCCAGGCGCCCAAAATGGGAATGCCCCCAGGGGAATTCGAATCCCCGCCGTCGCCTTGAAAGGGCGATGTCCTAGGCCGCTAGACGATGGGGGCACATCTGGCGCTGGTGAGCCCGCACCCGGCACTTCCTGCCCGGCGCAGCTCACAGCCGAGAGATGCTAGCACAGAACCGTTCCCCGGTAAACCAGCGTTGCGTCTGATCCGGGGCCGGCAACTGCGCCTGCAGGGCTTGCTCCATGGCCTGCTCCGCAGCTTGCCCACGGGCTTGCTCCCTGGTTCGCCGCTTGATAGCCTGAGCGAGATGCCACCTATGCCCAAAATTGGGAGCCCGCGGCCCCTGGGCGACGTCCTTCTGGCGTCCGGCAGCCGCTTCCGGCGTTACCGCTGGTTCGTGCTCGCCGCGGCAGCGGTGGTTGAGATCATTGTCATCTGGTTGGTACACCAGGCCCATGCGGCCATTCACCCTTTGGACCCAGTGGGCGCGGGGATCGTGTTCATCTCGATCCTTGCCGCGGGATTTGGCGGCACTCTGGTCGGTCTCGCGGCGGCTCTCGTGGGGGTCGTCGCGTCCTTCCTCCTCCTTGCCGACTTCGGCTCGGCCGAATCGACCCTCACCGCCATCGTCTCAGCAGTCATCTGGTGTGCAGCCGCAGCGATCACCGGGCTGGTCGTCAACTACCTCCGCCTTCAGGTCACCCGCAGAGAGGACGCGCTGGAACAGGCACTCCGCCGCTCGGTGAAGGCCCGAGACCAGCTCGAGCGGGTGATGGAATTCAGTCCCCACTTCTACCAGAGTGATGATCCGGAGGAGACGATAAGGGGGATCTGCGAAGCGGCCATCGAGACTTTCGGGGCCGATGGGGTGAGGTTGTTTGCGCTGCGCGGCGATTCGATAGAGCTACTGGCCATGGCACCGGCTTCCAAGAGGTTCCGGTCGGGATTCGTACTCCCACTCGCGGACTTCCCCGACATCGAGGAGACAGTGACAAGACACCGGCCGTCGTTCGTACGAGACGTTCGTACGATCCCCGCGGAGGGACCTGCACTAGAACTGAGGCAGGAGCTGGGTGTGGTATCTGCCATACGAGTCCCCATCGCCAGTCCCACCGGCACTATCGGTCTGCTCTCGCTCGGCTGGACCCATCCCATCGAGCGCCCCGCCGACGATCTCTTGACGCTGATGCTCCGCTTCACCGACCAGGCAGCGATCGCCTGGCAGAATGCTTTGAGGGCACAGGCTCAAGAACGGGCGGACAGCCTCTGCGGGACACTGGAGCGGGTGATCACGCTGGCGCCGACGTTCCACATCAGCGGCTCCCCAGAAGACGTGGCGAGAGCTGTATGCGAAGCCGCTCTCAGCACCTTCGAATGTTCAGGGGCCGCTTTGTACCGGTTGGAGGGCGACAGACTGCATGTGCTGGATCGCAGACCGGCTCTGCCTTCGCTCAGTGCCGGACGAGCGTTCCCACTGGACGCGAACATGCCCCTCGCCGGGGCGCTCGTGTCGCACACTCCCACCTTCATCCCCGATATCTCCAGTCCCGACCAAGCGGGCAGGCCCTGGCCTGCAGAGGTCATCCGCGAGGGTGGCGCCCACTCGGTCCTCTATGTCCCTCTCAGCTTTGAGGATCATGGCCCCCAGAATCTGCTCCTCCTCTCCTGGGACCACCTACGGGAACAGCCGGACCCCGCCTTCTTGGTGGTCGTGGAGCGTTTTGCCGACCAGGTGGCGCTCGCTCTCTCCAACGCCTCTGCCGAGCTGCTACACGCCCGGCTGGAGGCCAGCCTGCTCCCCCCGGCGCCCGTCGACCATCCGCGTTTCGCGGTGGTCACCCGCTACCGCACCGGTGAACAGCGCCTCCGTCTGGGAGGGGACTTCGTGGGTTCGACCCCCGCCGGAGACTCGAGTCTCGACTTCGTGATAGGCGATGTCAGTGGCCATGGTCCCGATGCGGCGGCCCTTGGAGCCACCCTGCGCTCAGCCTGGAGGGCTCTGGTGATGGCAGGGACCGATATCCCCGAAACCGTGGACGTCCTCCGTCGGACGCTCCTTGCTGAGAAGACGGCCGCTGCCGTCTTTGCCACCATCATCATCGGGCGCGTTGACATGGAGGAACAGGTTGTGTCGCTGGTGAATGCCGGACACCCCCCGCCGCTCCTCTTGGCCGGCGGCCTGGTCCAATCGCTGGAAGGTGAACCGGCGTCTCCGCTGGGTTTCTACGACGGCATCCCCTGGTCGCTCCGACAGTACTCGCTCCCTCAGCGATGGAGTCTCTTCCTGTACACAGACGGGCTCATCGACGCTCGTGTGGCCCCCGGATCGCCCCAGCGCTACGGCGAGGACAGGCTCAGACTACGCCTGCAGGAATGGGCCTCGGCCCTGCCGGACGAGCAGGCGATCGACACATTGATGGCCGAGATAGAGAACGCTGCCGGCCGTCATTTCGCGGATGACGTGGCCATCCTCCTCATCTCCACCAAAGACGCTGAGGACAGGGCGGCGGCACGACCTGCAGCCGGATCCGGGTCTCGATAGCTGCAGAACATGCCGTGTGTTAGGCTTTCTGACCGATGAAGACTTCTCCGCGCAGCAGCGTACTCATAGACCTGGCCGCCATCCGTCACAACGTAGGCCATCTGGTCGGCATGCTCTCTCCCGGCAGTCGTATGCTGGTCGCCGTGAAGGCCGACGGATACGGTCACGGGACTCTCCCCGTGGCCCGCGCGGCGGTGGCTGCAGGTGCCACAGGGGTGGCGGTGGCCACCGCCGAGGAAGCAGTGGCCCTGCGCGACGCAGGCTTCAGCGGCGCCATCTTGGTCATGGGTCCCCTTTACAGCTTCGATCAGTACGAAGAGATAGCCCGCCAAGATGTGGACTTCGCGGTGGTGAGCGACCACATGGCGCGCGTGTTGCCCCAGCTCCGAGGCTCGGGTCTGAAGGCCCGCGTCCACCTGAAGATCGACAGCGGTATGAACCGCCAGGGGATCTTCCCCTCCGATGTCGGCTGGTTCCTCGATTCGATCCGCGACATTCCCGAGATAGAACTCGCCGGTGTGATGACCCACTTTGCCTGCGCTTCCGACGATCCGGCTACCATCAGATTCCAGCTCGATAGATTCCTGCCGGCCGTCGAGGAAGTACGCCAAGAGTGGCCGCGAGCGATCGCCCACGCGGCCAACAGCGCCGCCACGGTGCACGATTCGCTGGCCCATCTCGACATGGTCCGCTGCGGTTGCGCCGTGTACGGGCTGTCCCCCTGGCAGGCCGACCCGATTGCCGAGGGATTGCGTCCGGCCCTCACGTGGAGGTCGCAGGTGGCGCTGGTCAAGCGGGTGGCGGCGGGCGAGGGCGTCGGGTACGGTCACACCTTCCGGCCCAGCAGCCCCACCGACGTCGCCCTAGTGCCGATCGGCTACGGGGATGGCGTATTCCGAGCCCTCAGCAACTGCGGAGAAGTGCTCATCAAGGGACGCCGTTACGCTGTGGCCGGCCGCATCTCTATGGACTCGTTCGGAGTTGATGTGGGAACCGACGGACACGTGCAGGTCGACGACCCGGTGACCCTTATCGGCGCCGACGGGAATGATCGGATCACGGCAGAAGAAGTGGCTCAAAGGTTGGGCACGATCAACTACGAGATCACCTGCGATATCGCGCTCGACCGCACCGAGAGGCACTTCCTCAACGGCGACGACTGACGCCCGACGACCCAGCGGACAACGCCGCCCGGCCCGGACGCGGGTAGCCTACCGCGCCCGGCGGTCTGCCCCAGACTACCGCGCTACTCTCTCGGCAGCGCTACTCTCTCGGCAACGGCAGACCACAGGAGCGACAGAACTTGTCTCCCGGATCGTACGAAGACCCGCAGGCCATGCACACCCGAGAACGGGCGCCAGGCTCCTCCGCAGGTTCTCCCGCGAACCCTTCGCCGGGCTCACCCGGCGTGGTGGTCCTGTCTTCTGCCGACCTATTCCCGGCTTCCGCCCCGGCGTAGGTCCCCGGGGCCGGTTCCTGGGCGGGCGAAGGTGTCTGCCAACCGTACGGCGCGCCTCCTCCATGTGGCGAGCGTCCGGCATACGGTGGTTGCCCGGCCCCTGCCCCCTGCCCGGAGTAGGGTGTTCCCGGCGATGAATAGGGTGGAGCCTGCGGATAGGGCGGGGCCTGGCGATACGGCGAGGTCTGATTTCCACTCCGCCACGCCGCCCTCTCGTCCAGCCGCTTCTTGAGATCCGAGGTCTTCAGCCAATACAGGATCCAGCACACCAGCCAGCCGATCGCGATGAGCCAACCGATGAACGGCGTCCAACCCACAAACACAGACGCGATCCAGAGCACCCCCGCGGCGATCCCCACGTTATAGCCGAAGTCTCCCTCAGGCTGCCAACGGCGCGCTTCGTACTCTGTCCGCACCGAATCCCTGACCTTAATCACCGTGTAGATGAACCAACCGAGGCAGAACAACGGGATGAAGTTGAGCCACACATGCGAGGGAGCCATGGCACGGTTTTCTTCTCTCACATGCTCGAGAAGGTTGTTCAGGTTGAGTAAGAAGAAGAACCAGGGTATAAGGAACAGACCCAAAAGGACGATAGAGCCCGCGGTGGCGAGCCATCCCCATCCCCAGTCCCATGACCAGTTATACATAGAAGTGACCTCCCGGGCACAACCTCGACCCTACGGCGCAACCTTCACCCGCGCCCCGAGTCATCACACGTCAGTAAGTAACCGCCTTGGGCAAGCTCTTGGCCGACTCGACCCAGCTCGTTACTTCTGAGAGCGTGGGCACACGGCGGACCAGTCTCTTCTCCTCGTTGACCTCGACCATCTTGGCCTGCAGGTTCTCAGCCTTCCGCTGGGCCAGTTCGGCAACGGTGTCAACGCCCGCGGCTTCCAGCAAATCGGAATACTGTTCGCCCACACCCTTGATACGGAAGAGGTCGGCCATGTTGACCCAGCGCAAGATGAGTTTTTCGCTTATGCCGGTGGCCTCGGCCAGATCGGCCCTGCCTTTCTTGGCACCGCCCGTCTTTAAGAGCGCCTCGGTGGTTCTGAGACCCACCGCCGCCAGTTTCTCTGCGTGCGCCGGTCCGATCCCCTCGATCGTCTTCAGACTTGCCATGACAACCTCCTTGCCAAGCGCGGGCTTGTGTAGGCGTGCCGATGTTGCCTAACCGATTCGGCTACTTGACGGCGGCGACCGCTTTGTCGCGCGCTTCCTCCAACATCTTCAGATCGGGAGCCTTGATAAACTTTTGGGCCTGCAACAACTCGATGATGGACCGGGCTTCCTTGACATCTGCCAGAGTGGTGTTGTACACGTCGTCCCAGCTCAACGCGGTCCGGGCCACCCCGTCCTTGATGGCCTGCATAGCTACATCCGCCGCCTCCATGGCGAAGACCTCCGTCTCCTCCATCGTGGGCATGATGTAGTCGGGGTTGATGCCTTTCTTCTCCTCGGCGAACTTCGCCACCGCGTGGGCCGCCGCGATGGCCATCTCGTCGGTGATCTTGCGCGCCCGGACCAGAAGAGCCCCCTTCAAGATGCCCGGGAAGCCGATAGAGTTGTTTACCTGGTTGGGGAAGTCGCCCCGGCCGGTGGCTACTACATAGGCCCCCGCGTCTTTGGCCGCGTAGGGATAGATCTCCGGAACCGGGTTGGCGCACGCGAATACTATGGGCTTGGGCCCCATGGTGCCGATCCACTCGGGTTTGATAGCACCGGGCTGGGAGGCTCCGATGACCACGTCGGCGCCCTTGAATGCCTCCACCTCAGAGTCGATGCGTTTGGGGTTGGTCGCCTCGCATATCTCCCACTTGCGGTAGAAGGCCGTGTCGGCTTTGACGTCGTCGCGACCTTTGTGGAGACCGCCCTTGGTGTCGAAGACCACCATCTTCTCCGGATCGGCCCCGTCGGCCAAGATCAACCGAGCGATGGTACTGTTGGCGGCTCCGGCCCCCATGAGAACAACGCGCACGTCCTTCAGGTCCTTGCCCACCACCTTCAGAGCGTTGGTGAGCCCGGCCAAAGTCACACTGGCGGTGCCCTGCGCGTCGTCGTGCCACACGGGGATGTCACACTCCTCACGCAGGGTGTCGAGTACCTTGAAGCAGTTGGGCTGGCTGATGTCTTCCAGATTGACGGCACCGAAGCTGGGCTCCAACATCTTGACGAACTCGATGATCTTGTCGGGATCGTGCTTGCCCTCTTTGTTGTAGCTGTTGCAGCAGAGGGCCACGCCGTCCACGCCGCCCAGATACTTCAGCAGAAAGGCTTTCCCCTCCATGACCCCGAGGCCGCCGGAGGGCGTGACGTCGCCGTCGCCGAGAACGCGGGTGGAGTCGGACACCACGGCCACCAGGTTGCCCCGATTGCTGAGTTCGAAGGAGGCGTCGTTGTTGTCGCGGATGGTCGTGGAGACCATCGACACCCCGGGCGTGTAGTAAACGTTGAACCAATTGAAGCCGTAGATGCCGGCCTTGGGCATGCTGACGATCTTGCCCCGGTAGAACTTGTGGGCACTGGCGGCCAACTCCTTGAGGAAGATGGTCTGGGCCTTAGCCCTCTGCTCCGGCGTGAAATCGTCGGGGAAGTACGAGCCGAGATCGGAGAGACTTAAGTCGGGCGTCTTCATGTCGGTAGCTCCCGCGGTCGCATAGTCGGTCATCTTCAGGCAACCTACTGCCACCAATCATCATAACACCGCCACCTAGCGGCTTCGCCCATCCGAGCAGGATGACATACCCCAAAACGAGACCCGGGGTAGGTCGACAGAATCGCCTCCAGCTAGTACGATGCCGGGATAATGATCGACGACGACCCAGCACGAATACCCCTCACCGCAAGCAGAATATCGAGTGGACAAGCCTCGGTTCAACGTGCCTTCGATAGAGCCATTGCCAAGATCTTCCTTTGGGCGTTCCCGGCCTGGATCCGTCCCAACCATCTGACAGTCATCCGGTTCGCGCTCATCCCTGTTGTTCTGATCTTGCTGTATCTCGAACTGCGGTGGTGGGCATTCGGAACGTTCATAGCCGCCATCTGTACCGACTTCATCGACGGAGCCATGGCCCGTACCCGTGATCAAATCACAGTGCTGGGCACATACGGCGACCCGATAGCCGACAAGCTACTGGTGGCCGCCGTCTTGGCCTGGGTCGGCTACGAGTACCTGGTGGTCCAGATCATCTTGGCCTTCGTAGTGCTGGAGCTGGTGCTTTCAGCCATCGGCGTGACTATTCTTCTGCGCACGGGCGTCGCCCGATCGTCGAATGTGTTCGGGAAGGTGAAGATGGTCCTGCAAAGTGTCGCCCTGGCACTGTTCCTGATTGCCGGGATACTCGACCTGAACACGCTGGAGACCATCTCGCTCTACATGCTGTGGATAGCGCTGGCGCTGGCCTTCGTCTCGGGAGCGAAACAGATCTATGACCTCTTCACCAGGAGGCCGGACCCGGCATAAAGTCGCCGGGGGACGTAGCACTACCGTAGATAAGCCTTCGCGTACCCGTGGGCGCTTCTAGCGCCGTCCCACCAGACGAGCCCAATCGACCAGCGCCGCCATATACACGCGGAGGCGCTCCCGCAGCTCTTCGTCGACCAAGGCTCCGCCCTCGTCGAACCTCTCACCGGCCCTGGTCACCCGCAGTTCCGGCTGCCCCATCACATACGAGTCGAGAAAGACGAACACCTGACGCATGGCCAGCTGCCCCCTCATGGTGCCGCTCTCCCCGCTCGAAGCTCCGATGATGCCTACCGGCTTCTTGCGCAAGGGGCAGGTCTTGGGAGGCCGGGAGACCCAATCGATGGCGTTCTTGAGCACGCCGGGTATGGAGTAGTTGTATTCCGGCGCTGCGATGAGCACCGCATCCGCTTCTACCAGGAGCTGTTTGAGCCGGGCGACCGGTTCAGGGTCACCGTGGCTCTGCACATCGGCGTTGTAGGGCGGGATATCCTCGAGCGTGAAAGTGTCCAGCTCTACCCCGGGAGGCAGAACCTGTGCGGCCACCCGGAGCAGGGCACGGTTATACGAACCGGCGCGCAGACTCCCGACGATGCCGAGAATGTGCAAAGTCGTCCCCGACATCACGATCCTTCGCTTACGCGCTGACCACCAGCGCAGCGAGAAAAGACACACCCGCCCATGCCACCTCCTAACGGCGCAGGCCTGTAAGATGAGGTATATCTGCCGCCAAGATCCTCACTTCTAGATGTTCCCGGAAAACACTCCGACCCGCAAGCCGGAATTGTAGGACCACGCTCCACCTCACTCGAGACGGCATCTCACTCAAGACGTCCCCCCTCCGGCCAGACCACACCGGTAGCCTTCGCGGCCGCTGCGAGGACCACCATCATGTCTTCCACGATACCCAGCCTCGCGGCTCTATCCATGAAGGCAGCTGCCCGCGCTCTAAAGAACAGTTCCCACCACCGGGCCGCATCCTCAGGGCCAAGGGTGTTCACCACAACGCCCCTCTCCTCCAGTCGCCCCACCGACTCATCCACCCGGCCGTCACGAAGCTCCGTGGCGAACTCGGCCGTATCGTCGGCCGCTTCGTACAATTTCGCCTGGACCGCGGCGGGCAACTCGTTCCACGTGTCGCGATTGATCATGAACACCCTGCCGGTTCCATAGACACCATCGAACGTGAGATACGGAGTGACCTCGTACCATTTCATATCCGTAGCCACGCCAAGACCGCTGTGAACTGCATCGACGGCGCCACCAGACAGACCCTCATAGGTCTCCGCCGCAGACAATCCCTCGACTGTACATCCCAGAGCTTCGAGCGCTGCGGCCGACCGCCCCGCGTAGAAGCGCCTGCCGGCCAGTTCCGAAAGAGACGCCGCACCCTCTCTAGTTAGGAAGACGTTGGCGTCGCCGGCGCCAAAACCGAGGATGACCGCATTCTTGATTGCAGCCTCTTCCTGGATCAGTGAGGCCGTGTCTTGCTCCCCGAAGACAAGGTCCCGCGGATATCCCTCCGCGCCCGGTTGAGTGCCGGGGCGCCAAGCCAGAGAACTCAGAAGAGGCACTTGATCGGGGAACATCGATGGTTCTGGGAAGACCAAGTCCACGGAACCCGACCTGACCAATCTGAGTTCCTCCGTGGCGCCGCCCAGAAGGCCGTCGAAATGAACATAGAACTTGAACGCTCCGGCCGTCGACTCCTCCACCCGGTCGCAGAAATGCCGGATCACCCTTCCCGCCTCGTCGTGCTCGCCTAAGGTCGTAGCGAATTCCAAGACCACGGACTCCTGCACGGGCATAGTGGTCGACGTGGTGGGTGGAATCGTCGTCACGGACGGCGCCACCGTGGTGGGAGGTGCTGCCGTCACATCCGTAGAGGCGGCCGCACTCGTGCTCGTGGTATCCGGCTCCGCTTCGCTGCAGGCTCCAAGGACTACCCCCTGCAACACCGACAAGAGGAGGACTAACCCCAGGAACAACCCCCAACGGGAAACAGACACCCTCTTCAAGACCAGCGCTCCCCTTACGTCGCTCCGTGCCGCCGTCTGCAGACAGATTATCCCATCAGGCGCCGGGCGACCCTTGTAGGTTATGACCACCCGCCGCATCTTTCGTGGCCACGCGTCGAGTCACAACGTTGGCATGGGGAGCGATTCCGTATTAAGCTGTCACGGACTTGTCACAAACCACCCGGTCGGTCGGCCTGAGGAAAGGAAGGCTTGGTGAACCCGAGCATCGAGTTAGGCGAACAACTGGAATTCTGGACGCTGGCCCCCTTCGCGTGCATGCTCCTGGCGGTCGCGATGATGCCCTTGGTCTGCGGAGAATGGTTCGAGCACAACCGGAACAAAGGCATCGTGGCGTTCGTACTGGGCGTACCTACCGTGGTGTTCCTGGTCAGCAGATACGGCAGTCTGGGCCTGGAGAACGCCGCCCATACTGCAGAGGAGTACGTCTCCTTCATCATTCTTTTGTTCGCTCTATTCACAATCTCCGGTGGGATCTACCTAACCGGTAACCTGGTGGCCACGCCACGAGTCAACCTTCTCTTTCTAGTGGTGGGATCGGTCTTGGCCAGCTTCATCGGCACCATGGGAGCCTCGATGGTGCTTATCCGGCCGCTGCTGCGGGCCAACTCCGAGCGCACCTACTCCAAACACTCGGTGATCTTCTTCATCTTCGCGGTGAGCAACGTCGGAGGCCTACTCACGCCTTTGGGCGATCCTCCCCTGTTCTTGGGTTTCTTACGTGGGGTCCCCTTCTCCTGGACCCTCCACCTTTGGGCCGAATGGTTGTTGGTGGTGGCCCTGGTGTTGGCGGCCTATATGGCTTTCGAGATCCATTACTATCGCAGGGAACCCAGCCGCGGCCGCCGGATAGACGAAGCAGACTACGTCCCCATGCGGCTGAAGGGCGGCATCAACGTGCTGTTTCTCCTCCTGGTGATCGTGACCGTGCTCTTCTCCGGCCCTCTGGGAAGAGCAGGCGAGGCCATCCACTTCCCCTTCGTCCGAGAGGTGATCCTGGTCATTCTCGCCATCCTTTCGGTCAAAGTGGGCCCGCGCGGGCCGAGAGCCTCCAACCGCTTCAGCTGGCACCCCATCATCGAGGTGGCCGTGCTGTTCGCCGGGATATTCGCCACCATGATCCCCGCTCTGGCCCTTCTGCAGGCCCACGGGGGATCGATAGGGCTGAGCCACCCCTGGCAGTACTTCTGGGCTACGGGCGGTCTGTCCGGATTCCTTGACAACGCCCCCACATATCTGGCCTTCGCTTCCGTAGCCCAGGGGCAGGTGGGAGTGGACACCGTAGGTGCGCTTATCTCTACTCAAGTGGCGGCCGGGTTGGACTTCGCCCCGGCGGACTTCTTGAAGGCCATCTCCTGCGGAGCGGTCATGATGGGAGCACTGACTTACATCGGCAACGCGCCCAACTTCGCGGTCAAGTGCATCGCTGAACGCGCCGGGCTGAAGATGCCGTCGTTCTTCGGCTACATGGGCTACTCGGTGGTTATCCTTGGGCCAGTTTTCGCCATAGTCACCCTGATCTTCTTCCTCTAAGCAACTCCCGGAGCACCACGAGGAGCAGAGCTCCGACGATGGAGATCATCCCCAGACCCTCAAGAAGGCCGGGCCGTTCACCCAGCTGGATCCAGGCTGAGGCGATGCCGATCACGGGGTTCAACAGTGAGGCCAGGCCGGCCGTGCCCGCTCTGAGCGAATCCACGATGTAGAGCCACAGGACCCAGGCCACCCCGCTGCCGAGGACGATGCAGTAGACGAGGGCCCAGATGAAGGTACCCGTCCATACTGGCGGAGCGGTCCAGGTGGCGGCGGCCATGATCACGAGAGGGATGGACCCAAGCAGTAGCTGCCAAGCGGTCAGAGACAGGAGATCGACCTCATGATGCTTCCTAAGGACCTTGGCATAAACGGCGCTTCCTGCCCACGATAGAGCTCCTCCCACCGCCAGCAGGTCGCTAAATCCGCCCTGCAGGTGCCACGGTTGCAGGATCAGGATCAACCCGCAGAGGGCCAAGGCGACAGCGACCCACTGAAAACCCTTGAGCTTCTCCCCCAACACGACCCAAGCCATCAGCAAGACCCAGAAGGGCATGGTGTAGGTGAGGATGGAGGTCTTGCCCGCACCCTGCCCCTGAAGGGCCCACGTCATGAGTGCTATGAATCCCGTGGTCTGCAGGAGACCGAGCAAGGCGGTCGGCCAGAAGGCCTTCGGTCGGACCGGCCGCTTGAGGAGCGGTAGGATGGCCAAGAGCAGCAGAGCAGCCGGGAAGGTCCGAAGGGCCGAGAAGGTGAAAGGATCCACGTAGTCGAGCGCTATCTTCATCACCACCCAGGCGTAACCCCAGATGAGAGCGAGCAGGATGAGCGCAGCCACGGGGAGCCAGCGGCGCCGCGCGCCCTGAGTCCCAGCCCCTGGTGATTTCCCCCAAGGCGACCCCGGCGTCACCGGAACCACCGCGCAGGGACCCGGCGGAAGGGCACCATCAGAAACGCCGTCCGCGCCACCCGCCGGAGTAGTCCGGGCGATCTCGGCAGCGGCTTCCCTCGTGGGTTCCTCCACTGGATCGGTCATGCTCTCCACCTCCATATTCAGGCATAGCCAGGCGGCCGAACAACCGGCCCGGCGATGCGCACGTGTCACGGAGACCTGAACGTCGATCACCCCCCATGTACTCAGCATACCGTTGAATCGCGTGCTGTTCTATCCGGCTAAGCCCGACCTCCAAGGAGAAGACCGGCTGCGTTCCCCCAGAATCAGTCCGAGGCACCGCTCACCAGGGACAGAACCGGGGCGCAGGAACACGGAGGGGCCGGCCGCCGGCAGTGGTCGCCGGCGCGGGAGTGGTGACCCGGAGTCGCCCGGGATCACTCGAGGCTGCTGAGCGTCGCGGGCCAGAAGGCCCGCTATACGTGGCTATTCCTCCGGAGTCGCCGATGGGCCCGCCGGCAGCGCCACAGAGGTGGAAACAGCGGTTGGTGCAGTTGCAGACCCGGACTCCTGCCCCATCTCCGCAGGAGTCACCATGGCCACCATCTGCACCGTGGATCCCTCATCCAGCACGGGAACAGACGTCGCCGGCGACGTGCCACCTGCGTTCTCCTCGTGGACGCCGCTTTCGGAACCTTCCGGGATGCCGGCCTGGTCTCCTTCAGTGCCGGCGGATGTATCACCGGTACCCTCGGAACCCTCAGCGACCTCGGTGTCATCGGTGGTCTCGGAACCGCCTTCGGTCTTGACATCGCTTGCGATGGTCGAGGAGCCGGGGCTGGAGACAGCGCCGCTCGCAGGACCCGAAGTCGGATCGGCCGATTCGCCGTCGTCGGCCACCAGAAGAGTTCCGGCAGGTTCTGTCGTCACAGTGACCGTCTTTTCCACGATCACCCTCTCCACAACCACTGTCTCCACCGTCTCCTCAACCGGCGGGGAGGCCAGCGTGTAGACGCTTAGAACCAGCGCTGCGAAAGCCGGACCCACCAATAGCCACTGCGTCTTGCGTCCCCGGCCGGCGCTTTCGCGAGACCCCTCAGCGAGGCTCGAGCCGTCACCCGCGGTGGCATCCTCTACCGGATCATCTCCCTTTCGGCTGCTGCCCCGAGCGAGTCGAGAGCGCAACCATTTGCCGGCTTCATCGAGACCGGCCGATGACCAATGGGAGACCACCGTGTAGATGATAGGTACGAGAGCCGCACCGGCAAGAGTACCTAAGAGCTGCCAGTGGCTGACCACAGTAAAAGCAGCCGTCGAAGCGGCTGCACCGGAGACTATGGCTGCAATGCGCGGACGATCCATCGGGTACCAACCTTGTCGCGTCTCGATTCCTTCTATACCCTCCGACCGACGAGAGGAGCGATTGGTTCCGACGATTCGGCGCTTCTGTCGGTTCCGGATGCCGCGTTCCCTTCGCTTTGACGTGAGACCCATCACCCCGTAGGATGGGATATTGGGCGTCTTAGGCGCCCGGCGTCCCGGCAACGATCCGAAGGGGGCATCCAGTGACCACGGCAGTGATCGTGATAGTCATCGTGGCAGTGTTGCTGCTGATCTTCGCTTTGGGGATCCGGATCGTCCGCCCCACTCATCGCGGGCTGGTCGAAAGGCTGGGCAAGTACAACCGTTATGCGAACCCGGGTTTCCACTGGATCATCCCCGCG